>Ga0314774_1001897_pt1 | contig 12529 bp, 10 predicted proteins | sample MetaGCBIA2018_FD_204515 | JGI IMG/M metagenome (GOLD analysis project Ga0314774, IMG submission 204515) | Cryopeg brine microbial communities from Beaufort Sea near Barrow, Alaska, United States - CBIA 2018 | ecosystem: Environmental > Aquatic > Marine > Coastal | place: USA: Alaska | collected... | reverse complement strand
CGGTGCGGATCTCGCCCGTTATTTTCATATCAGTCGTCCGTCGGTCTCCCAGTCGATTCAGCGGGGAGAGGTGCTTTATAAAATGAATAAAGTTAAGTTATTAAACTAACTCCGTCCCCTTAGACCAAACACAAACCAGCCGCGACATTAAAAACGCTCGTGAGGCAATTTCAAAATCGAAAGCGCCACCAGCAGAAAAAAGAGCTGCACTGAAGGAATTAAAACAACACCAGAAACAAGTCGATAAATCGTTAGGCCGTGGACGTGGCCGAGGCGAATGAACTGCCTCGCAGCAAGCTACGAGGTATCAACAGCCTGCAACCTTTGTTAAAACGCGCAGCGAGCTGCGGGGAATAAGACCTTCTTTCTGATTAAACAGCTTGAAAATATGCGAAGGATATTTCGAGCATCAGGCCATAGCCGGGGATCGTACTTTGCTTTCGGGTGCTGTTTGTACGGGGGATGATGGGTGCCTGGGTGTGGATAAAACAGAAACAAAAAGGCGGCCACTTGGCCGCCTTTCTTTATGATTGGTGAGAACTTAACATCTACGAAATCCGATGATAGACCCCGTGTCCTCATTTATTCCGAAATACGAATTAAACAACAACAATCGAATTTGCAGGGAGCAAATCGCGCAACACATGCCACCTATGTTCTGCTACAGCTTGATAAAATCGATAAACAGGCAAGTTGGTCACTTCTGAAGAGTCTTCAATCTGCCCAATGTTCCCCCTCTGACCATGCCACTCTTTTTCGTTATATTCTGGTATCGATTCACCATCCCCCTCAAACAAATCACCACATTCAGCAGCTTTTTGCCAAGCTTCTATTCGGCCCTGCATTGCAGCTTGAGTACTCAAGATATCGATAACCGTGGCCTCAATATCGGAAAAAACTACCCCCTCATCTGCCGCAAAGTCAGAGCGTTTTTCTAAAAACCTTCTAAACATGTTATGCAATGCTTTACAGCCCCTCAGAAAAGATGCGGGATTATCTCTTCTTACTTTTCGAACTTCTGGGTATTCGTAATCAAAACTCCAAACTAAATAAGGGCGATCCGGGTATGTCATAACGGCACCATGTCCTAGTGCACCAGATGCTGTTTCAGCAATCCAAGACTTAATGTTGTCCATTAATCCGCCTTGTTCACCATACTCTTCTATATATTTTACTGCTTTATCTTTTATATACGTCTCAATCGTTGGATCGAGATCTTCAAACACAAAACTGTCATTATCGACCTTATTGCGTCGGGAGCTCACTCCAGAAAAACCATAATGAGAAAAAGTGTCCGCATACACATGTGCGGCGACTCCCATTTGCTCCAAAGCAAAAGCACTGTCAGACTTCGACAAAGCGTGATCGATCATTTTCTTGGAATTTTCGCTATCTTCACAACAAATCAATTTTTCGGTAAAACTCTCGCCCTCTCCTCCTGGGAGAAAGTGAAATGGAACCCATACAAATCTTTGGTCTATTTTAACGGTGTTATCTAAATCATAGGTATGATGAGCTGAAGCCTCAACGTCCAAGCGAGCTCCATCTCTCATCTCAATAGAGTCACGCGTTGCATTGTCATCAACGAATTGCGCTGATGTTGCCACAATTTTAGCAGCGTCCCGTTTAAAGCCAGCCGCTCTTGCCATACAATATGTTCCGTAGTAATGCATATCTTTTTGCATTTTTCCTCCAGTTTTTATTTAAAGATTTAATCAACTCGAGTAAAGGGTCTACCATCGGATTTAGAAGATAGCGGGGCTCCCTTGACCTGGTAATATTTACTCAACGGGGGGGGGGCATAATGCCTGTTTAACCATGTTTTAGGCTCCCCAAATCACTAAACAAACTTGCCCAGAAGAGTCACCACGACACCGGAAAACTTCTCAGAATTGGCAGTAATATTGTTGATCTTAGTATTCCGATCCTCGGCTGATTTAACTATCGTCATCAGCTCAACTAACTTCTTCGCATCAGTAGCCGCTGGAAAAAGCTCTTGAATCTCCTCGTCGGTCATTCGCGTTAATGAAGAAATCTGACCTGCCAGTTTCTCATCAGTTTTCTGTTCTGCGTCATCAAGAATTACGTCTAAGTCGATAGCATCAAAAAGTCCCATTGTTCCCTCCGTAAGTTAAAATTTTTCTTTTAGTTCACTGAATTTTTCAAGATACTTTTTCACTTGGTCTTCTTTACTCATCAGTTTTTCTGACTTGTTAACTAATTTCTCTACCGCTGAATCAACTTTAGTTAATAGATCATTCACTTTTTCATCTTTTACGCCCATCATTTCGAGATATCGATTACGGTTTTCTGCAACTTTTGATGCTGAAATAAGAAAACTGGTCACACTGTTATTGATTGATCGGGCTTGATCATAATTGGACTTTAACTCTCCTTTGATCATCCGTTCGGCGTCATCAAGGGGCTTGACCAGTTCGAGTCTTTTCTTGTTGATTTTTTCTTGCAGCTTTGGCCCGAGGGTTACAATAAACTCGAGTCGCTCAGCCTTGTTGCCGGAGCGGACAACCTTGTCCCAGACCGTAGCAATCTGGGGATTTGAAAAAACATGCTCTGCAAATTCCGGAACCCATTCGTCGGTGACATACGTATCAACACGTTCACGCCTTACAGTAAAATAGGAATCGACAAGCGCCATATGAGACGTTTCAATTGCTGATATTCTTTTACCTAGTTCAATTGACAAATCGGCAGATTCTTGCGGTATCGTGGCACAAGCACACAGACCAAATACCAGTAGCACCACGATGAGAAATCTAGTTTGCATATCACTCTCCTTCTTCGATTGTTGTTATAGATCCTAGGTTCATGCCACAAAAACACAAAACATATTATACTTGCTTTTCGTAAATTGTCAAATTTGTTAATTAATTCATGTAGTTATGGGCATGACAGCTTAGCGGTAATTGTATTGCACTAGCGAAAAGTCGATTCGAGCAAATAAAAACGTTCAACTTGGAAAACGTTGTTCAAAAAATTTGAACAACGGGCCTATTCATATATCAACTTCTGGACCATAGCCCCTCTTCCCGATTTCTTTGACAATTTTACCATTAGATGCAATTCTTTACCTGTTTAACCCGATATGAACTAATTAAGCAGGTAGCGGGGGGGCTTCACAACAATAATTATGGAGACAAAGTATGGAAGACAGATGGCTCTCTGTTGATGAAATTGCAGACTATCTGGGGGTGAAGCGTGACACAATTTACATATGGATCAAAGATAAGGATATGCCCGCTCACAGAGTTGGCAGACTTTGGAAGTTTAAAAAAGAACAGGTCGACGCATGGGTTGAGGCCGGTGGCTCGGCTTCTCATCTCACCGATGAGAAACCGGATAAATAATAAGGGCCACAGATAGGAGCAATGAGTGGCAGAGCCAATAGAAAATAAAGTGACACGATCACTCAAAGCAGCGGAAGAGCTATACCACCGTCTTGTCTTGATTGTCGGAAAAGGTGGTTCAGGTAAAACTTCTGTTGTTCAGAATTTGGCAAAACTGCATGACGCCGAACCTATCAATGTCAATCTGTGCCTTTCAAAAGAGCTGCTTGAATTAACTGAAAAGCAACGGCAATTGAAACTGTCCGAAATTTTAGTACAGGCCGTCAACGGCAACGGGGATAAGATTTTTTTGGATAACATTGAGATCCTTTTTGATGTTGAACTTAAGCAGGATCCTTTGCGTCTACTGCAGGGATTATCCCGAAATTTAACCGTCGTGACATCCTGGAATGGCACCTTTAAAAAAGGCAAGCTGACCTATGCGGAGCCGGGCCACCGTGAATACAGAAGTTATGAATTAACAGACACTCTGGTTGTCAGCATGAGCGGTGAGGCAACAGTAGATTTTAAACAGTCAAGCGAGGATAAACTGATATGAAATACGGAGATTTAATTCAATTTGATCCGATAGAATCGGTCGTTCAGCTGCGCGATGCTGATAAATCAATTGCTGCCCAACAGCTGATTAATACATATGTTGTTTCAGATGACATGGCAGAAAAGATTACCGGTAAAGTCTATAAAAATGGAAAGTTAGAGAAAGAAAACGTTGAGGCTATTTTTCCTCAGCTTCAGTTTGAGCAGCCGGTTGATAACAAAGGCATCTTGGTTGTTGGTAATTACGGTACCGGTAAATCGCACTTGATGTCTGTTGTTTCCAGTATTGCTGCCGATGCGTCCCTACTTGACAGCTTAAATCATGAGAGCGTTAAAGCGGAAGCAGGCAAGATTGCCGGTAAATTCAAGGTAATCCGCACAGAGATCGGAGCAACGACCATGTCACTCAGAGATATTCTGGTGGCAGAGCTTGAAGAGCATCTCGAAAATATGGGCGTGAGCTACGTCTTCCCAGACTCGGGGACGATTACCAGTCATAAACGAGCTTTTGAAGACATGATGGCCAAATTCGGTGAAGTGTTTCCCGAACAAGGTCTCCTGCTGGTGGTCGATGAGTTGCTGGATTTTCTGAGAACCCGAAAGGATCAGGAGCTCATTCTTGATTTGAACTTTCTCCGTGAAGTCGGCGAGGTCTGTAAAGATCTGCGTTTCCGGTTTATAGCCGGTGTGCAGGAAGCAATATTTGACAGTCCAAGATTTGCCTTCGTGGCTGACAGTATCCGCCGGGTGAAGGACCGCTTCGAACAGATTCTCATAGCCCGCAGTGATGTGAAATTTGTTGTCGCGGAACGCCTATTAAAGAAAACCACAGAGCAGCAGGCAAAGATTAGAGAGTATCTCACACCTTTTTCAAAATATTATGGTGACCTTAACGAGCGCATGGATGAGTTTGTTCGGTTGTTTCCGGTACACCCGGATTACATAGACACTTTCGAAAGAGTGACTGTTGTTGAAAAACGTGAAGTCCTTAAAACCCTATCCATGAGCATGAAAAGTGTTCTGAATAAAGATGTCCCGGACAACGAACCGGGCCTGATCGCCTTTGACAGTTACTGGAATACCTTAAAACAAAATGCCTCTTTCCGGGCTATCCCTGAGATACGGGCGGTTATCAACTGCAGTCAGGTGCTTGAGTCTCGAATCGAAAATGCTATCTCCCGCAAGCAATATAAACCAATGGCGCTGCGCCTGATCCACGCGCTTTCCGTTCATCGTTTAACAACGGGCGATATTTATGCGCCATTAGGAGCCAGCGCTGAAGAGTTGCGTGACCGCCTCTGCCTATTCGATCCTTTAATTGCTGAACTTGGAAGTGATGAACCGGACAAGGATCTGCAGACCCACGTTGAAACCGTTCTTCGTGAAATACATAAAACCGTCAGCGGGCAGTTTATCTCCTTTAATGCTGACAACCGCCAATTCTATCTCGACCTGAAAAAAACTGATGATTTTGAAGCCCTGATTGACAAACGGGCTGAGAGCTTGGGTGATGCCCAGCTCGATCGTTTTTATTACGAAGCCTTAAAACGAGTCATGGAGTGCCAGGACTCGACCTATGTGACTGGCTATAAAATCTGGCAGCATGAATTAGTTTGGCAGGATCACAAAGCCGCTCGCACCGGCTATCTATTTTTTGGCGCTCCCAACGAGAGATCTACTGCCGTACCGACGCGGGACTTTTACATCTACTTCATTCAGCCAAACGACCCTCCGCCCTTTAAAGACGACAAGGTCAGCGATGAGGTTTTCTTCCGCTTAAAGCCTTTAAAAGAGACCGGGGAGGAATTCCAGACATCACTAAAAAACTATGCCGCAGCGCTCGATTTAGCGGGGACATCTTCAGGCCATGCCAAGGCGACCTATGAAGCCAAAGCGAATGGCTTCCTGAAAAAACTGGTGCAGTGGCTGCAGAAACATATGTCGGATGCTTTCGAAGTGACCTATCAGGGCCGGGCCAAATCCATGACGGAATGGGCAAAAGGCAAATCCATCAGGGATCTTTCAGGTCTATCGCCGCATGAAACCATCAATTTCCGGGACCTGGTGAACACCATTGCAGGAATCTGTCTTGCACCTAATTTTGAAAATCAGGCACCCGAGCATCCGTTTTTCTCCGTCCTGATTACAGGGAGCAACAGAGCGCAGGCGGCGCAGGATGCGCTCCGGGCGATCGGCGGTCAGAATCGAACCAAGCAGGCAACAGCGGTATTGGATGCTTTGGAACTTTTGGATGGTGAAAAAATAGAGGCTTACAAATCCAAATACACCCGCCTTATCCTTGATGTTGTAAAGGCGAAAGGTCATGGACAGGTCGTAAACCGAAATGAAATCATTCAGGACGACCACGGCCTGGAATATATGAATCCGGGCTGCTCCCGCCTTGAGCCGGAATGGGCGACGGTGCTGATCGCTGCTCTGGTTTACTCCGGCGACATCGTCCTTTCTATCCCGGGCAAAAAATTCGACGCCACCGGACTGCAGCAGCTTGCGGCAACCGGCATGGATGAGCTCATCCGTTTCAAGCACCTTGAGCAGCCCAAGGAATGGAACATCCCCGCGCTCAAGGCAATGTTCGAACTTCTCGGCATGACTCCGGGAATGGCCCAGCTGGTCACTCAAGGCAAAGATGAACCTATTCAGGATTTGCAGCAGGCCGTAGGAAAACTTGTCAAACGGATCGTGATGACCCAGCAGACCCTGCGCGAAGGTCTTTCCTTCTGGGGACTGGATCTTCTTGCAGGAACCGATCTGGCAGATCAGGCTTCAGGGTTGGATGCCGCCAAATCTTTTCTTGAGTCACTTCAAGCCTACACATCTCCCGGCAAATTGAAGAATTTCCGCTACAGCATGGACGAAGTAAAAGCCCATGAAAAAGCGGTAAAAGTTTTGGAGGATCTGGATGCTCTGCGCGAATTTGTCATGGACCACAGCCCGACGGCATCATGGCTCTCCACCGCCGAGGGGGTGCTACCGACAGAGCATGACTGGGTAGATCGTATGAAAACGACCCGGCAGGATGTACTGGCAATGCTCAAGCAGACTGATCTGGCAGCGCTGGCGAACCAATCCCAGAATATCGGAACAAAGCTTCAGCAGCTCAAGAAAGACTATATCGTTGTCTACATCGGACTGCATACCAAGGCCCGGCTGGGTGTTAACGACGACAAACGCAAGGCATCCTTGATGGGAGACCATCGATTGCAGACGCTTCTGAAGCTGGCAGGCATCGATCTGATGCCGAGGCAGCAACTCACAGACTATCAGAACCGGCTGGCCGGACTGAAAAGTTGCTTTGCCCTGACCGAGAAGAATCTGGAGACCACTCCGGCCTGTCCCCACTGCGGATTCCGCCCGTCGGTGGAAACCGGAACGGCTCAAGGCGCTCAGATGATCGATCAGATGGACAACGATCTCGATACCATGGTGGGCAGCTGGACATCAACGCTTCTCGGCAATCTGGAAGACCCGATCACACAAGCCAACATGGACCTGCTGAAAGTGGATGATCGGGGACCGCTGGAAGTCTTCCTCAAGTCGAAGGAGCTGCCGGTACCGTTGGATACCAATTTTGTCCATGCACTGAAAGAGGTGCTGTCAGGATTGGTAAAAGTATCGGTTAAAGCGCAGGAGCTGCAAAAGGCGCTAGAGATTGAAAGCGGTCCGGCAACACCTGCCGAAATCAAAAAACGCTTCGGTGATTACATCGACCTGTTAACCAAAGGTAAAGATCCAGCTAAAGTCCGCATCGTAATGGAATAACATCAGACAGGCAGGATTAGAGATATGAGCAAACAAGAGAGTTTATTTAGGACCAAGGTCGTTCCGGGCAAACCGGGCAGCGGCAACCTTTTTGATGAAGAGATTGTTTCCAATGACGGACCGGTGAAATGCCTTGGTCTGGAATTTGACAACGATGATGCCCGGCGTGCGCATTTTTCCGACGAGTTGCGTAAAAGACTGCAGGATCCGGAATTTCGTAAGATTGAGGGCTTTCCTTTTGGTAAAGATGAAGACATCCTCAAGCTCAGCGATCCGCCGTACTACACTGCTTGTCCGAACCCATGGATCGCCGACTTTATTGAAGAATGGGAAAGTCAGAAGCCGGAAAAACCTTCGGATTATCATTACCACCGAGAACCCTTTGCTACGGATGTGACGGAAGGTAAATATGACCCAATTTACAGATACCATCCGTATCCTACAAAAGTTCCTCATAAAGCGATCATGCGTTACATTCTGCATTATACCGAGCCAGGAGATATTATCTTTGATGGTTTCTGTGGCACTGGAATGACTGGAGTCGCGGCTCAAATGTGTGACGATCCTGAAGTAATAACTGCACTTGGATACCAGATAAAAAAAGACGGCACTATTCTGCGAGAAGATACTGATGACTCTGGCAAAAAAATATGGGTGCCTTTCTCGAAAATCGGTAAAAGACGTGCAGTTCTAAATGATTTATCTTCAGCGGGCTCTTTTGTTTCCTATAACTACAACACTCCTAGTGACATTGCATCCTTTGAAATAACAGCTAACAAGTTGCTCAAACAAATCGAAAATGAGCTCCTGTGGATGTATGCGACCAAACATACTGATGGGCGTAAAGGCACAATTAATTATACAGTTTGGTCAGATGTTTTTGTCTGCCAAGAATGCTCTGAGGAAATTGTGTTTTGGGAGACAGCTGTTGATAAAGATGCTGGGAAGGTTAAGGATGAGTTTTTATGTCCAAACTGCCAAGCCACATTGACTAAACGAAGTCTAGAGAGGGCGTGGACTACAGTTTTCGATCCAAAACTCAAAGTAACATTGAAACAATCTAAGCAGGTTCCAGTTTTAATCAACTATTCAGTTGGTTCTTCTCGTTTTGAAAAAAAACCTGATAACGATGATTTAGAAACCACCAAAAAGATTGAGGAAACCGATATCTCTTGTTGGTTTCCATCGGATAGAATGATTCATGGTAAAGAGACTCGCCGAAATGACCCTTCAGGCTTAACACATGTTCACCACTTTTATTCGAAGCGCAATCTATACATTTTAGCAAAACTAAAATCATTATCGCCATCAGCAAAATTCAACCTTTTAATCACTAAGGTTTCATTTCAAATTACAAAACTTTACCGTTTTACGTACCAAAGTGGAGTATGGGGCGCAGGAGGAGGCCCATTGTCAGGAACCCTCTATGTGCCATCTCTAATCAAAGAGCTCAACATTCTCAAACAGATAAAAAGCGCGTTGAAGCAAAGGAAAGGCATTTCTTTCCCAAATAATTTTGGCTTCTTTGTAGGATCAACCCAATCAAGTACATCCATGCCGATTTTACCAGACAACAGTCTGGACTATATTTTTATTGATCCTCCATTTGGTGCAAATCTTTATTATTCAGAATTGGCTTTTTTGTGGGAATCATGGCTGCAAGTGGTGATGAACAATAAAGAAGAGGCAATTGAAAATGATGCACAGGGCAAAGGACTTGATGACTATAGATATTTGATGCAGAAATGTTTTACTGAGGCATATCGGATTCTTAAGCCGGGAAGTTGGATGACTATAGAGTTTTCAAATACTAAAGCTTCTGTCTGGAATAGCATTCAAATTGCACTAACAGAAGCTGGGTTTATAGTTGCAAATGTCTCTGCCTTGGATAAAAAGAAAGGCAGTTTCAAAGCTGTTACAACGCCAACAGCGGTTAAACAAGACCTTGTTATTTCCGCCTATAAGCCAAACGGTGGCTTCGAGGAGCGTTTCGAACAGGAGGCCCAGACCGAAGAAGGTGTCTGGGACTTCATCCGCACTCATTTAAAATACCTGCCGGTTACCAAAAAATTGGGACTTGATCTTGTTGTTATCCCTGAACGTGATCCACGCATTCTTTACGATCAGGTGATCACCTACTATGTCCGCAAAGGCTACAACGTGCCTATCGACAGCCAGGAATTTCAGCTTGGATTATCCCAGCGCTTTTCCGAGCGTGACGGAATGTATTTCCTGCCTGAACAAGTAGCGGAATATGATCGCAAGAAAATGATCGGTGGTGGTAGACCGCTGCAGCAATCGCTGTTTATCTCCGATGAAGCCACGGCCATCGAATGGCTGCGCAGCCTGTTACGCGACAAGCCCCAGAGTTATCAGGATGTCAATCCTCAATTTATGAAGGAGATTGGTGGCTGGAGTAAAAACGAGATTGGCTTGGAACTCTCCACCCTACTGGAGCAAAGTTTCCTCCCATACGATGGCAAAGGTCTCGTCCCGGATCAGATACACAGCTACCTCTCCACCAATTGGAAGGATATGCGCAACCTTGCCAAGGACGATCCGGCACTGATCACCAAAGCCAAAGGCCGCTGGTATGTGCCCGATCCGAACAAAGCGGGAGACATAGAAAAGCTGCGTGAAAAAGCGCTGCTCAAAGAATTCGAAGAATACAAGCAGGCTAAGAAAAAACTTAAAATATTCCGTATTGAGGCTGTTCGCGCCGGGTTCAAAAAAGCATGGCAGGAGCGGGATTATAAAGTGATTATCACCGTCGCTGAAAAAATCCCGAGCAATGTGCTCGAGGAAGATCCCAAACTGCTCATGTGGTACGACCAAGCAGTTACAAGAGTGGGAGACGATAACTAGATGAAGCTCAATATTGGCACCATTAGAAGCAATTCCAGTGGTTTTGACGCCATTGCTGATATTGCCGTCAAAACTAAAGATGTTTGGTTAGACTCTATTGAACTGGATCTTTCATTCTGCAGTTTTTTCGAAGCCAATATGGCGGCACCGCTATATGCCGTTATTGCACGACTTCGTGATGAGCTGAATGATGTGACCATAACCAATGTGCCAGTAGGAGTAAGTACGATTCTCCGGAAAAACAAATTCCTGAGCGTATTCAATCAGCCTGAGTTGACGGATACCAACCAGACAACACTGCCGTTCAAGATTCTTAAACTTACCGCTGGAGATCAGTTTAATGATTATCTTGATACTTATATGCGAGGAAGAGGTATTCCGACCATGTCGGAAGCATTGACCAAACGCTTTAGGCAAAGTCTGTTCGAAATATTTCTCAATGCGACCATTCATTCTCAATCGAAATCTGGAATTTTTGTTTGTGGACAATTTTATCCAAATAAACATCGACTGGATTTTACCATTGCTGATGCCGGTGTCGGCATTCGGGGAAATGTACGAAGATATACTCGGAAACCAAAACTCAATTCCTGTAAGGCCATTGAATGGGCTATGACTGAGGGCAATACCACGAAAACCGGGAATCAGCCAGGAGGTCTTGGGTTGAAGCTGATCAAAGACTTTATTCAGATAAATGGCGGAAAAATTCAAGTTGTGTCGCGATTCGGGTATTACGAGTTTTCTGCAAACGGTGAGTCTATTCAGAAAATGAACAATGATTTTCACGGGACCTGCATAAACATTGAAATCAATACAGAGGATACAAGCAGTTACTGTTTAAAGTCAGAGCTAAAAAGTGAAGATATCTTCTAAAATTTAAGGAGTTGTTATGAGTGATCAAATCAAAATAAAGGTAGCGGATTTGATAGGCAGTCCGCTTTGCATATCCGCTGAAGACGGTCAGAAAATATTCGGCAAGGTCGAGCAACTCGTGAAAGCTGGGAAACAAGTTACCATTTCATTTGAAAATGTAACCATGCTGATCTCGCTCTTTCTGAATGTAGCCATTGGGCAGCTCTATGGCTCTTTTAGCGAAGAGGCGATTCGAGCACAGATGAAAGTTGAGGGGCTTTCCTCTGATGACATGGAACTACTCAAGCGTGTTGTGGATAATGCTAAGAAGTATTATGCCAACAAGAAGTCGTATGATGATGCATGGTTGGAGGAAGATAACAATGAAGAATAAAGCGTATGATCTGTCTTCCTATTCCTTTAGTTCAGACGAGCAGGTTCTAGTAGATACAAATGTCTGGCTTTACCTGTTCCCGGCACCAGCCAACCCGTCAAATAGATTCGCAATTCAATACTCGACGGCCTTCTCCAGCCTTGTATCAGCGCACGCTCAACCCGTGCTCGACCCAATGGTTTTAAGTGAATACTTGAACCGGTACATAAGAATCGAGTGGGAAGGAAACTATAAATCCAGCTATCCAAAATTTAAGGATTTCAGGAATTCCGCAGATTTCTCAGCAGTTGCTTCAGCAGCAGAAACATTTGCCAAAAAAATCCTGAGTTTCTGCCAAATTCATTCTATCCCTGCAAATGAACTGGATCTGAGTCAGGCACTGGCTGACTTTTCGGCTGGAGGAGTCGATTTCAACGATGTAATACTGGTTGATATCTGCAAAAAAAGAAACCTCAAGTTGATGACCAACGACGGTGATTTCCAAGATGGCGGCATCGAAGTTTTAACCACAAATCCGAGACTTTTAAGAGCTTGTCCATGAGTTACAGCTGCTTTGAGATAAATCGAGTGACTAAGTTTGTGCCTGAGTTGATGCCAAATTCAGAACAACTTAGCCCATGTTTACCATTTCGAGCGTGATTTTCATTAATTTCCATCTTTTTTTCAGAAAAAACTCAATGATTTCAAGGGTTGACCTCTGGAAATGGCAAATGTAGTGCCATACTGGTAATTTAGT
>Ga0314774_1001896_pt1 | contig 12531 bp, 9 predicted proteins | sample MetaGCBIA2018_FD_204515 | JGI IMG/M metagenome (GOLD analysis project Ga0314774, IMG submission 204515) | Cryopeg brine microbial communities from Beaufort Sea near Barrow, Alaska, United States - CBIA 2018 | ecosystem: Environmental > Aquatic > Marine > Coastal | place: USA: Alaska | collected... | reverse complement strand
CTGCGCTCAGTAGCCCACTAGGAAATCAACCTGGGATGAGCGGCTGCTTGAGATAGGTTCTTGTATCGCTATCCCGATGGCGACATAAGCGACCAGTTCCATCTTTAAGCCCTAAGTTAAGTCGCCCCCAAATCTAAAGCAATAAAAAAGCCCCATCCGAAGATGAGGCCATATTTATTGCTAATTACTTATTTTTAATTGCTGATTGAGCCGCAGCTAAACGAGCAATTGGAACTCTAAAAGGTGAACATGAAACGTAGTTAAGTCCTATTCTGTGACAGAAGTCGATTGAAGACGGATCTCCACCGTGCTCTCCACAGATACCAAGTTTAATACCTGGACGAGCTGCTCTACCTTTTTCACATGCCATTTGTACTAATTGGCCAACACCTGTTTGATCTAACTTAGCAAATGGGTCTGATTCTAAGATACCTTTTGCATAGTAATCATCTAAGAAGCTACCAGCATCATCTCTTGAGAAACCAAATGTCATTTGTGTCAAGTCATTCGTACCGAATGAGAAGAATTCAGCTTCTGCTGCAATTAAGTCAGCAGTAAGAGCCGCTCTTGGAATCTCAATCATTGTACCAACTGAATAGTTTATTTCAATACCGCTTGCAGCGATAATTGCATCAACTGTTTCAATAACGATATCTTTAACATATTTAAGTTCTTTAACTTCACCAGCTAAAGGAATCATGATTTCAGGAATAATGTTGAAACCTTTTTCTTTTTTCACTTCGATAGCAGCTTCAATAATTGAACGAGCTTGCATTCTAGCGATTTCTGGATAAGTAACAGCAAGACGACAACCACGGTGACCTAACATTGGGTTGAATTCGTGCAAGCTATCTACAGTTCCTTGTAATTCTTCATAAGTGATTCCCATTTCAATTGCAAGTGCTTTAATATCAGCTTTTGAGTGAGGTAAGAATTCATGCAATGGTGGATCAAGAAGACGAACAGTCATTGGACGTTCTTCTAGCGCTTCATACATTCCTTTGAAGTCAGCTTTTTGGTAAGGAACTAAAGCTTCAAGAGCTTCTACTCTTTCTTCAACTGTTTTAGCAACAATCATTTGACGCATTTTTGAAATTCTAGTTTCTTCAAAGAACATGTGCTCAGTTCTACAAAGACCAACACCTTCAGCTCCAAAAGAAATAGCATTAATTACATCTTTAGGACTATCAGCATTTGTTCTTACTTTAAGTGTTCTAACTTCATCAGCCCATGACATGAATAATTCGAATTCACCGCTAATTGAAGCATCTACAGTTTTAACATCTTCAAGATAGATATTACCAGCTGTACCGTCAAGTGAAATAAATTCACCTTCTTTAATAGTTTTTCCAGCTATAGTGAATGATTTCTCATCTGCTGCGATTTTAATATCATTACAACCACATACACAACAAGTACCCATACCACGAGCAACAACAGCTGCGTGAGATGTCATACCGCCACGAGCAGTTAAGATACCTTGAGCTGCATCCATACCTTCGATGTCTTCTGGTGAAGTTTCAAGACGTACAAGAACTACTCTTTCGCCACGTTTTTTAGCTTCAACAGCAGTACTAGCAGTAAAGTATACTTGACCTGCAGCAGCTCCTGGAGACGCTGGAAGACCTTTACCTGAAACTGGTGCTTCACTTAGTGCTTTTGAATCAAACATTGGATGAAGCAATTGATCTAATTGCTTAGGCTCAACCATCATTAATGCTTTTTCTTTAGTAATCTTACCTTCAGCAACAAGATCAGTAGCAATACGAAGTGCTGCTTGTGCAGTTCTCTTACCATTTCTTGTTTGTAAGAAGTATAACTTTTTATCTTCAATTGTGAACTCCATGTCTTGCATGTCTTTGTAATGATCTTCAAGAACATTAGCAATTCTCATGAATTCAGAATATGCTTCTGGCATATCTTGCTCTAAGTGAGCGATAGGAAGTGGAGTTCTAATACCAGCAACAACGTCTTCACCTTGTGCATTGATTAAATATTCACCATAGATTCCCGGCTCGCCAGTTGATGGATTTCTTGTAAATGCAACACCAGTACCTGATGTATCGCCCATGTTACCATATACCATCGCTTGTACATTAACAGCCGTACCCCATCTACCTGGAATATCATTCATTCTTCTATATATTACTGCTCTTTCGTTATTCCATGAACCGAATACCGCTTCAACAGCAGCTAAAAGTTGTTCTCTAGCTTTTTGAGGGAAACTGCTGCCTTCATGCTTAACATATAAAGCTTTAAAAGCTTCAACAACTTCTTTAAGATCATCAGCTGACATATCAAGATCATTATCATAACCTTTTGATTCTTTTATTTCATCTAAAACTCTTTCAAATTGTTGTTTAGGTAAACCTTTAACAACGTCAGCGAACATTTGAATAAATCGTCTGTATGAATCATATGCAAATCTCATATTATTCGTAGCTTTACCAAAACCTTCAACAACAACGTCATTAAGGCCAAGGTTAAGTACTGTGTCCATCATACCAGGCATTGAAACTCTAGCTCCTGATCTAACTGATACTAAAAGCGGTTTTGAGTTATCCCCAAATTTCTTGCCTTCAAGTACTTCCAATTGAGTGATTGCATCTTCAATTTGAGCTAATACGTCCTCAGTGAATTTTTCACCATCATCATAATATTTTGTACAAGCATCAGTAGACACCGTAAATCCTTGTGGGATTGGTAATCCTAATTTTAACATTTCTGCAAGGTTTGCACCTTTACCACCTAATAAGTTCTTCATTGACTTATCAGCTTCGTTAAACATATAAACAAATTTGTTCATTAATATTTCCTCCTATAAAAAGAATGTTTGTTAGTTGACGTTTTCGTTATTATCAATTTTAAAAATTAGCTCATCTTCCTATTAAGAAGAAATCTTAAAATCAAGTACTTGCCCTATATGAAATTTCAACATGTTAATATCAGTTAAATCATAAAAACAACATTTTGCACAACATAAAACGTCTTATTATATAACTCGCCTACTATTATAACATAAAAGTTTTCTATGAAAAGCCTTTTTTTAGTAAACTTGCTAGTTTCCATTTTTTTGGGAATAATTGACTATATTGTCATTTATTCCTTTAATTAAAATGTGAATTTTTCCTCAAGATATTGCTTAAGGTCATCTATATTAATTCGTTCTTGTTTCATAGTATCACGATCTCTAATGGTGACTGCTTGATCATCTAAAGTATCGAAGTCAAAAGTAATGCAAAATGGTGTTCCGATTTCATCTTGACGACGGTACCGTTTACCAATTGACCCTCTATCATCAAACTCAACATTGTACGTTTTACTTAACATAGTAAAAAGTTCCGTTGCTTGTTCGTTAAGTTTTTTAGATAATGGCAATACTGCTAGTTGAATCGGAGCTATTGCTGGATGGAAACGGAGTACAGTTCTTACATCGCCACCTTCCAATTCTTCTTCATCGTAGGCTTCACATAAAAATGCTAAAGTTACTCTGTCCGCACCTAAACTAGGTTCAATACAGTAAGGGATGTATTTTTCTTTTGTTTGATCATTGAAGTATGTCATGTCTTGACCACTATGTTCTTGATGCGCTTTTAGGTCAAAGTCGGTTCTATCAGCAATACCCCAAAGTTCTCCCCATCCAAAAGGAAATTTATATTCTATATCACTCGTTGCGTTTGAGTAATGTGATAACTCTTCTTCTTCATGATCACGAACACGCATAACATCATCTTGAATGCCAAGTGAGTGCAACCAATTAACACAAAAATCTTTCCAATAAACAAACCATTCTAAATCAGTTCCCGGCTCACAGAAAAATTCAAGTTCCATTTGTTCAAATTCTCTGATTCTAAAAATGAAGTTACCTGGTGTAATTTCATTTCTAAATGATTTTCCAATTTGACCAATACCAAACGGCATCTTTTTACGTGTTGTTCTTTGAACATTTTTAAAGTTCACAAAAATACCTTGAGCTGTTTCTGGACGAAGATACATTGTACTCTGAGTGTCTTCTGTAACACCTTGGAACGTTTTAAACATCAGGTTAAATTGACGAATGTCAGTAAAATCATGAGCCTTACAAGAAGGACAATTAATTCCTTTTCCATCTATGTAGGATTTCATGTCTTCATAAGACCATGCATCAACAGCATCCGCTACCTCAAGGCCTTCTTTCATCATATGTTCTTCAATTAATTGGTCAGCTCTAAATCTTTCATTACAAGATTTACAATCCATAAGCGGATCACTAAATCCTCCTACGTGACCTGAAGCTACCCATACTTGTGGGTTCATTAATATTGCGCAATCAACGCCAACATTATATGGACTCTCTTGAATGAATTTTTGCCACCAGGCTTTTTTAATATTATTCTTAAGCTCTACCCCTAGCGGGCCATAATCCCACGAGTTAGCAAGTCCACCATATATCTCTGAACCTGGGTACACAAATCCTCTAGCTTTCGCAAGTGCAACGACTTTTTCCATTGATTTTTCCATTATATCTTCCTTTCTTATTAGAGCGATTAATATTCGCCTCTATGCTTTGGTTCTCGAAAATAAAGGCTTTCCTAAAACGAAAAAAGCGCAACTACGAATTCATATTCAAACATATGTTTAAACATAAAAAAAGTAATCTTATCCCCTAAAACAAGGGACGAAAAGATTACTCTATCCGCGGTTCCACCCTAATTGATACAATGTATCCTCTTAATTCTCATTACTCAAAAGTGCCTTCATTTAACGTCTCCATCTAGTTCACACTAATCTAGACTCACTGGAATCAACGAATTAAACTACTCCTCTTTATCATCGTAATTATTTAATTTCACTATTTAATCAAACGAAGTATACCATGTAGATACACAAACCGTCAATCCTAAATGTTACTTACTGCAAATATACTATTCTACTAAAAAGGACTCTTTAATTCTTTCATTACTTCATTATAAAAACGATTAGCACCCTCATCAATTTTCAATTCAGTGTTCTTTGTATAACTGGACAAATCAACAACACTTACGTATTTATACATAGCGGTCACAGATTGTTCAACATAATCAAACATCTCATAGATATATTGATTAACTGCTATATCAATCTCTGTCATCGTATGTAAATTTCTAATCTCACTTTTTGCATTTGAAACAGTTGACAGCATATCAACAACTGCTTGTTTATCGTTTAAATTCGTAGAATTAAATGCAGCCATGCTATCGCCACTTAAAAATTCAGAATAATTTTCCATTAGAAGTTGTAATCCATTATTATACTCTATTGATGTTGTATTACCTTCCGAAAGATAAGTCATCATACTCGTAACTTTATCATTAAATAATCTTAAAAGCAGTTCAGTTTCTAAAATCATATAATGATACCGTTGTATATCAATAAATAGAGCACTTAATTCAATCTGATACTCATTTATTTGATTAATGATTATTTCATCATTAGTTCCCGTATATTTATTTTTTAGGATTTCAATATCTTGTAATACTTGGTTATGGGCTTTTGCAAAATCAGCTTCACTTTGATCAAAAGATTTTTTCAAGGTCTTAGCAAACACCTCATAATCATTGTCTAGTTCCCTGTTTTTGAAATAATCTTGCTCCGCTTGAGTACTTTCAGCAAGAAGACTCGTTTCTTCAATCATCAAGTCAAAACTTTCACTGATTTTCAGCTTTGCAATCTCATTATTAATATCACCTTTGTTTGAGCAAGACAAAAGGGTTGTTATCATGACTAACGCCATGATAACAACACCAATTTCTTTGAATATAGTTCTATTCATTAGATATCTTCTTTTGTATCGTCAATTTCAACTTCCTCAGCTTCTTCGACTACTTCTTCATATTCCACATCTTTAGCTTCTCGTACTTCCTGCTCAGTCGCTACAGTTGAGGTATTTAATTCGTCTAACTTTGCTTCAGTATCAGCTTTAATTCTTTCGATTTCAGCTTCTTTGTCTACAATTGCAGCATCGTATTCTTTGAGGGATGCAATCTCTTCGCTGAGTAATTCTAGCTCAAAGTTTTCTGCTAACACAGCATCATAAACTTTTTTACCAATGGAACTAAACGCTTCATTCTTTGATTTCTTAAACGCATTTAATTCTGATTTGACTTTGTTAAGTTCAATTGCTGAATTCGACTTAGCTGAAAGCACCTTTGCACTTTTATCAATCACCTTTGCACTTTTATCAATACCCTTTTTTAACTTATTAAAAAAATCTGACATGTTATTTCCTCCTATCAACTCTACTCGTTCTTTTCTACAACTTATTTCCTGATTCCTTACTTATCTCACTACTATAATAACAACTCTTACCTACTTACTATTACAATTATAAGCCTTATTTATTAGATTTGCATTACTTTTTTATAGAATTTCGATTATATCCAAAGATTTATACGTATGCGTAACAAAATATTTGAAATATTCATGAATAGATTTAGCTACCTCATCAAACAGATGATCCTCAATCTTAAAGTGATATAATTTGTTAAGTGGAGAACGCTGAATATGCCTAAGGACATGTAAACCTTCATCCGTCAGTAATTCGACTTTTGAATGGTGACAAGACTTGCAAATCAATCCACCTTTAGTCGACAACGCAAAACTGCTATCCGTTTCACCACATTCCATACAACCACTTAGATCAGGTGCAAATCCTAATGAATTCATTGAACGAAATTCAAAAACAGTCCGTACAACATTTCCTTTTTGACTTCCAGTTTTAAGTGCCATCAATGAAACATATAATAGTCTAAGCAATTCTTCATTGGGATCCATTTCTTGAATGACACTGCCTATCACCTCTAACATATACAATCCATATGCCAATGTATTCATATCATTTCGAATATTATAAAAAGTTTCTTCAATCTCAACTGAACGTAGAGTATACGAATTTCTTCCTTCTATCATATGAAATTCACCAAAAACAAAAGGTTGTGTCCCTGCAAGAAGAGGGCTTTTCCCTCTTTTCGCTCCATTAGCAAAAACAACCATTTTACCATACTCTTTAGAAAAAAGAATAATTCTTTTATCATGGTCTTTAATTGGCATTTCATGAATCACAATGCCTTTTGTTTTGATTAATCCTGCCATAGTTACTCCTATACGATAAAGCCTACTTTTTTCTTGACTTTTCTTAGTGTTTTTTCAGCTAAGTAAGATGCTTTTTCGCTATTTGTTTTAATAATGCCATCTAAATACTTTTTATCATGAATTATCTCTTTATATTTAGTTTGGATTGGTTCTAATTCAGATATTAAAGCTTCAGCTACCGTGCTTTTAAGTATACCATAGTTTTGTCCTTCTAATCGGTTCATTGCTTGCTCTACTGATTCTCCGGATGCACAGCAATAGATATCTATCAAGTTTTTAACGCCTGGTTGATCTTCTGTATATCTTATTTCGCCCAAAGAATCCGTTACTGCACGTTTGATTTTATTCTTTATAATATTAGGTTCATCAAGAATTGAAATCGCACCATTAGGGTTTTCATCCGATTTAGACATTTTGGCTGTAGGTTCCTGTAAACTTTTTATCTTAGCTCCTACTTTACCAAAAAACGGCTCTGGAACTTTAAATGTCTCACTATACGTAGTATTGAATCGTTTTGCAATATCTCTAGCAAGCTCTAAATGCTGTTTTTGATCTGCTCCTATGGGTACAACATCCGTTTGGAACAACAAGATATCAGCAGCCATTAAAACTGGATAAGTATATAATCCAGCATTAATATTAGTCTCATTCTTAGCTGATTTATCTTTGAATTGCGTCATTCTGTTTAGTTCTCCCATATAAGTAAAACAATTCAGTATCCATGCCAACTCAGCATGTTGTCTAACATGTGATTGTGGATAAATCAAGTTTTTAACCGGGTCGAGTCCAGTTGCTATATAAAGAGCAACTAATTCTCTGGTTTTTGCTCTAAGTTTAGCTGGATCTTGTCTAAGCGTAATTGCATGTAAATCGACAACACAGAAAAGACTTTCAAAATCATCTTGCATATCAACCCAATTTTTAAGGGCTCCAAAATAATTACCAATTGTTATGTTCCCTGATGGTTGAATACCACTAAAAATTCTAGGCTTGCTGACGTTGTTTATATTATTTTCACTCATTATTACACCTCTATGTCTCTATGATTAGTTAAATTATACGTAAGTTTAGCATAGGTTGTATTTTCTGTAAAGACAACCATTATTTTTATACATTTATTTTATTGCCAAAAAATGCTATAATTTACTAATGTCGACAATATGAATGAGAAGGTGATACTATGAAAATACTTCTTGTAGCTGATGAAGAATCTAAATATCTTTGGGATTATTTTGATGAAAAATTATTCAAAGATGTAAATTTCATCATCTCAGCAGGTGATTTAAACGCTAAATATTTATCATTTCTAACAACGATTGCAAGAAAACGTGTGCTTTACGTTTTTGGTAACCATGACGCTCGCTATGAAGTAGAGCCACCTTTTGGTTGCGATACCCTAGATGATCAAATAATCGTACAGGATGGCGTAAGAATACTAGGCCTTGGCGGTTCTTATCAATACAAAAAAGGACCTTATCAATATACAGAACGAAAAATGAGACAACGTGTCAAAAAACTCGAAACCATGATTAACCAATTTGGAGGCGTTGACATCATCGTAACGCATGCGCCACCTAAGGATCATGGCGACGGTGAAGATTTATGCCACACAGGTTTTGAAGTATTCAATGAACTTATCACTAAATACAAACCTTCCTACTTCCTTCACGGTCACCAACACCTTAACTATGGTAGCAAAACCAAAAGAATACAACATATTGACAAAACCATTTTAATCAACGGTTACAATTATCACTTTTTCAACTACGAACCAAATGATTACGTTCATCCAACACTGACTGGTTTCAAAAAGTTTTTAAATACCCTAAAGTTTTACAACAAATATCATAGCACTTTAGTTATGAAAGAGTATCGCAAATACAAAAAGGAGTCACGCTCATAAGCGAATGACTCCTTTTTGTTATAATTAAGATAATAGATTCTTGTCTTAATCGAATTAACTATTAACATCGACCCTCCATGCATATGAGCATTGTCTCCAGACAAGTCACTGCTTTAGCTTCTGGCGCTATTGCAATATAAACAACCAATTCAATCCTCTTCCCAACACCCCGAGCGAACATTAGAGACAGTTGCTGAGATGTCTGATAGATTGAGGCGACGAACTTTGACCTACGTGCTTTTGCTTGCAAAATCGCGGACGGGAGCGAGAGGAGCCCAATCTATCGGGCAGCTCGGCTACTGACTCTTATGACAGCTCGGCTACTGACTCTTATGAGAGCGACCCACAAAAAGGAAACTCAATACTTCTTCTTAACACTCAAAAGCTCAAGTAGCGGATGATTATCTTCTAAAGCGTTAATAGATGGAATTGAACCAAGCACTCCATCAACAAACCAATCCATTGTGAGAATGTCAGATGGATTTAAGTTTTTTTCTTCTTCTAACTTAAGATTTCCTTTGTTATCATATAATGGTCCTCTAAACGGATTATAAACACCCTGTATAATCATTTCTTTCATAAACTTTATTGACTGAATAGTTTCTCTTGGCAATGAACTTTTTGAATAGAATACATCAACAACTTCTGTATCCATCCCCCACCAATAATTAATAGCTTTGTCTGATTGTCCAATAACACTTGCTAAACGATTATAGGTTCCATTCATTATATTTCGAACCATTTTTTCATAGAATTCTCCCCAGTTCCATATTGGAGTAGCTAAATATTCCCGAACTTTATGGTCTTCATCCTTACTTGCAAAATATATTCCAGAGTTTCTCAGTTTAGTTGTTAAATCAGAGGATTCCTGATGTGATATGATGTCAACATCCATATCAATAAGTTGTTCATCAATATTATAGCATTCATCTTTACAGTCTTTTTTATAATCTGAAACCCATTTAACCAATATATTTGCATGCGGATTAACAAATCTTGCTCCTAAAGTGAATGCATTTATACTTGAAATAACTTCTGGAATTGGATATGTCACCACATACCCAATACTATTAGTAACTGTCATTGAACCTGCAATCATTCCTACTAAAAAGTTGGGTTCGTATATTCTCCCAAAATAAGTACGTACGCTTTTATATGACATGTTTTCTGAGCAGTTAAAGAACTTAACATTTTTAAATTCTACGGCTGCTTTAAGCGTTGAATTAATAAATGTCGGACTTGTTGTGAACACAATGTCAAACCCTTCTTCAACCGCTTGTTCAAGAGCATCATATGCCGAATCATCTTCCGGAACATAATTAAAAGCTTTTGTACTTACCGCATCACCAAAAACATTTTCTATATGGTTACGACCAATTTCATGACCATAAGTCCAACTAGATTCCTCTGGTGATTTAGAATTAATAAAAGCAATTTTTGCCTTTTTCATACCGGTTAATCCGCTAATACCGTCAAAAATAGATTTTTTATCTAATGATTCTGTATTAAAGTCAAGAGATATTTCTTGTTTCTCAAGTAACTTAAATTCATTCCATATTTTTGACATTTCACTTTTAAGTGTATCATTCGTAATATCAATATCATATGGATATATTTCAAAGTACTTAACAAATGCATCTCCCGTCGGATTCTTAAGTTCATCGCCACCAAGGTCATGGTAAATTCTTCTAAATCGATAATAGACAGCCTTAAATTCACTATCATCGTTAATGTCAAACCATTCATATCGAATCATTAGCTTAAGAAGTTTATTAAAACCTTCCTTTTTAGACATCCAAACATAATTGATTTTTGTTTGTTTATAAAAATCTAAAAATTCATAGTAGATACCAATAGTTTCATCTTCGGGATCATATTTAGGGATAAGTCTTGTTACCTCAGCTGCAATTAAAGCTGCTTCATAGTACTTGAGCACTGAAACTCTTTTATTCCCTTCCTCAACATAAAACCAATTTAGATATTCATATACTTTGATGGGATCACGAATACCTTCCTCTAGGTGTGATTTGCATAGATTAATCCATTTTGATCCGAACTCACTGTTTATTGCTAAAATCGGCATGAAATTCGTTGCAAAGGATGAACTTCTCCCAACTGTCTTTGTTCCTTTGATTTTATCTATTGGTATTTCAATTGTTCCAAGTTGTACTTCAGAAACAATAGTTTCTTTTGAGATTATTGTATCCAATGATGGTAGCGTTGGGTTTTGCCCACTAAACTTTTTACTGGTTGCATCTCTCAAACCTTTTTTACGGGCAGCTTCATATTCAGTTCTTCCATCCATACTCATTGTTATCTCCTTCCATAAATCATGTCCACATAATTATACTCTATTTACTATTTCATGGCAATCCAATGATGGACTAATATATTAATATGTGGTTTAATATATCCTATATGATGAATTTGAATATGAACTTACTAAAAATATGATTATCGAGGTGGAAATATGGAAAAAATACCAAGTTTCAATGTTGACCATTTACGTTTACAAAAAGGCGTTTATGTTTCACGAATTGATAAAATTGGAGGTCATGCATTAACAACTTACGACATTAGAATGAAAGAGCCTAATAAGGAACCTGTACTAAACACAGCAGAACTTCATGCATTAGAACATTTAGCTGCAACCTATTTACGAAATGAAGAAACAATTAAAGATGAAGTTATTTATTTTGGACCTATGGGATGTCGTACCGGTTTTTATCTTATACTCAAAGGAAACAAAGCTTCAGAGGATATTCTTCCACTATTAAAAGATTTGTTTAAATTTATGAGTAACTATTATGAGGAAATTCCGGGTGCAACGCCTAAAGACTGTGGAAACTATCAGGACATGAACTTAAACATGGCTCGTTTTGAAGCTGATCTTTTTCTTAATGTTTTAGATCAAATCAAGGCTGATCAGTTGGTTTATCCAGCATAAGTAATGGTTTTATAAATATAATCAATAAGAGCAGATAATCTTTGAATCAGATTATCTGCTCTTATTAATTGCTGTGCTAATTGAACTTATTTGAATTACGGCTTATTGCCTCTTATTCATCGCTAACCTCCTATCCCTCATTAACTAAAAAGAATAGGTTATTATCTCAGCATCTGATTGATAAAATATAGTATCAATATATGTGCAGGATATATGATATAAAAAAGATACTTCATTGACTTCCCTTTTTCTCCATTGTAAATCATAATGAAGAAAATAGATGGGATTGCAAATAATTGAAGTATGGATCCAAATGCAAAAACCATAAGTAGATTAACTAACGCAATCCAGACATATACCCAGCTTTTCGAGCTGGCAGTATAAATAAAATATATGAGCAACACGCCAAAGATACTATAATCTGTAAATAAAAATTGAGCTATGAATCCGAATAGAAGTACAGAAACTATTGCACTAACTCTAAAGAAAATCACAGAAACCATTGAATCTATGGCATTCTTATGACGCAAGTAATCAAACACTATAAGTGCGACTAATCCTAAAAACAATG
>Ga0314774_1001895_pt1 | contig 12534 bp, 19 predicted proteins | sample MetaGCBIA2018_FD_204515 | JGI IMG/M metagenome (GOLD analysis project Ga0314774, IMG submission 204515) | Cryopeg brine microbial communities from Beaufort Sea near Barrow, Alaska, United States - CBIA 2018 | ecosystem: Environmental > Aquatic > Marine > Coastal | place: USA: Alaska | collected... | reverse complement strand
ACCGCCAACGCCGCCACTCCCAGCTCGGATACTCGACACCCATCGAGCACGAGCTACGCTTCAACCAAACATCCATCCCCGCCTGATCTTCAAATGAAAACGGGTAACCAGGCCATGGGGCACGTCAAGATGTCAACTAAACCGACAGCAGTCCCGGTACTGGATTTGGCTTCGGCCGACGGTCACCCCGTCACAGACATTGGCCTTGCGGATGCGTACCGCACAGTCCACCAGGAACATTATGGCTTCAGCTACGATCAGCGTCGTGACTACGATGTGGCGTTGGCGGTATTGGACAGTATCGGGCGTCAGGATATGTCCAGCTCGGTGCGCCGCGTTGTTGAACTCTCAACCGAACACCGCGACAACCCAGCGGATTCCGCACAGGAGATGCATGACATTCATGGTGTCCGCGAGAGCTCTGACCCGGAGGTCCAGGCCGGCGGTGTTTTCGATACGGTGCGCACCGCAGACGGCACGGTATTCCATCGGCTGACCGACGGCAATTGGGCGAATGAACCCCAAACCATCCGACTTCAGGCAAGCCGTCCGCTGACCGAGGATGAGCTTGAGCAGGTTGGTGACCTCACAAAATATGCGTTGGCTGCGTCTGTCCATAGCGAAGTCCTGGGCGACCCCGAACAGGACACCCCTTATTCGTTCACGCTCGGCTATGACTTCACTAAGGGTTCGCAGGAGCGGGTAGACGTCTTCGAGCAGTCGTTGGAGGAGATTGTTCGTCAGGGAAGCCCGCCGTTGAAAACGAACCGCAACGGCCCGATCGGTTCGCGGACTGTCCCCGGTCTTGAAGATACGAGCCTGACATTCGAAATCTATTACGACAGTGTCGGTGTCCGGTCGAAGTTGCCTGGTCTCAATTAGCTTGAGACTTTCAGTTCTCAAGCCAGTTGGGACTGTGGTTCTGAGTGGCAACCCCATCATCTTGTGTCCAGTGCCGGGTCTTTGTCCCACAGAATGTGGTCTCAACTGCTGCGGTTGTCTCAACTAGCTTGAGAACCGACAGAGATTTTTGGAGTGTCCTGGCGTCGGTTCGTGATTTTTTGGGAAATGCCGCGCACAGTCAGATTATGGCTCTTCCAATCAACGTAGCGCGCTCGATTCATTTCGGAGGCCGCGAACGCATACCCAAGGACACAATCGAATTCAATCGCGGCTATCTCGACGCTGTTGAACGCAAAGCCGACAGATCCACCTACCCAGGCACAGAACCTCATTATGACGCAGGTCGGCAACATGGATTCAAGGACCAGCCGATGAGTGAGGACGAGATCATCGAACGGGTTGCCCCAAACTCCGCAGAGGCCATCGAAGCTGTCAGGGCCGCGATTGTGCTCGCACGGCTCGGCGGCGACTGGAACGTCTAAGCCGCTGATGTGAGCATGAATCCCACCCGGTTGAAAACCCGCCGCATAGGGGAAGCATGGTCACAACATCAGCATTTCCTACTGACATCATCCGCACGCCGGAGGACAACCTCGAACATTCGTTGCGCGTACGCGCCCGAGCCCTAAATCGCCTTCGTGAGATTCGTGCGGAAGCGGCTGTGGGGCGGCGCGCTGTCATGCCTCTGGGCTTTGTCTCCGCGTATGCGTTCATCGTCCTGTTCTTCGTAACTCTGTGGGGTGTTCCCCATCCGCTGAGTGTGGTGTTCTCGTCGGTCCTGTCCGGGGTCGCTGTCCTTTGTGCCCTCAGCTCCACCTACTTCTGGCGTGCCCGCGCGCACCAGTCAGAGCTCTTCGAGCTGATTGAGTTGCGGCTCGTGACTCTCAACGCGGATGTCGCCGCCGACCAGGCCGCACTGTTGTCTCCCAAAGCCCGCAAGAAGCTCAACAAGTCGAAGCGCTGAACAGGAGCCGAAAATGAACACAATGTTTGCTACAAGCACGGACCAGGGCGTCGATTCGCGTGCGGACCGCATCGAGTCGATCGAGAGTGAACTGAGATATGCGCAGCAGAAGCTGTCTCGGTCAGAAGCTGATGCGTCACTGACATTATGGGGGACACTCTCCCAACCGATAACCATGTTTGTCGTCTCGGCAATCTCCACCATTGTCGGTGTCACGGGTATCAACCTCTACCCGTCAACCATCGTCTCCTCATATGGTGCCATCCTCGCCACCATCTGTGGCCTACTCGCCATCATGGCTCTGGTGCGGATTGCCGACAGCGCTATCGACTATCGCCACGCACCGGCGCGAGTACTCAGTCAGACGTTGACGGTCATGCAGCTCACTGAAGCGCTTGCTCAAGCCCGATTGTCAGATGGCACATCGGTTGTAGACGACGACTATCTGAAACGCCTTGCCGACGTTGCGACACCGGATGAGCGGCCTGATGTCGACAGGGCAATCAAACTCATGCGCACGATGGAAGCGAGATTACGATGACTGCACAACGATACAATCGTATTGCTGAAGGATACGGCCTTCTCCGGGCCGGCATCCTCGACGGACGCCGCGATGCCGCAGCCTATGGCCTGCCGGCTTGGCGTGGGCGCGACAAACCAGGTTTCCAGAGCCGCCCCTACGGTTATTCATCCCCGACGGAGCTTTGGCTCGATGCGTACAAACGCGAATATACGAAGGCTTACGCTCGACGTATTTTGACACTGAGTCAATCCGAAGTCGAAGAGCTTGATGCTCAGGCGGAACAGAATCGTGCGATTCGCCTGTCCAAAGAACCCGACCTTCTCCAGGAAGTCGTAGACCTCCGCAAGCGTGTTGAGGTGCTGGAGCAAAACTAATTTCAGCATTTTGATGAAGAATCCGGATTTTGCCGCACCCCTGGGGGTTATGAGCAACACAACCATAAACCGTGTCGGCACCGGTGTTCCTGCTGGCGGAGAATTCACCTTCCGCGATCGCACCGAATCTGGAGTGATTCTCGATGGTGGAACGCCGGCGGTGCTCTCCAGCGAATTCATTGACGGAAGCCCTGCAACTCGCGAGGCTGCCGCCATCTTCCAGGCTCGCACGCCCGATGCGACAGCTGAGGACTTTGAGGACAATCTGTACGACACGTACAGCGCTGACGAGTACCAGCATGACCTCGATCGCCCTGACTCTGAACTGCGCACCCTCTCGCAGCAGCTCCGCGTCGACGAACTGCCGTCAGGTGGCTTCGCCGTCTTCTGGGGCTAACACTTCCGGCGGGGCGGCAACTTCTGTGCGCCCTTCACAACCACTTCAGTAGGCGGATGCCTGCGAGAACAGGACAGAGATGACTAACGACAATCGTGCAGACAAGGGGCAGCCTTCGGGAGGCCAGTTCACAGCGAAGACCTACACCGAGGACGACGTGACCCTCCTCAGCACAGCCATGGTCGAAGCCGACCAGGCCACCTTGTCGATGCAACGCACGGCGATATTGCTGCGTGCTAAATACGTCGCAACAGCAGTACTTGTCGCACACCCAAATGCTGCAACAATTTCGCTCGAAGAGTCCGATCAGGAGGGCTGCACATGGTCCGATGAGGCGATTCTCGACAGCGACGGTGTGCACATTGGCGACGCTATTGACCTCGACCTCACTGGCAACTTCTGGACCATGCCCGGACATACACCGACAGTCGATGTCGAGCAGCAGGACGGTAGCACCGCCGAAGAGCTCGACCCTGACTTCGCCTGGCTCAAAATTACCCACAGCCGCTGGCGGGGCGGCTCCACTGCCGTATTTGATGTCCGTGCCGCCGCAGAAATCGGCACGCAAGGATATTCCGGCACAACCAACAGTAAGGATATTCCGGCATGAGCGACATCCGACAGCCTTCTGGTCAGCCTATAGGCGGCCAGTTCGCAAACCATAACCGTGACGAAGCGACAATGACTTTGGAACGACCACCGATCGCTTCGGCTAAGGATGTCCAGTCCATCATCGACAACGCGGTATTCGAAGAGAATGAACGCGCTGACGATGATGAAGTCCCAGTGGTTGCGCTGACCTGGCGGGACGCATGCAACAGTGTCGAAACCCTCGGCGATGAAGCATTGTCGAGCCTTGTCGACGGAGACCCGAAGTCGGTGCGTCAGGCATTCAACTACCGGGCATCGCAGGAAGGTCTCGAAACGGCACTACCCACAACCGCCACACGTCGATCCAGCGCTTCGCATCTGTCACTGAATGACGAACAGAACCCGGCGTCGCAGTGGGTGGATAACCGACTGACCGAATATGAAGACATCGGCCATCACTCACGAGCAGACTACGCCGAAGTCGGCGAAGAAGGCATCGCCTACGGACTCCATATCAACCCCGAATATCTTGCAGAGGTCGTTGGCGGAGCACCGCACAACGGCGAAAGCCACGACGATTTCATCGAGCGTGTGACCACGGATGAGCCCGATTACTACAAGGAGCTCGACGATTTCTTCACTGAGCAGTACGGTGCTGAGCTGTTGAATGACGGCGGCGAAATGGACACTGTTGAGTTCTTCATCTCATACGAAGATGGCGGTGCAGAAAAGTCGACCGTCGAATACATGGGCGACCGTGTTGAGCACGAGACGAAGCTGCTCGCCCTTAAGAACGAGTGGACCTACGGCTCGACGATGCAGTCTGCATGGGCGAAGAAGCTGGGCTACCGGTACGAGCTCTCAACGAACGCTGACCGACAGTTTGGTGATGGACATTGGGTGAAGGACGAGTAGACGGTTGATTTGGATGTCGGTTTCACACCAGAAGTCGGCATCCATAACTGTCTGGTCGCACAGCCGCACCCGCATTGAGCCCGGTCGTCCATGGTGTGGTCGACCCTCGCCGGCACGCAACGTGAGGCAGCCGGTGAACCTCGAACTCAGGGAGTAGAGCCGGAAATCGTGGCGCGCATGGATAAGTCCGCCCTATTGGGAACAGGTGAGAACGAATCACAGGTACAGAGAGATCGTCGACCTGGCCTCCTTAACTTATGGCTTGCTTGTCCGCATACGCGATAATATTATCGTGTATGCGAATAAAAGGCACCGACCCTTGCGTCACTCTTCCGCTCGGATGCGCAAGGTGAACTACTCGCGACACTGCCCCTGAACTCGGGGAGGTCGTTCACGATCTCTGAATTCTGGAATGCGCGTATTTATCAACTGAAGGCAATCAAAGACACCATGTGGGGCCTCGCTTACGAAGCAGCTATCGCCGCCGAGCAGGAGTAGCGGCAAGGCTGTGAACGACTGAACGTCGCGCCGCACCCCTCCAGGGCATGACAACAATTTCGCGCGTATCCGCAGGCAACCCCACCGGTGGACAATTTGCGGGCAACACCCGTACTGAAGCTGACACGAACCTCCTGACCGTGGATGACATCACCATCGTTCGGCTTGAAAGCCCTGACGCCCGTGGCGGATTCGACGAAATCCACACCTGGACCGATGGATCCCTTGCCTACTTCCGTGACGGAAAACTTCACAACGAGGCTGGCCCGGCAATGGTCGAAGGTCACGACACAGACCCATCGAGTGCAACCCAGATGGCTTGGCTGGATGGTGAAGCACTCATTGCCCCTGAAGCTGACCTCTACTTCTATGGTGTCCAGGAGGACGTCAACGGTGTGAAGCAGCAACTGTGGACCACCGGCTGCAACACAGTCGTCTACGTCGACCCTGACGGCCGGCAGACATTCACCAACGATGGCGACATTGACCGTGCTGGTGCGCCAGCAATCACTGGCGGTACCGGGCCCGACCTGTGGATCCGGCATGGGAAGCTCATAAACAACCCCATTCCTGCAATCCCGACTGCCACACCATGTGGTGATGGTGACGCTACTTACATCGAATATCAGGGTGAGAAGTTCGAGTCCGGTGCCTCCACTGCGGAACGTGCAAAACGAATCCGCGAAGACATCGACAAGGCAATCTATGCCGGAACTCTCGGCACCGATGTGGGTCTGCTCACCCGAGTGAAGGTGACGACATTGGGAAAGCCCGGTGTTGAAGGCAAGCCACAGGCGCTGCATGTTGTGTACCAACCGACCACACGCTCCACTGTGCTGTATGTGAAGCGCGGCGCTGATTGCTCTAACGAACTTACCGACGAAGGTCGCAAGGTCTCTCAGATGATGACGGACATCGTCGACGCGCACAACCGGTGGGAGTACGGACCTGGTGCAACCGACGCCCGTTGCGCGTTCAACACCCGCGTAGAAATCGTTTAGAACTCCAGAAGACGCCATCCATAAAACTACGGGTGGCGGCTTCTGCATTTTTACGGACACGCCGCACCCCTCTAGGGTATGGAAACAACCACGCGCAAAAAAGACTTGGGGCAGGCTGGCAACGGCGGAGAGTTCGGTGCCCGCAAACGCGCCGAATCCGATCTGGCACTTACGCCCATCCCGCCGAAGTTCACCCCGATGAGTGCCGACGGACGCTTCCGCCTCGACGTCGCCAGTGCTGACATCGAGGTTGTCAGCGGTGAGCCTTTCACCTCGCGCCGAGGCGTTCAAGGACGCATCCGCATCAAGAGTGAACTCTTTGATGTCAAGGGCAAACCATGTGGCGCACGCTGCTACTGCGACGCTCAACTGGTGAAGGTTCCCGATGAGGGACTCGAAGTCGAGAACGGGCACAAGTCCTTCCGCGAGCTGGGCACCTCAAACCACTACGGCACCTGGAGTCTGGCGAGCAAAACCTGCCATGAGGAGACCTTCTGGGAACTCGACCGTCTCGGCAGTATCGAACCCGATGTTCTCTACGTCATCGAAAACGACGATGACAACTACTACGCGGTGACATCGCCGAAGGGCGAACGTCGTTTCTACGATCACGAGGAGACGGCGTTGCGGGCACGAGCAGCAGGCAACTGGGATGAGAACCACCCCGAATAGTTTCGGATGTTGACCGATTGCGCAGTTTCCAGAATGTGCCGCACACATGCGTTCTACGGCCACCAAATGTTCGATAATCCGAGGTCTGACCTCGGATGGTGGTGGCCGCCAGTCAATTCTGTTCATCTATAGAGTCGAGTCAACATGCCCGAGATGCCCGAGAATCCCAACGAGTGGGGCCGACCACGGCCCGGAGTGCCTTGCCCGAACCACCCGCACGAGCCAACAGCCCAAAAATGCTGCCCACAGATTGTGTGCAGCATTTTTGCGTCCGGGCCGCGCTCATCCCAGGCATGACTAACGAAATTCGCCAACCACAAGGCCAGCCCGCCGGCGGGCAGTTTGCCGGACACAACCGCACAGAAGCAACCACTACGTTGAACGAGCAACGCCCCGTTCGCGTCCCTGTCCTCGCGTCCGCCGCAGTGTCGACTTACGAAGGCTCGCCACTTCCCGGATTCCCTGCCGGGCTCTCCGAACCGAAGGTGACGTTCGATGTCTCTGACGACGGCGTCATCGTCTACGGCAACATCGAAGGCGACGGCTACCACGTCTCTGTCCGGCATGATGGTTACAAGTGGTGCAACAGCGTCCTCGACGACGGTGAACCTTCCGGTGTCGAGGAAGAGGACGAAGAAAAGCTTCTGTACTGGGCACAGGAAGTCACGGTCCGTCTCGAAAGCGGTGTAAGAGCCCTACAAACCGCAGCCTTCACCCGGTCGGCAAGTGATGCTGTGGTTGCTGCCGCGCTTGGCCATGACCGGGTCGAGGTCGGCAATCGGGCTCAGAGCTCTGACACCGACAATAACTCGACCTCAGAATCAGGTGCCAAGCGAGGTGCAGCCATCCTTGCCGCGTTCGGGGGAGAGCGGGACCCCGAGGCGAGCATGTCCGACATCCTCACCGACTTGATGCACTACGCCCACGAGAATGACTTGGACATGGACGAACTGGTCCGCAGCGCCCACATGCATTCCGATGCTGAACTCCGTGAAGCACAGGAACAGCCAGCACCATAGAGTGGGTGCTGAACGACAAAAAGACTTCGCTGACCTGACCGGAATCAACCGGTGGTCAGCGAAGTCTCTTTTGTCAGGTGCTGTATGGCGTCAGGACTTGACAGTTCTCTGAACCCGGCCAAGTGCTCGGTCAAGGCTTTCCGGCGTCACAGCGCCGTCTTTGAGCTGCGCTCGAAGAAGCTTCAACTCATACGCTGCCGGGTTCTTGTCACGGAATCTTGCATCATCCATGTTTCGTTGAATGGTTGCAGAATCAGTACGCTCGCGCAGTCGAGAGAATGTGCGATCGAAGGCGCGGTTGTGCTGCTTCCCGTAGAAGGTCAGGTCACTGAGCCCGTTGATGGACTTGGCGCTGTAGAACGACGGGCGGCTGACAACACCATGGGGGATTCGACGTTCCCAACGTATTGATGTCATCACTGCTTCACGAAGCATCTCAATCTCATGGACGGTGACGCCATGCAGTGGGCTGCGGGCAGGCAGCGGAAAAATCCACAGCAGGCGGTGTGGTTTGCGCGAAGTCATAGATGAGCCTTTCATGGCGGCGCCTGGGGTCATTTGTCGCGTCGATCGTGTTCACGCTGCAACGCTGCGAAACGTGCCGAATCAGACTTGTCGTCTTCGAGGAGGGCATACATTTCTTCATCCAGTTCAGCCCAAGAGAGCTCACGCGGAGAAAATTGTGCCATCAGAGGTGTCCTTTCAAAAAGTGGGTCACAACCTCTATGCGCGGCGTTTCCAGCCGTCAGCTATTCCGCATCACCGCCATATCCAGCCATCCCATAATCTCATCCACCGCCGGCTTCACAAGCTCCGCGCGCCCCTCATCGGCGATGGTGTCGGGGATGTTGAATGAAAACTGGTGCAGGTTGTCGTTGACGATCAGCAGATGGGGGAGGTCATTCTCTCGAATGCGGACCACAAGGTAGCCGTCGGCAAGAAGCGCTTCGGTTTTCTCCATGTCGGCTGTCTTTCGGTCGCGCTTGCCGGGCTTGTCAAAGGCATTGCTATGCCAGTACGAGCCGTCATACTCAACAACGATTGCTCGACCGTGGTGCGTACCTGTGATGTCCACCGAAGAAGTTTTGCTTTTCCCCCACGCCGCAGGAAGGGTGGCACCGTTTCGGGCGTCGCCTATGAACTGCTGAAGCTCGTTGAAGAAAGCTTGCTCGATCTTGGAAGTTGCGCATCGTGAACACTTGGGGCAACCGGTCCCTGCCGTGCGCTGGTAGACCGCTACTGCCCACTGATGCCCGTGGGGAGTACATTTCCAACCGACCGTCCGGCCGCTGCCGACAGTCACCTGTTCTGGGGTGAGGCTGCCGTTGGCTTCCCAGTCCCATTCGGCTGCGATGGCGGGATTCTTCGAGCCGAGGTCGTTGAAACCGGCAAAAACTATCCGGCCTGCACAAATCGGGCAACCGTAGCCTGCCGTGCGGCTGCGCACCTGTGCCGCCCACTGATGCCCGTGGGGAGTACATTTCCAACCGACCTTCCGGCCGCTGCCGACAGTCACATGTTCTGGGGTGAGACCACCGTTGGCTTCCCAGTCCCATTCGGCTGCGATGGCGGGATTCTTCGAGCCGAGGTCGTTGAAACCGGCAAAAACTATCTTGCCTGCACAAATCGGACAATCACGACTGTTAGTGCGGTCGATCACCATCGCTACCCACTGATGTCCGTGGGGAGCACATTTCCAACCAACCTTCTGGTTGCTGCCGACAGTCACCTGTTCTGGGGTGAGGCTGCCGTTGGCTTCGTGGTCCCATTCGGCTGCGATGGCGGGATTCTTCGAGCCGAGGTCGTTGTAACCGGCAAAAACTATCCGACCTAAACAAATCGGGCAATCGCTGCCTGCCGTGCGCTTGCACACCTGTGCCGCCCACTGATGTCCGTGGGCGGCACACCTCCAGCCGACCTTGCGGTTGCTGCCGGTAGTCACATGCGAAGGCGTCAGAGCACCATTGACTTCGTGGTCCCATTCGGCCGCCAACTCGGGGTCCGCTACAGCTAAGGACGGACGCCCGCCATAGAGTCGCGGTGGCACTGTTTCGGTACGGTATGTTTCCATGCCGTTTCTATGCGGCTCGCCTCAAGCCGGGTGTATCTGCGCTGCACCCACTGTTTTGAAGCGCTCATTTGATATTTCTGGACGGTGCCAGGATTCCGCCGCATGTCTTTCCTACGCACCGCCATGCTTTTGTGCGCACACATATGTCAATGATCTGCGCGCGCAAGCATCCGATTTTGAGAAGAAATGGTTTCGAAATGAATTCCGCAGAAGCACACAGTTCGGCACGGCCTGGCAGCGCATTGAAGAGAAAATCTGATTTCGGTGCGCTCGTCACCGCAGTCGTCGCTGTGTCTGTCGCGGATCTCTGGAATGAGGCAGTGGATGAATGGGAGGTTGTTGGTCTGGAAGAGGATCCGGAGCAAGGCGGTGTCTGCATCTGTGGTCAGGTCGGGTTGGTGAAACTGTTCACGATCAGCAACGGTCACACTGCCGAGGAGTTGAACCCGATTGGTAGCTCATGCATCACCTTGTTCGAACGCAGTGACATGGAACTTCAGGTCAAGGCGCTCAGCGGTTTGTTCGCCCTCCGGAACGCGATTCGGGCAGGTGACGATGTCACCCTCACATCTGATTACTTCTCCCGCCTGGTGCTGGACACACTTCGCTCAGAAGGTGCATTCCCCGGTGACCGCTGGAATAAAGGGGACGGCGGGAAGGACCACGAATTTCTGCTGAAGATGTTCAACAAGCGCGAAAAATCGGACATCTCGGTGAAGCAGCAGAATAAAATTGATGCGCTGCTGGCAAAAAAGATTGTCCCGTTCGTTCTCAATGATGCACGCCTGAAGTAGTTGCTGACGCCGGCGGCGCGGCTGAGCGCCGCCGGCAACGTCAGTGATGCTGGTCGCTACGCCACGATGCGGACACAACGTATGAGAGCGCCGACGTTACATATCCCCGTGCGCATGCCTGAACGCCCGCGGAGCGTCAACACAATGGCTGCGTTCAGGCCGGCAGAGATAAGGTCTCGATGTTGCAGTAGGTCGCTGAGTGTCGATTCTTAGGCTGGGTGAGACAGGGGAGGCCCCTCCCCAAGCGCGACCACTCCACCATTATGATCACGTTCACTCCACCGATTTGAGTGTCGTTGCCCCAGCCGCTGCACCATCTGATTGCCGAATCGCGCTGGTTGGGTCGGTTGACCTCGGGTCGCGCCGTCCAGGCGGTGAGGCACGCTCTGGCTGGGTAGCGGGCACGCAGCACTCATCTGCGCGAAGGTCTACAAGATTTCCGACCGTCTCGACCCAAAAGAGTTGGCGCGCAACCCTGAGCGGTACAAACCAAAAGACATCGCGGACGTTTTTCGCCTCGTCGTCGCCAGTGACGGGGCAGCGGTCCGCCAAGTATTCGAGGCGGGGATCGCCCGTGACAACATTTCTGCTGCGGTCACAGAAGGAAAACGTCGGCTGCTCGCACTCGCGTCGCGCGACAACGGCCGGTTCATAACCGGCGAAGTGATGCAGCAATGGGGAGACACCCTCACCCGTGACTTCGTGCAGCAGCAGTTCAGTGAATGGTTCGCCGCGTTCGGACCCTAACCCCAGCCGATGCCAGCTCTCACTTAGCCTAAGAATCGACACTGAGTGCAGCCATGACGTTTCGGGTCGGGGACCTGCCGCGCATACTCACGTCATGCACCACAAACCGTTTAGGCTCACCCCATGAGCGACATCCTGCGTCTAATTTCCGCACCGGACACCGCCCTCACGGTCGAACGCGCTCTTACCGTCGGCGATGAACCGTCAGCGATCCGTCATCTGACGGAGGCGGTGAGTCGACTCATTCAGGCTCCCAGAGGTGCAGAAATTCCCGACGCTGTTCTTGAGGTGCCACACCAGATTGAGGATGTGCGCTACCGGACACTCATCGCGACAGCTTTTGCCTATGCGATGGTGCGCCGAGGTCGGACACCGCTGGCATGGATGACTGATGTGAAGCCACTGGAGTCCGAATGGTTGTGGGGCAGTGACGGTGGCGAAGCGCCGGAGTTTCGGGATTTGATGCGCTCCCAGACGCCAGACATTTTTCGCCGCAAGAACATCCTTACCAGGGGCAGGGACTGGGTTGCTGCTTGACCGCTAAATAGACGGCCGCTCCCCATCAATAAGCGCGCCTAAGGTTCGATGTACTCACGCGTCGCATCCAGCAGTGCCGGATGTCCCGGGTCGTCTTCGCCTCGCTGCGGGTTGCCGTCTTCATCGAGGTGCTGGCTGGTGCCGTCCTGGTAGACGCGCATCCGCTCGCCACATTCTGAACACCACGGTCCTTCAGCTTGGTCTGCACAGTTGCCGCACATGCCGTCGTAGCCGTCACCGTCTTCATTGAAGATCCCGCGGCATTCGCGGCACTGCTCGCGGCCGACATCAATACATTCGTCACAGCGTTCGTCGGAGTCTTCAACCTCGTCGGTCGAACCACAGACGCGACATGTGGGTGGGCCGACCGCTTCAGCGAGTTCGACGAGGGCTTCGTCACGATTCTGGGTGGCGAAGCGGCCGGTGGTGTCGTGGGCGTTGCCCTGAATGTCTGTGGTCATGTACTGGATGGGTGCGGCGATCTACGACGTTGAGCTATTGTTGCCATCACGGCGGTTCGACCTTGCT
>Ga0314774_1001894_pt1 | contig 12543 bp, 12 predicted proteins | sample MetaGCBIA2018_FD_204515 | JGI IMG/M metagenome (GOLD analysis project Ga0314774, IMG submission 204515) | Cryopeg brine microbial communities from Beaufort Sea near Barrow, Alaska, United States - CBIA 2018 | ecosystem: Environmental > Aquatic > Marine > Coastal | place: USA: Alaska | collected... | reverse complement strand
AAACGGCTCGTTGTGTTTGAATAAGACCTATTCAAAAAACCAACGCTCTCTTTAACGGAAATTGATATCTTTTTTGGCATCCTACAATATACAACTTATTAAAGTAAATTCAAAGGCTCAATGGTATGATCTGCATATCAGCGTTAATAATGGTCCTGTAAACATCAGCTATAACTCAGGGTTTAATTATGATGCCTATGTACAATATGATTCATACGGTGCGGTCATTCAGATTGCTGATGTGCCTGTATATTATGACAATTGGGGAAGAATAGTACAAGTCGGAAATATTGCAATAAATTATATGAATGGCCGTATTGCCGGAGTTGGCAATTTGCAGGTTTTTTATAATGGAAATGCGTTTTCATACACCCGCGGTTATATAAATCCATATAACAGGAATGTATCCTATTATCCCTACGCAAACTATTTTTACAGACCTTATGTAGATCGTTGCTTGGTCTATACTACGCCTTACCGAAGCTTATATACTCCACAGCGTTTTTCTTATGATTATCATAGAAATCATTATCGGGCTGGTTACAGTGATGGTTATGCCAATGCATATAGAAATTTTAATAGGCCTCAGGGATCTATTGCACATAATAATGCAAGACCGGGTTCTTATCGTGATGCGCGCATTGCAACTTCAAGAAGTACAACAAGTACAAGCAGAAGTGCTGCAGATGTTGGCGTATCCCGCTCCAGCCGAAGTATTGCAAATTCACGGTCAAATGGATTTTCTTCTGTAGATAGAAAAGAAACCGCAAACCGCTCGTCAGCAGTGCGATCAGTATCGGGAAGAACTGGAAGTTCAGTGAGCGCACCAGGCCGAAATAGTACCGCAGCACCTAGCCGTAGCTCACGCACAATAAATCAGGCTACGAGAAGTACGACAAGAAACACGCAGAGAGCGGCTTCAACCACGCGTTCAAGAACACAAAATACCGTGCCCAGTGCAACAAGATCAAGTCAAAATAGTAGAAGTAATAAAGGCGCAGCAACTACTTCGAGCAGCTCGAGATCTTCTACAAGCCGTTCGTCAAGATCTGGTGGAAATTAGAAGAAAACGCATTTTTTATTGGTTAGTTGAGAAATCCCGTTACAGATTAATCTGAATGGGATTTCTTTTTAACTAATCCATTAATAAAAACTTCTATTTCCGCTGAAGGCTTTGTCAAATAAATGATCAGAAAATAGCCTAAAGTGATAAGAGCAGATTTTAATGCGATACTGATTACGGGATAAAAACCAAAATCCCAGAAGTAAAAAATAACTATAAAAATAAGCAGCATTAGCCCCACCCACATCGATTTTCTGGTAAACGGCTGCAATCCGAATTTCTTATAAACCAGAAAGATCTTGGCCGCGGCATATCCCACAGAAGCGATAAAAGTGGCGATTGCAGCGCCGTTAATACCAAGTCTGGGAATAAAATATAGATTCAGTAGGATTGCGATCACCACGAGAATTACGCCAAGCACTAAAACCAAACGGTAATAATCACTGTTGTAAATGATCGCGTTGTTGTTTCCCATAAGATTATCAAGCAATTTAGCCGAAGAAATAAGCAAAACCACTGCCAGACCATTGGCATACGCCGGGTCAATAAGTAAGTATAACTCTTTGATGTTGCAAACGATCAATAAAAAAATAAAGCCGGAAATGATGAAAAGTGTCAGCGAACTTTTTTGATATAAACTTCCCAGTTCGTCAAAATTTCTTTTATTAAGAAGCGCTGCTGTAAGTGGATACGTGATCTGATGCATTGCCCTTGAAGGAACAGCAATAACGGCAGCAATATAAATCGCCACCGAATAATAGGCTACATTCTCTATAGCTTCCATTTTGCCTATCATAAACATATCTATTTCAAGGATCATAACGGCGATGGAACCTGCAATAATAATGAGCGCACTATACTTGATTATCGAGTTTAAACCTGCCACTTTTATTCTTCTGAAAACAGGTTTGCGCAGTTTAAAAGCATATGCCATCATCAGCAGCATTCGAATAATATATACGCCACAAAGACCATACATAAACGCATGGGTGCTTATAAATTCAAAAGCCACCAGTAGCAACAAAAACATCACGCCCAGCCGGTGAAAAACCTCGTTCATAAAATTACCATAAACGCTCTGTAACTGTACTTTTGCCCAGGAATAAAAAATCTCAAAATAAGCCATCGCAAGCGCGATAATCAGCATAAGCGGTATGTAAGGCTGAACAATGGTATTTTCTGAAGTGAGAAACTCCACGATAAATGAATAGCCCAGAATGCTGAGCAAAATACCCGGTATTATAGGTATAAATGGCAATAAAAGCATCAAAAACAGAAACGAATCCTGCTCTTCACGCTCGTATTTAGAATAAAATTTTACAAGTGTATTCTGAGTTCCAAAGGCCATTATGGGCATTAAAATGGTTGCAGTGCTCAGTAAAAAGCCAACCAAGCCATAATATTCCTGACTAAAAAAATTGACATACAGCACCAGGGTATTGATTGCACCAATCCCAAAACCCACATAGGTCGTGATAAGATTTTTAAATGATTGTATAGCGACTACGCCCACGCAAATATTTTAGAAGAAGGATTATAAAACGAAGACGCTGAAATAAACAATAATAAATATTTCGTTAGCGTACTTTTTCTAAGAAGAAAATGACATTATATATTCGATTTTGAAGACAACAGATTCAGTTATTCTAATTAATTAATAGCATTTTGAGTAGTTTTTTATTTCAATTGTTCTTCTATATTCCTTCGTTGATGTAGAATCCTAACAATTTCTACAACACCATTTTCCACTTTTCTATAAAAGATCAAATGAGATTTAATGTTGGTGACTCTGTAGTTTTTTCTAGTTTGCTCTGCCGATTTACCGGTCATAAAATTATCAGCAATAAATTCTATTTCATCAATTATCAAATCGTAGTATCTGTCCGCTTGTGTCTTTGACCACCTATTAAAAGTATAAATCCAAATCTCATCTAAATCAGTTAGTGCCTTTTTACTAATTTTATAGTTGTTTTTACTCATAAATGTCGGCTGTGCAACTCTTTCAAATGCTCCTTTGGGTCAAAATCGTCAATGAAACCGCTTTCTTCCCCAGCAGACAAGGCTCGAATTAATTCTTTCTCTTTCCTTTCTTCCTTCTCTAATAATCTCAGTGCCGATTCTATAACCTCGCTCACAGAACTATATCTACCTGATTTGATTTCTTCATTTATAAAAATCTCAAAATGACTTCCTAGTGATATTGATGTGTTTTTTCCCATTTTATTAAATGATTTGTTCAAATATACCAAAACTTGGTAACAAAAAGTGACCTCTTTTGATTTGCTTTAGTCATCATTAATTTTAAAGAATCTTTGTAATTAATTCAGCCAGTTTTTGTGTTAGATTTTTGCGTGTATATTGAGAAATATCGCCGCTATTATCTGGTAAACCTTCGGTGGAATATAATTTATACCAATGCAAAACCTGCTTTTTTAACGCCTCTTCTTCCTGATACGTAAAGCAGTTACCAGAAGCGGTGCTCTTAACAATTTTAAAGAAGTCGGCATTTATTGGGCCAATGGCCAAAATAGGCCTTCGGGCGGCCAGATATTCAAAGACCTTTCCGGGAACAATTGCTTTTGTTTCTTCGGAATTTATTTCGATAAGCAATAAAATTTGGGCTTTACGCTGTAGCTTAAGCGCGTCTTCATGCGTTACATAGCCCAGAAGTTCCAGATTTTCTTCTAAGCCAAAACTTTTAATACTTGCGATCACCGTTTCACTAACGCGGCCGGCAAGTTTGATTTTAAGAGCTTTTCCGAAACTTTCATTTTCCTTTTTAAGATTTCCCAGGACTTTCCAAAGCACCAGCGGATTTCTTTTTTCAAGTAACGAGCCTATATGCGAAAGGCTAAATGCAGTATCTTGATCGATATTTAAATTACCTTCCAACTCAAAACCATTGGTAATACAGGTTACGGGCGTATCAGTTATTTTTTCAAAATCAGTTTTCGTGGTAGGACTTGTGGTGATAACGTGATCGCAGTTTTGAAGCACTTTATACTCTAGTATTTTATGCTTTTTTTGCGAAGATTTGGTCAGTTTTAATTTATCGTGATAACCAATACTCGTCCACGGGTCGCGAAAATCTGTGATCCAAGGCAATCCGGTTTTCGCTTTAAGCGCCAGCCCAATAAGGTGCAGACTATGTGGCGGCCCAGTTGTGATTATTACATCGATTTTATTTTCTGAAATATAGTTTTCTAAAAAGCGAACCGAGGGTTTTATCCAAAACTTGCGTGCGTCGGGAATAAAGAAATTCCCACGGATATAAAGCATGGTTTTTTGAAGAAGACTTTGCTTTTTTTCCTCGGAAATAATCCCCGAACTTATCGTCTCCGTATGTTTTTTTGAAAAGATCTTTGCCCAGGAATAAGGTTCTACAATAGGTTTTCGCAAAATCTCCAGATCTTTTGGAACTTCTGCCAACAAACTTTCATCTTTAATGGGATAAGTGGGATTTTCTGGAATATAAACTACAGGTTTTATTCCAAAATCTGGCATATAAGTGGCAAATTTCAACCACCGCTGCACACCGGGACCGCCGGCTGGTGGCCAATAATAGGATATGATAAGCACTTTTTTCACGTGGGGATATTAGCTTTTTTGACCAAAAAACGGTCATTTTTAGTCGAAAACCTCGCAAAAATGATCAATTCAGGGCGGTTATAACCTTATTACGCTATAAAGTTTTTTATCGGAAAAGATTTCAATTTATAGGATTTTAGGTGACTGAAAAGATGTTAAGACATTTTCTGCGGTCTTTGATAGTAACTTAGGGTTAAAATTTTCTCGATACGTTTTTTCATCTTCGCTATCGTTTCGTTGAAAAACACTCGAAATGACATTCGTATATTACGTTCTTTTTCATTTTGCTAAATATTCACTGGTGGCTTCGGTACAAATTCCTTTCCGCTAAAGCTCCAAGAAATTCACTCAGCCACCAGCTATCAAACCTTTCCTTGAACTTCAAGAAATTCACTCAGCCATCCGCTATCAAACCTTTCCTTGAGCTTCAAGAGATTCACTCAGCCATCCGCTATCAAACCTTTCCGGGGATATTTCTTTAATCTTAACGTACTTTGTAGGTTTTGCAGCATTCAAAATTCAGCATTCAAAATTTAAAATAATAATTTTCTTAATCTATTTTCTCTGCTCTTTGGTCTTTTCATCAATCTCTTTTCCCTCATCAAAAAGTTCGTTCCGCTTATAAGCGAAAAATAACCCACCCAGAATTACCAAAACAAGAATAATATTGCTGGCCAGGCTTATGATACTTCCGGTGGCGATAACTTCGGGTTCAAATTTAAATTCGATGGTATGTTCGCCAGCAGGAACCATCATGGCACGCAATAGATAATCTGCCCTAAAATGAGAAACTGCCTTTCCATCTAGATACGCATTCCATCCCCAGGGATAATACACTTCACTAAAAACGGCCAATTGCTCTCTGCTGCTTTTACTCTTATATTTTAAATACTGTGGATGGTGCTCCATCAAGTTAATGCGCGCCGAAGGATCTAGCGGAAATATTTGAACAGGTAATTCTTTTTCAAATTCGGCATTTACTATTGCGGTCTGTTGCGTATTGAGACTATCTAGCGCCAAAATAGCGGCATTAGCATCTGACACGATCTTTACGTTTTGTACAAACCAAGCGTTACCATTTGCGGCCGGATTTTGCTGCACAACTTCTTTACCTTCACGCTGACTGATAATGTATTTAACGTTGAGCAGATTAAATGGCGTTGTTTTACCCTGATATAGGTAAAAATCAGCTAAATCGGCCAATCTTCCTGGTTTTGCGCCGTGATAACCGCCTATACTATTATGAAAGTAGCTTGTTCTGGCGCCGTTAAGCCCCACGCTTTCTTCATAAACGCGGTAGCGCGTGGTGTCCTGCAAAATTTGAGTATCTGCCGCCGTGGCTTGAAAAGGTTGCTCTACCAGCCGTGCGGCAACAAAATCGGCATTGTTTACATAACGCTTATCCACCTGTACTAAGTCAAAAAGGATCAATACCGCAAAACCGACGATCACCGTTGTTTCCCCAAGTTTTTTCTTGATAAAAAGCCAGATCAGTCCTGCGGAAAGTAAGACGAGAATTAAGGTTTTTAGGGTCTCCTGTGTGTAGATCTCGCGGCGGTCGTCGCGTATGGCGGACATGAATTCCATACCAAAATTCTTGATAAAAGCGGCATCGTTTCCTCCCGCGAAATTGAAAAATACGCCCTTAAAAATCAATAAAACAAGTGCCAGACCGCCGGTAATGATGGTCGTCCACTTTAGTGCATTTAATTTATAATCTTCTCTATCAAAATGCTGCAGCGCTTTCATGAGTCCAAAAATACCCAGCGCGGGAATACAAAGTTCGGCAAGCACCTGTATGGAAGTAACCGCCCGAAACCGGTCGTAAAGCGGTACATAATCGATCCATAAATCAGTGAACCAAGAAAGGTTTTTTCCGTAGCTCAACAATAGCGAAAGCACGGTTCCGGCCACCAGCCACCATTTTAAACGTCCTTTGACCAAAAACAGACCCAGAACGAACAAAAATATCACGACGGCGCCTACATATGCCGGACCAGAAACACCGGGCTGCGCCCCCCAATAATACAGACCAAACTGACTTGCAATTTCTTCAATCTGCCCGGGCGGCACTTGCTGTTGCTTTAAAAATGCAGCAAAATTACTGTCTTTTTTAAATGGCTCCGCATTAGAACCGCCAAAAAGCCCAGCAACAAAAAGATCTAGCGTCTCCCCTATTCCATAACTGTATTGATTTATATATGCCTTATTAAGACCAGTCGCATCTTCTTTGAGAGAACCGTCTGGATTTATGGTAAGTTCGCTTTTTCCGCGCGTACTGAAATCGCCGTACTCTTTAGTCGCCATAAGATTGGTCGCATTGCTGCCCACCGCAAGTAGTGCCGCGATTGCTAAAATGCCAAGGCTTTTAAAATAATGTGGCAATTCCTTCCGCCGTATGGCGTCAATAAAATAAACGATGCCCAGAACCACGGTGAGCAGTAATAGATAATAGGTCATCTGCACATGGTTTGCCACAATCTCCAGCGCCAGCGCAATCGCAGTCAATATAAAACCAAGAATGTACTTTCGCCTAAAAACAAGCAAAATCCCACTTAAAACGAGCGGCATATAAGCAATAGCATGCGCTTTTGCATTGTGGCCCACACCCAAAATAACAATGAGATAGGTAGAAAAACCGAATGCCAACGCACCCAGCGCGGCGTAGCGCCAGTCAAGTTTGAGTACAAGCAACAAAATGTAAAAACCTATAAAATAAAGAAAGAGATAATCTGCAGGGCGTGGTAAGAACCGAATGCCCAGGTCAAGCTGCTTAATCCAGTTATTTGGATATTTTGCTCCCAGCTGGTAAGTGGGCATACCGGCAAAAGCCGAATCTGTCCAGTAGGTTTCTTCACCGGTAGCGGCACGATAATTCATGAGTTCATGAGCCATACCGCGATATTGCTGAATATCGCTCTGGAAAAGTTTTTTGCCCTGAAGTACAGGACTAAAGTAAATTAAGGAAATAATTATAAAGGAAACCACCGCACCGAGATGCGGCAGTAGTTTTTTAAAAGAAAAATTCATAAAGCTCGGTCTAAAACAGAATCCGAAAATTAGTCAATTTCTTCGTAATCGATATATTCACCCACGTTTTTCTTGGTATGCTGTTCGCCATGGGGCTTATTTAATATGGTCGTTGTGCCTTCCGGCTGTTTTGGCTTTGCCTGATTATTGAACTGACCAGCCATTTTTTGAAACTTTTCACCAGCTTTTTTAGTTACGTAGCGAAATATATAGGGTTTCGACAATCTCCATATAATTCGAAGCGCAAAAAACACGAGCAGGAAGATTAAAATTGTCTTGAGAAATGTCATAATTTAAGTCACACTTTTATGTCATGTAAAATTAAGATATAGGGATTGTTTATAGCTTAAAAAAATAATAAAATGCTTTTCAACATTACCCATTTTACGCCGTGCGTATAAGTTTAGGCTATGTTTGATTTTTACAGTATGTTTGTCTAATTGCCCTTTAGCGTATTTTAAACCAAAAACTAACATGTTTTTTAAATCCTATTTGCCGGTTATGCTAGCGCTGCTTAGCGTTCATCTACTTTCAGCACAATATACGGAGACCATTAATTCTAACCAACCTGGACAGAGTCAGGGGGCGTTTTCTGTTGGTACAGGCGTTTATCAGGCAGAATTGGGCGGTTTTTACAATGATGAATCCCATAATTTACGTTTTACGGAAACCACGGGCATGGGCGTTGACTTTGCCTTGAGGGCTGGTTTCTGGAAAGAGCAGTTTGAGGTAAACTTGAGCGGTACATACCTATATGAAAAGGTTACCCCTACTGCTGGTAATGCGGCTACATACGACCAAAGCGGTTTTCCCATTGTGACCGCAGGTGTAAAATATCTGGTTTACGATCCTTATAAAAATGCCAAAGACGAAGTGAATTTATATAGTTATCACGATAATCATAGATTCAAATGGAAAACATTGATACCGGCGGTTTCACTATACGCAGGTACAAACTATGTATATAGTAATAACAATCCTTTTTTACCCAGTTCGCAGACTGGGCTGAGCCCAAAGGTGATTGTGATTACACAGAATAATTGGGGACCTTTTGTGTGGGTAAATAATTTTATCGCAGATCAGCTTATGACCAATTATCCTACTTACGCGTGGATTACCACACTCACCCATTCGTTTAACGCACGCGTTGCGGCTTTTGCCGAATACCAGATGCTGCATAGTGATATTTATGCAGATGATCTTTTCCGTTTTGGGGGAGCGTATTTATTCACCAAAGATATACAGGTAGACATCAACGCACTGGTTAACTTTAAAGATACCCCACAACGTTTTCAAGTGGGCATTGGTGTTTCTTACCGGCTCGATAAGCACCGCGTAGATGAAGAAATACCAGTTGACCCAGCAAATTAATTTATTTTCAAAAGAAGAGATTAGGAACATGGTTACGATCAAAGAAATGACGTCTAAAAGGGAGATGAAGGCCTTTGTTAAGTTTCCCTTTAGCCTATATCAACAGGACAAGCACTGGGTGCCACCACTTACCAATGATGAGCTTGAGAGCATGAATAAAGACCGGAACCCAGTGTTTAGAAACGCGCGTGCCTGGTTCTATCTCGCTTATCAGAACGACAAACCGGTAGGCCGCATTGCCGTGATTATCAATGATATAGAAGTAAATGATCAGCAAAAACCGAAAGTTCGTTTTGGATGGTTTGATGTCGTGGATGATATTGAAGTTACCAAGGCTTTACTCAATAAGGTTGAAGAAATAGGAAAAACGGAAAACTTAGAATGGATGGAAGGCCCGGTAGGGTTCAGTAATATGGAACGCGCCGGTCTGCTTATACAGGGTTTTGAGTATCTAAACACCATGATTACCTCCTACAATTATCCGTATTATCAAGAGCACTTTGAGCATTTGGGCTTTGAAAAAGCGGCAGAATGGGTGGAATTTAAAATAAAAATCCCGCCGGCTTCAGAATCTAGGGAGAAGGTGAAAAAATTTGCCCAAATCATTAAAGAGCGCTACAAACTCAAAGTTATTCATTTTACCAAAAGCAAAGATATTATGCCTTTTGTAGATGATATGTTTGGGCTACTCAATAAGACGTATAATAACTTGAGTACATTTGTTCCTATTCAACAGTATCAGATTGATCATTATAAGGAAAAATATATCAAGTTTATAAACCCTAATTTCATTAAATGTATTGAAGATGCTGAAGGTAAACTTATTGCTTTTTCGGTAATCATGCCCTCTTTTAATGAAGCGCTTAAAAAGGCCAACGGAAGTCTATTTCCCTTTGGTTTTTATCATTTACTGAAGGCTCGAAATAAAAATGACAAAGCCGCATTTTATTTGATAGGCATTGATCCCGAATATCAAAATAAAGGTTTGACCGCAGTTATTTTTCAGGAAATGCAGGATCTCTTCAATGAAAATGGCATTCATGAGGTAGAAACCAATCCCGAACTCGAAGAAAACAAAGCGATACAGCAACTTTGGAAAAATTACGACCACGAACTCCACAAGCGCAGACGTACCTATAAAAAGGATCTACAAATCGGAATTTGACTTATGATTAGGTGCGTTGAAAAATGATCATTTCAAGTGGTTTTTGCTGAAAAAAAGCATCAAAAAACCTCATTTTCTATTGAAAAATGAGGTTTTTTGATTTTTAAAAATTTCCAGCTTAAAATTCAAAGACTTTTCCATCATCAGCTAGCAGCACATTGTCAAAAACTTCTTTGGCTTCATCGCCAAATAGATCCAAATTGGGATATCGGGTGGAATAATGCCCTAAAATAAGATGTTTTACTTCCGCTTCAAGCGCCATTTTACCCGCTTGTTTTGCGGTGGAATGTCCCGTAGGTTCTGCAAGATCTGCGTGTTCTTCAATGAAAGTAGCCTCATGGTAAAGTGCGGTAACTCCGCGCAATTGCGGAATATTATCAGGTTTGTAAACCGTATCGCTGCAAAAGGCATAACTCATGGTAGGATCTGGATCAAAGGTAAGTTCGCTATTAGGGATTACCCTACCATCTTCAAGCGTAACATCTTTTCCCGCTTTGATCTTTTTATAGTAGACCACATCAATCTTATATTTTTGTGCGGCGTTAATATTCAACTTGCGTTCTGTAGGCTTTTCCCTAAATAGAAAACCATTGACATAAATGCGGTGTTTTAAGGGAATGGTATCTACGGTGACTTTGTCATCTTCATAAATGCGCACGGGGACCTTTTCTTCCAGTTCATGAAAATAAAGTGGATAATTCGTCCAACTGTTAGATAGTTTCAGTTGTAGAGTAATTGCTTCTTTAATACCCTTTGGCCCGTAGATATGTAGTTGGTTTTTTCTATTAAGCAGTCTAAATGTTGCGACAAGCCCAACTAGGCCAAAAAAGTGATCCCCATGCAGATGGGAAATAAAAACATGTTCAATCTTAGAAAATTTAACCTTGTTACGACGTAGTTCCACTTGTGTTCCCTCACCACAATCAATGAGAAAAAGCTCATTTCTCATCTCTAAGACCTGTGATGTAGGATTGGTAAATGAACGGGGTGTGGCCGCATAACAGCCCAAAATAGTGAGCTTCATTGTAAAATTTTAATCAAAATCATAGTTTCGATGTGTTGTAAAGCTGCCCAAATAACTTATAAATCGGATTTCTAGGCTTAAAATCCGAGATCGCGTTGTATTTCTTCTAAATCTATAACATCTCTAGCTTCTTCTAAGGTAGGAACGACCATAATTTCTTCTGGAATGTGCTCAATGCCGATGGCCTTATTTACCAGTACAAATGATAATTTTTTAGCCCGCTGCTTATTGGAAAGCACGAGAAAAGACAGTAATTCCTCTAGGGTCATCTGCTCATACTTTAAAAGATCGATGACCAAATGATCGTTTTTATAGGCTTTGGGAACGATGTATTCTAAGAAAGAAGCAAATTGTATTACATTATCGGCATCATCTCCCAGAACGATAAATTTTTCTCTTTTATCTACTTGCATTGTGTTTGATCTTTGAAGCCAACAAATATATGACAGCCATTCTGACCGCGACACCATTTTCTACTTGATTTAAGATAATGGCCTGTTCAGAATCTGCCACATCGCTGGTAAGTTCTACTCCCCGGTTTATAGGCCCCGGGTGCATGATAACTATTTCTTTTTCAAGGCCATCAAGTATTTCTTTATTGAGACCATATTGCTGCGTATATTCTCGTGTACTGGGAAAATAGCTGATATCCATTCGCTCGTTCTGAACGCGCAGCATATTAGCCACATCACACCATTGCAAGGCTTTTTGTAAATTGAGCTCCACAGTTACGCCCAGCGATTCGATAAAGCGCGGTATCAGCGTTTTTGGTCCACATACTTTTACTTCGGCGCCCAGCATACGCAATGCAAAAATATTGGAAAGCGCTACCCTACTGTGCAAAATATCGCCCACGATCACTACTTTTTTACCGCTTACTTCACCCAATTGCCTTCTTATGGAATAACAATCTAGCAACGCCTGTGTAGGATGCTCGTGCGCGCCGTCACCGGCATTTACGATACTGGCATTAATGTTTTTTGATAAAAATACCCCCGCTCCTGGGTTGGGATGACGCATCACCACCATATCCACTTTCATAGAGAGAATATTATTAACGGTGTCGATAAGGGTCTCCCCTTTTTTTACCGAAGATGCCCCGGCCGAAAAATTGATGACATCCGCGCTCAGGCGTTTTTCAGCGAGCTCAAAGGAAAGTTTAGTACGCGTGCTGTTTTCAAAAAAAAGATTGGCAATAGTGATATCACGCAGCGAGGGCACTTTTTTAATAGGGCGGTTAATTACTTCTTTAAAATGATCAGCTGTTTTAAAGATCAGGTCTATATCTGCCTTTGTAATGTA
>Ga0314774_1001893_pt1 | contig 12546 bp, 8 predicted proteins | sample MetaGCBIA2018_FD_204515 | JGI IMG/M metagenome (GOLD analysis project Ga0314774, IMG submission 204515) | Cryopeg brine microbial communities from Beaufort Sea near Barrow, Alaska, United States - CBIA 2018 | ecosystem: Environmental > Aquatic > Marine > Coastal | place: USA: Alaska | collected... | reverse complement strand
ATTACCGCTTCCACTTCAACAATAATGATACAGGGATTTTATGGAGAAATTCTGAACACTTTGAGGAATAATTTGAGGATCAATTTCCAGAGGTCACACATAGAACAGACTATAGACAAAAGATATTCTATAAAAACCGGGCATTCCACAGTGGTACGTTTTCAAAATAAGTTGGAACAAGAAAACAATTACCTGGAGGCGCTTCAAAAGTATAAGGATTTTGATTTTGGGGAATTTGAGGTTAACCGGGTGGAACTGGTGTTCAATGATTGGTATCAAAGAAAGGAACACGTCAGGATCCTAAGTTATTTTGATATTTAAGATAATTCGCAAAGTTCCTAAAACAACTTAAAGAACAGGATTATCAGCTCTGATAAATTTTCTGATTTTCAATCGCGTTGCATATTACTCCTGGCAAAACTGAAAATTTTGCTATACAATCGCACGGTCTCGTTATAATCCCCGTAGTCTTCATGGCCGGACAGGTAATCTATATCCATTAAGATTGGAGTACCGGCAGTATTACTTTTTTGAAGTTTGGCAATATATTTTCCGCTATCCCATAATGGAATGCGATCGTCGTTATTGCTCGGCATAATTAGGGTTGCAGGATAGTTAGTTTTGGGTTTAAGATTGTGATAAGGATCCATTTTTAACAGGCCCACGAACTCCAAACTATCTTTTACAGTGCCATATTCAAGATAGCTGGTACTGCTTGCCGTACTGGAAGATTCCAGGCCCAAAGGATTCATGCGCGGAACTTCGGCAATAAAAGATGAATATAGATCGGGACGCTCGTTAACTGCCATTCCGGCCGTAATTCCGCCTGCACTGGCCGTATATAAGGAAATCAATCCCTTTCTGGTAAATCCTCTCTCTATCAATTCCGCGGTACAGGCATTGAGATCCTTCCAGGAATTCTGTTTTAGGTTTTTCATTCCTTGTTCATGCCATTCTTTTCCTTTTTCACCTCCCCCTCTTACGTGCGCAAAGGCTAAAATCCCCCCCTGAGCTGCCCAATCCAGGAAAATTGGAAAAAAGAAAGGACTTAAACTTTCCCCATAGGCTCCATAAACATATATAAAAACTTCGCTATTGGAATCGGGCTTCAAATTTTTATCATAGACCAAAGATAATGGGACTTCCACTCCATCGTGGGAGGTCACCATAATTTGTTCGGAAACAAGGTTTTTAAAATCCGGGTAATCAATTTTGGTTTGAAGGGCTTCCTCCTTAAAATTCCCTTCATTTAAAAGATATCTGGTATAATCGGAGGTCCATCCATCCAGTTCTGCTCCAATAAGATTATGGGTGACAGATTCCCCAAAAAATGATACAAATCCGGCAGAAAAAGGTAGTTCCAATTGTTCGGTTCCTTTATTATCTTCGATTACAAATATTGAAACTTCAACCCCATATTTTGACTTTGCAAAATATATTTTATCCTTTGTAACAATGAATTGGGTAATGGGATTTTCCTTGCTTCCCTCAGCCAAAATCTCCGGATTGTCGAAATCTGGATTTTCAATATCAACCTGGCATATTCTATTTCCATTATCGCTCCCCTGACGAAATATAAATTTATTATTTCGGACTTCTCCCTGGTTATAAAACACTTTGTTTTCTTGCTTGAAAAATGGCAGCCACTTTGATTCCCCATTTATAACATCAGAAATCCTGGCAATATAACCATCGTAATAATCACTGGAACTGGCCGAATATCCAACTATGTAATTATCCTGGCTTGATCCAATCTTCACTTTTGGATAATAATCTGAAGGAATAACTACAGGATCACTATTCCCAAATATAGATTTTCGTGCTCCGGGATCCCCACCAAGGATATGAATTACCGAGAATGAGTTCTTTTTGTATCCAGGCTGGGTTTTATCCACCATCGGAAAGTATAAATAGATAAATCCAGAACCATCCGGAAGCCATTCAATACCTCCAAATTCTGGATTAATATTTGAGATTTCATCATTTAGAAGTTTTTTTTTGGTAAGATCATAGATCACGATTTGTGAAGAAAAATCATCTCCATTCCTAAAACCAATGGCCAGTTTTTTACCATCAAATGAGGGTTTAATATAACTGATGCCTGTACCTCCATCCATGTATGAGGAGGGGTCGAATATTTCAATTTCGTCAGAGGAAAGTTGTTGCCTGTAGAATAATTTATCAACACCTTTCTTATCATCATATTTCAAATAAAAATAATTGCCAGCTTCATTTACCCGTATCATACTGATACTGCCGTTACCTAAATTTTGTAATTGGTTAAATCGCTCCAAATATATATTCATAAGATCGTTAGAAGAAAAATAAGTCTCAGCCACAGAATCCTGTGCTTTAAACCAATCCAGAATTTGGGGATCCCCCAAATTATTTAAATTTTGATAATCATCAATAACTTCGTTTCCATAATGGGTTTCACAATGGCTTTGAATGGTTATTTCAGGATATCCTATAATTTTTATAGTCCCATTTTGAGCATAGGAAATCGAAAAAAACAAAAAACCCAGATAAAAAAGTACAGAAATCGTTCTATTTTTCATATTCAAAATTTAAAAGAAATCCTGGACAAAAAATTTTGTTCCAGGATTTCAAATTTCACATTAATTATTACCGGTTTTCGGACGTGGAACCTTGTCCCTGTCAATTGGACCTGCGCCTCCACCTTTAATTTTGTTTAAATTCGGCAAAACCCTTCCCTTAAAATCTTTAAGTTCTTTTTTCATAATTGAAATAATTTAAAATTAATTAATAAAATTTGATATACTAAATAAGCCCATTCCATAGCAAAACACAACAATTACATATTGCCATTTATAAATGGAGGGGTGTTTTTGCGTAATTTTAACTCTTTTAAAAATTCGGAAACAGTTACTCCTGTTTTTTTGTAAAAGGTAGTTGAAAATGACCCTGAAGATTTAAAACCGAAATGATCCGCTAATCCTTGATGACTAAATTTCAACAATTCAGGAGTTTCATTAATCCTATTAATAGCCATTGTGATTTTCAAATCTTTTATATAGTTTGGAAAACTCAATTGCTTGTAAGAATTGATGATAGTTGACAGGTAGGCAGTATTTGTTTTTAATTCCAATGCCAATGAAGGCAGATCAATATCTGCCCTCATAAACCTATCTGAGTTTTCAAATTCTTCCAGATTTTTTAATATATCTATCCTAATTGCTTCCGGAACAGTAGAGGGAGGTCTTAAATTTTTCACTGGAGCGATACTTTGTATTATTGGACCCTTTTCTAGAAGGAGGTTCAGTCTGGTTCGCATTCTCTTAGTCCTGATAAAGAGTACAAGTCCGGATAAAACAGAAATTCCAGCCAATATTCCGGCATAAGAAACATACCTCCCCTTTGCTTTCAATTGTTCCTCTGTTTTCTTTTTCTGATGCTTAAAATATGGAATATCGTAAGAGAATGTAGCCTTGTTGAAAATATTTCCCTGTCGTGAGGATAAAATACTATCATAGTAAATCAACTTCTCCATATATTCAATTTGCTTATGCTTGTCCTCATTTAAAAGAGACCCATGAATGAGTTGCTGATACGCATCTTTTATCTCAACAAAAGGATCCCCGGTTTCTGAAAGTATAGAATCTATATCCTCAAAATATCTTAGTGCTATCACCCTCTTCCCTAATTTTTCCTCAATCTTTCCAAGATAATACAGCTTAATGGCTTTATTGGTTCCTTCTAAAGAATCCACGTATTTAAGCAATGTATCCTTCGCCTTTAAATAATCTTTGTAATAATAATTTATTTGGGCATCCAGCAAGACAAAATCCCTGAAATTCGATTTATCTTTAAAAATAACACTTTGATCTATCCCTTTTTTTGCATAATATTTTGCCGAATCGATCTCTTGCAATCTTAAATGGGTGGTAGAGAGATTAAACAGTAATGCTATAAATTCTTCATAATGAATCCTATCAAAATTATTCTGACGCATCAAAAGATTTAAGGATCGTTTGTAAAGTTCGGCCGCGGCATAATGTTGCCCATTAATATTCCGAATTGCGGCAATGGCTATTGATATTTCCCGCTGTTGTTCGGTATTTTCCTTTTCTAAAGACAATTCATAAGCTGCCAGGTAATTATTAAGAGCAAGTTGAAATTTACTCAAATTGTAATAAATATGGCCTTTAAGAAGATATCCCAAGGTTGGATAACTCAAATGGTTGCTGTTTTTTGTTACCTGAATTATAGAGTCTGAATACAACAAAGCTATTTTAGGTTCTTCGAAAATAGTCCTGTAGTAAAATGCCCTGGCAATTTCAATATTATTATTTTCAGTTCTTGCTTTCTGCTCATGTGCCCGGGTGAGATTTTTAAGCTGATCCATATTGTCTTCATCCAATGCCTCATTTTCCAGATCCTTGATCTCATAAAAAGATAAACTCCTAAGGTCATTTGCATTTAGATGCCCTGAATTACTTTGGGAGAATCCATCAACGAAAAATACAAACGCCAAAAGAAATAGATATATTCCCAAATTTTTTATATGATATGTCACTGTTAAATTCATTTGAAATCATTTAAAATTTTCAGTTTGACCGTAAGTTTCGAAATTGATAAAAAAGGCGTTCCAAAACCGTTACTTCCTCCAAAAGAATTTCAGCCGTGCCTATTAATTCCTGATTAAATTCCAGTTTTTTACCGTAAGATGTATTTAAATCATCAATGTTCAAATACACTATATAACCGGGATTTTCTCCTGCTCTGGGAACTTGTGAAATGGATCCAACACTGGCTTCCACCGTTCCCCATTCCCGGTAAGGAAAATTTTCCAGTTTTAAGAATACCTTTTGATCCTCACGGATTTTACCGGAATTTCTTATTGGAACATCACACTTTCCAATCAGGTCTTGTCTTTCATAGGGGACTACCGTAAAAACGACCTCCCCTGATTTTACATTCTGAAATTTTCCCCAAACATCATTGTAAGAAAGCCTTCCTTCAATAGGGCTTTTGAGAAGAAAATTTTCTTCCCATTCAGAAATTTCATTTAATAAATCCTGCCGGGCCAGGATTAGTTCCGCTTCCTGAATGCTCACGTTTTTAAAATCCGAATTCTTAACCAATTGCTGATTTTTTTCAATACTGTTCTTGTCCAGAATTATTTGGTTTAACTGCTGTTCCTGAAAATGGAATTGGCGCTTTTCGTTTAGAAATTCATTTTCTATTCTTTCCAAATCAAGTTGGGAGATTACACCTTTTAATAGTAATTTTTGATGTCTTTGAAAATTGACCTCAAGAATATTGAGACTTTGTTTTGACAGTAGAAGCTCTTCCCTTTTATTTTTTAACGACAAGTTTTGATTGGAAAGCTCATCTTTTAACTGCATCTGGAGAATAATTCCTTCGCGAAGGGAACTCTCCAAAATTAATTTTTGATACTTGCTTAAAAATACATTATAAAATGGTTGAATGGAGTTCCCAAGATTAAGTTGACGCGGAAATTCGATATTCAATGCATCAATAGATGTCAGCATTGACATTGTGACCGAAAGCTTATCTCTCAAATAAGCAACATCCTTTTCACTTGCTGAATTTTCAATAATAGCCAGAATAGCCCCTTCTACAATAGAATCCCCTGATTGATAATTTATCGAGGAAATCTTACCCGTTTTCTTGGACAGGATTTGTATTGGAGGATTCCTGGAGGTAATAATAACGCTTCCCACAATTACTTCATTAAATGAAAAGATGGATGCCAGAAAAAAGGAAAACATGAAAAACAGAAACACCAATACAGTTCCCCACCGTAAGATCCCGACAGGCTCACGATAATGATGATTTTCAGATTGATATTTATTGCTATTTGTAATGACTTCTATGTTTTAAGTTGGTTCCTGACCAGATTATGATAAATCCCATTTTGTGCTACCAAATCAACATGATTTCCCATTTCCACAATTTCCCCTTCGTTCATCACTAAAATTTGATCGGCATTCTTAACAGTAGAAAGTCGGTGGGCAATTATTACCACCGTTTTATTCTTATAGAAAGCAACCAGGTTTTCTGTAATAACTTTTTCATTTTCCGAATCCAGGGAACTTGTCGCTTCATCAAAAAACAAATAATCAGGATCCTTGTAAATTGCCCTGGCAATTAATAACCGCTGCTTCTCCCCTCCACTTAGAAGTTGTCCCTGCTCACCAATCCTGGTTTGAACTCCAAAAGGTAACTTCTCTATTAAATTTGTCAGGTTCACCATTTCTATGGCCTTATTGAGCAATTTTTTGTTTGTAGGCAAATGGGATTTGGATTCGGTTATATTCCTCTCGATGCTATCGTTGAATAAAATTCCGTCCTGCATCACTATCCCGCACATTTTTCGCCAGGTATCCGGATTTAAATCTTTGAGGTTTTCATTGCCAATTTTAATGCTGCCTGCACCCGGTTGATAAAGCTTCGATAATAATTTAAGTAAAGTGGTCTTTCCCGAACCACTGGGACCGACAATTGCAGTGGTTTTGCCCAAAGGAATGGACACTGTAATATTATGAAGGGTGGGATCTGAAGTTAATTCTCCGTAACCAAAACTAAGATTTCTAATATCAATATCCGCAGGTTGAATGGAGGTGGAATCCATCCATAAATGCTCTTCAGACTTCTGATCGTGAATTTCAGACAACCTGTTCAGGGAAAGGGTCGCCCGCTGGTACCCTACAAGAAAATCTATAGAATTGGAGATGGGCAATGAAAGGTTGCCAATAATAAATTGAATGGCCAACATAGTTCCTAAGGTAATTTCTCCCGTGATAACTGCTTTGGCCGACCAGAAAACAATGGCAATATTGGTGAGTTCATTAATAAATCTCCCCCCGTTGATCTGTGCCTGATCTACCTTTAAAATCCTTGATTGCAATCCAAAAAGTTTGACCTGATTGTTTTTCCATTCGGTTTTTCTCCTGTGCTCAGAACTGTTGAGTTTAATTTCCTGAACGGCTAAAATTATTTGTAGAAAAAGGGATTGTTCCTTCCTGTTCAAATCGAAAAGTTGGTGATCCAAAAATTCCTTGTTTTTCATAAACAGCAGGGACCATCCCAGGAATAATGAAGTCCCAAGAAAGAAAATCATGGTAATTGTGGTGTCGAAGAAACTTAATACAATACCGAAGACCAGAATATTAAAAATATCAAAAGGCATAGTCAAAGCACGGCCTCCTAAAAATTCATCAATCCTTTGATGGTCATAAATCCTTTGCATAAAATCGCCTGTAGTCTTCGATTCAAAATAAGTAATGGGAAGCCTTAATAATTTATCAAGAAAATCGCTGATCATTGCAATATTTACCCTGGTACTGATATACAGTAAGATCCAATCCCTTATTACCTGAGCCGCGGAACGGGTAAGGAATAAAAAAAGCTGGGCAATCACTATCAGGTGAATAAATCCAATATTTTCATAATTGATCCCGTAGTCCACCAAACTCTGGGTCAAAAAAGGAAGCATTAATTGTACGATGGTCGCTATAAATAATCCCAGAAGAACCTGGTTCAAATATTTTTTATGCGGCATTAAATAGTCATACAAAAAACCGATACCGCTCTTAACCTGCTGCTCGTGTGATTCTTCCTGAAAGAATTTTTCAGTAGGTTCCACAAGGAGCAGAACGCCTTGTGGTGTATCGGTTTCACCCCATTTTTCAAGAAATTCGGAATGGGAATATTTTACCCTGCCAATTGCGGGGTCGGAAACAAAAATATACCTTGGATTTGTCCTGTAAACCACTAAAAAATGATTCCCCTCCCAATGTGCAATAGCGGGAAGCGGCACATCCATAACAAGTTCATGGAGATTTGCTTTTATCCCTATAGATTCTATCCCGATTTTTTCCAATGCCAGGGAAAGCCCCGCCAAGGAAACTCCACCTTTCTGTAAAAAAGAAATTTCCCTGAGATAATCCAGATGAAAATCCTTTCCAAAAAATTCTGAAATGATCTTAAGGCACGTGGGTCCACAATCCATTTGATCCAATTGACGGTAACCCGGGAATTCAGCAGTTCGAAACATAGAAATATAACTAATTCAAATAAAATCTAATTTTTTAATCTGGGGAATATGAACTCAATAACCGGGGAGTTATACAATTACATTCAGGGTATATTTACCAACGAAATAGTTTTATATTCTATCGTTTGTTTGATATCAACTATCACATTTGACACTACTGTCCCTTGAACATTTTTTATTGAACGCTAAAAATTATGGATTGGTGGGGGAACTTAAATTACTTTGGTTTGAGGGGAGACAAGTAATTTTTCTAAATGTATAAAAAAAAGCAAATGGTTCAATTTTTTTTGAACGAGTATATTGGCATTTGGTGAAAGTTTTTTGTGGTTATTATCCTACTTCCTGAAAATAAGCAAAGAAAAACATCCAATTTTCTCATAAGATTGGATATTTTTAGTTACATATTTATGGATAAAATGATTTATTGTAATAAGGTCGAAAGAAAAAAAATTAGTAACGAGCTAAATTACATTTCTTTGATTTTTTCCTGCAAACGCATTTTTTCTCTTAAAACAGCCATATCATCACTTACCTTTCTATCGAGAATTTTGGCATAGTGCTGGGTAGTGTGAAGATTCTTATGCCCAAGCATTTTACTTACACTTTCAATGGGAACACCGTTGGACAAAGTTACTGTTGTTGCAAATGTGTGCCGCGCGAGGTGAAAAGTTAGATTTTTATGAATTCCACACAAATCTGCTATCTCCTTGAGATAAGCATTCATTTTTTGATTGCTAAGCACCGGCAACAATCTCTTTATATTCACATCAGGATGTTCAACATATTTTTCTATAATAGCTTCAGCAGTAGGAAGAATTGGAATGCTGCTCCTAACTTTGGTTTTCGTCCTGTTCGTTTTAATCCATCTGTTACCATCTATCCCAATGACAACGTCATTTTCTGAAAGCTTTTTAACATCAGCATAAGCCAAACCGGTATAACAACAGAAAATAAAAATGTCCTTGACCAAATCCAACCGTACATTATCCAGATCCTTTTCTATCATTAATTGAATCTCCTCCTTTGATAAAAATTCCCGATCAACAATCTTCAAAGTTCCTTTCCAGTTCATAAAGGGATCCTTCTTGATCCATTCATTCGCGAAAGCTATGCGGATAATTTTTTTAAAATTGGTGATATATTTGATTGCTGAATTGTGGCCGCATTTTCTTTCTGTTTTGAGGTAATACTCCAACCCCGTAATGAATTTGTGATCTACTTCCTGAACGGGAATATCGGAAGTATTAAATTCTTTTTTGATATAATTCTCCACATGCATTTTTGTCGTCCTGTAACGCTCTGCGGTACCCGAAGCGAAATCCTTTCCTATTAAGTTATTTACCTTGTCATTATGTTCTTGGAAAATTTGCAATAACATCCTAGTTTTTTCTGCTTTACCTAAATAAAGATCCAGCACCTGTTTGGATGTAAAAAATATATTTTTATCAAGAAGTATCTGATAACATTTATAAACATCATTTTGAACTTTATTCAAATACCGATTTAAAACATGTGCTTCCCCTGTATTTCCTGCAACTTTACCGGACGATGCATTCCATAAACTTAGCGGAACACTTCGATTGATTGAAGCTTCTGCTCTCCTACCGTCTAAAGTAATCCTCAAATAAAGAGGTACCTTGTCATTTTTAATCCGATTGTTTCTAACAAAGAACAAAATAAAAAAATTCGCGTTCATATTTTCAGGTTTTTTGGTTATCTCTTTCCCGAAAGTACAACAAAATTAATTACATAAGCCTATAGCTTATAGCGGTTTATGATATTTTTAGTAAGAAAAATCCTACTCTGGTGGCCATAAAATTGATAATAAAAATGGCACCGAATATGACACCTTACAGGATGGTTTTAGATGGTTTTAATTGATATCATCTAAAATGAAAAAGCCCGAAACATCACTAGTTTCGGGCTTTTTGTGTTAAAATGGTATGTAACCAGCGGAGAAAGAGGGATTCGCACCTTTAGTACTAATTAATGATAACATCCCTCTTAAATAGGGGGCTTAGGTACTGTATTTGCTCATTAATCAAAATTTGTTATATTTGTTGTGGGAGTCAAAAACATAGGGTTTAATACAATATTATGCCCCTAATTATGCCCCCAATAAAATTATGAGTTATTCATATACCTTTAATTTAAAAGATAGGAATGCCAAAAAGCAAACGCTTATTTATCTCCGGGCACGAATAAAACACGAAGGCAAATACCTGAAATATTCAACCGGCGAAAAGATAATACCCCAAGACTGGAATTTTGATTCTCAATTTCCCATCAAGCTAAAAGGCAAAACGAGAGAAGCCGTTAATATCAATTCTGTTATTAATCAAATAAGTAGATATGGTGAGGCATTCGAAAAAATATGCACCAAGTTAGAAGCCCAAAATATGGACCTGACTGTGAAACAGATTAAATCTGCATTGGATTACGAATTTAAGAAGAGCACCTGTGCTCCCAATTCTTTTTTTATAGTTTTTGACGCTTTTATTCAGGAAAAAAAAGACCTGGGAATAATTACAGGTGGAACCATTGCCCGGTACAAAAACATAAAAACCCTATTGGAACAATTTTCCCAGGAGAAAAATTACAATATCAACTTCAATACTATTAATGAAAATTTCTATGTCAAATGGGTTAATTATAGCCGACAGGTTTTAATTCATAAGAATAACACACTCGGTAGAAACATCGGATTTATAAAAACTTTCATGAATTGGTCATTAAAAAAGAAATATCATTCAAATTATGAATTTAAGGATTTCCAAAAGACCTCCAGTGAAACAGACGAAATCGCATTATCTGTTGAAGAATTAGAACATCTTTATCAATATGATTTTTCTAAAAAACTTAGACTGGAAAAAGTACGTGATGTTTTTGTGTTTGGATGTGCCACTGGTATGCGATATTCAGATTATTCAAGAATTAGTAAAGCAAATATCAGAAATGGTCATATTTTCATTAATACTCAAAAACAAAAAAGTAATTTAGGGGTTCCCTTAAACACCTATTCCCAAGGAATCCTTGAGAAATATGAATATAATTTGCCGGTAATCAGTCCCCAGAAATTTAGAAAGTATATAAAAGAAGTTTGTAAGGAAGTAGGAATGTTGGATGAAGTAATTAAAACTTCATTTATTGGGAATAAAAGGATTGAAGATCATATTGTAAAACATGATATGATAAGCACACATACCGCCAGGAGAACCTTTATTACCATCTCACTGGAAAAAGGGATGCGACCTGACATAGTCATGAGCATTACCGGACATAAGAGCTACAGCAGCTTTAAAAAGTATATTAAACTCTCGGACAAAGTAAGAGAACAAGAAATGGCTAATGCCTGGAAATAAATAAGAATTATAAAAATATTTACAATTGCATAATAATAATAATATCCTTGAAAAATCAAACCTAATAAAAGAAGCTATTAAGGAATCATTTCGCCTCATTGATCTCGAACAGAATGATTTTCTGGAAAATGTGCTGGAACCAATTTCCAAATGTGATGGTGATAAAGAAATGATGAAAAATCTTTTAAATTCCTTTGTTAAGGAAAACTTGAAAAGCAAAATCTGGATTGTTAATAATTTAGACTCACCTTACTTAAAAATCTATATAGATCATTCAAATGACCTTGGGCAATTCACAATCCTAATTAATGAATACATAGAAGAAAAAAAAATAACAGTTGACTTATTATTTTTAGAAAAATTAAAGCAATCCATATACGAAATTGGATCAAACTATTTTAAAATTCCTATAGAAAAAAAACTAATTAAAGCTTTTAATATTTTTGATCCGAATGACAAATCGGGAGTGGAATCTTTGGAAATAGAGTTTTATGAAGAAAATGTTAACGAAATAAAGCAATCAAAAAGACAGATTAAAAATTACGAAAAGAGCCTTCTGGTAAAATCAAAAACTAATGAGCGGTTGAGTGAGGAAAATTATAATTTGAAAGTTAAACTTTCAGAAGTGCAATCGGAACTTAAATCAAGAATGGGTATGTTCTTCTTTATGGATGATAATCTTTTTGAAAACTACATAATTGGAGATAAATTACCGGAACTAAAACAATTCTATTCTATCTTAAGGGAGTATAACCTCATAAACATGAATTGGGGATACTTTTGTCACTGTTTAATTTACCATAATCCCAAAGAAAATCCACATAAGTACCCGTTGGAGATTAGCTTGCAGGATAGTAAATTTATAAAGGATGACCTGGGTTATTTACTATATAAGTTAAAAATAAATTATTTATATGAAAGTGAATTGTCCTTTCTTAATTGGCTCACCAAAAATTTATTACTTAAAGCAAGCAATGGAAAGCCAATTGATATTAAAAGGTTTTACAACGAAAGTATAAGATCGTACTCATCCCCTAAAAACCGACCAAAAAATTATCAAGTTATATCAAAAAGATTAAGCCTTTTATAGAAAAATATCATAGTTATTACTAAAATGATCCCTCACCCTTTGTTCAAATT
>Ga0314774_1001892_pt1 | contig 12546 bp, 9 predicted proteins | sample MetaGCBIA2018_FD_204515 | JGI IMG/M metagenome (GOLD analysis project Ga0314774, IMG submission 204515) | Cryopeg brine microbial communities from Beaufort Sea near Barrow, Alaska, United States - CBIA 2018 | ecosystem: Environmental > Aquatic > Marine > Coastal | place: USA: Alaska | collected... | reverse complement strand
GACGTCTATCGTTCCGACCGCTTCGTTAAAAGCGTGCGCGTGCTCACGTTCAAAGATGTGAACATCGAAGAACTCAGCGCGAAGGATCTTGAGTTGCCCAAGGAACTCGCAATCGACGAATAGCTGGTTACCGCTCGGGAAGCGCCGCAGCAAGAACTTCTGCCAAGTGCATGCCGTGTACGTTCGCGAGCTGTGCTGCTTGAGTGCGGCACGAGAAGCCATCGGCAAGCAGCGTGCTGCCGGGCTCTGCGTTCCGAAGTGCTGGCAGTAGACCGTTTTCTGCGACCGCGACAGAAACGTCGTAGTGCCCTTTCTCCATGCCGAAGTTGCCGGCGAGCCCGCAGCATCCGCTGATCTCGGTGACGGTGGCCTCGGTGCGCTGCAGTAACGCGCGGTCGGCATCGAAGCCCATCACAGCGTGCTGGTGGCAGTGCGGTTGCACGACAAAAGTTTCGCCGGTGAGAAGTGGTAGTTGCCAGTCAGCGGGCCCCATCGGCGCGGGTGCGGTCAGGAGCTCGGAGAGCGTGAACGTGGATTGTGCAACGGCGACGGCATTCGCACTGTTTGGCAGGAGTTCGGTGAGATCGGAGCGCAGAACTGCCGTGCACGATGGTTCGATTCCGATGATCGGGATGCCAGCATCCACATACGGCGCGAACTCATCCACCAATGCGGTCAGTCGCTTTCTTGCGCCCTCAAGCTGGCCGGTCGTGATCCAGGTTAGGCCGCAGCACACGGAACGTTCCGGAAGCAGTACTTCATAACCGGCAGCGTCGAGCACCCGGATTGTGGCCCGGGCGATGTCTGGCGAGAAGTTGTCGGTGAAGGAGTCTGCCCAGAGGAGTACTTTCGGGCGAGTGCTGCTGGAGGCGGTGCTGCTGGAGGCGCGTCGGGCGCGAGCCTCGGGGCTCGATCGGACGGAGCGGCGAGCGAATGCGGGAAGCGTGCGCCGAGCATCCATACCACCGGCCCATCGAGTGATGCGCGCGACCACGGGCACTCTGAGCGCTGCGTTGACGACGGGGGCGATCGGCGAGAGCAGTCGTGCCCAGCGGGGGAGTTGCCCCAAAAGGTAGTGGCTTCGTGGGCGGAGTTTGCCGTCGTAGCGGCGGTGCAACACTTCGGCTTTCAGCGTCGCCATGTCGACGCCAGCAGGGCAATCACTCGCGCAGGCTTTGCACGAGAGGCACAGGTCGAGGGCGTCGTGCACTTCTGGCGAGTTCACGCCGCCAGCGACGAGCGTTCCGTTGGCCATCTCTTGAAGCACCCGAGCGCGACCGCGAGTGGAATCCTTCTCGTCACCTGTTGCCAGATAGGAAGGGCACATCACGCCACCCGCAGCCGAATTGTCGGCGCGACACTTGCCCACGCCGACGCAGCGGTGGGCGGCCATGGTGAGATCGCCGTCGTCCTGGCTGAACGCGAACCCGTTCACCTTGATGATGGGCAACGCTGCGGGACGGCGAAGATCGGCGTCGACTGGCACTGGGTCGACGACGATTCCCGGATTCATCACATTGTTCGGGTCAAATATTCGCTTGAACTGCCCGAACAGTTCAATCGCGGCCGGCGAATACATGTGCGGCAGCAGTTCGCTGCGTGCCCGACCGTCACCGTGCTCGCCAGACAGCGAGCCGCCATGGGATGCCACTAGCTGGGCGGCATCATCCACAAAGGCCCGCAAAACCTCGCCATCCGTCGCGAGCGGAATATCAAGCCGCACATGAACGCAACCATCACCGAAATGGCCGTACGGCATCCCCTCGATGTTGTAGGCGGCGAGCAGGGCGTCGAAGTCGCGCAGGTAGGCGCCGAGGCGTTCTGGAGGAACGGCTGCATCTTCGAAGCCGGGCCAGGTTTGCTTTCCGGATGTGGTGCGCCCGGCCAAGCCCGCACCATCTTCTCGGATGCGCCACAACTCTTTCGCCGCTGCTGCATCGGTGATGACGCGGGCTTCGATCGCGGCAGAATCGGCGGCGAGTAGTCGAGCGCGCTGCAGCGTCTCAGCGGGGTCAGCTCCCGTTATCTCGACGAGGAGCCACCCGGCACCTGCAGGCAGTGCGGCAACGGCCCGGGCTCCTCTGGCGCGGCTGACGGCATCCACAATGCGGGCGTCGAGGCCCTCGATGGCGCTGGGGTGGTGCGGGAGCAGTGCGGGCACGGCGTCCGCTGCTGTGGCCATGTCGGGGTAGCCAAGCGCGACGAGAAGCGGATGCTGCGGCTCAGCGACGAGATCAACGGTTGCTTCGAGCACCGTCACGAGGCTGCCTTCGGTGCCGACGAGGCTACGGGCCAGATGGTGCCCGTGCTCGGGCAGGAGGTGTTCGAGGCTGTAGCCCGATACCTGGCGGCCGAAGCGGCCAAGCTCGGTGCGAATGGTGGCGAGGTTGCCGCTCACGAGGTCATCGAGCCCGTCGACCGCGGTGAGGTTGTCTGCCGCGGTGAACCGTCGACCGAGGCCGTCGACGACGTCAAGGCTGTGCACGTTGTCTGCCGTTTTCCCAAACTGCAGTGAGTGGGCTCCGCACGCGTTATTGCCGATCATTCCGCCGATGGTGCAGCGGGAGGAGGTCGATGGGTCGGGCCCGAAGCGTAAACCGTGGGGGTGCGCGGCGGCTTGAAGGGTTGCCAAGACGGTGCCGGGCTGCACGCGGGCGGTGCGGGCATCCGGGTCGATCTCGATCACTTGGTTGAGGTGGCGCGAGAATTCGAGAACTATGCCGGTGCCGATGGCGTTGCCCGCGATGGAGGTGCCGCCGCCCCGAGCTGTGACGGGTGTGTTGGTCTCTCGGGAGACGGCGAGTGCGGCGAGCACGTCGTCGGTGTCGCGCGGGAATACGACAACCTGCGGAACAACCCGGTAGTTGGAGGCGTCGCTGGAGTACTCCGCACGGCGGCGGGTGCTGTCATCTACCTCACCACCGACCGCGGAGCGCAGGGCGTGAACGACTTCGCTGCGATCGTGCAGTGAAGTGTCTGGCATGGTCCTATTGTGCCCCTAGAGTCAGTCCATGCCCTTGATCGTCACCATCGTGCTTGCTGGCTTCGGCTTCGGGCTTTCGCTGATCGTCGCGATTGGTGCGCAAAATGCGTTCGTGCTGCGTCAAGGGTTGCGTCGTGAGCACGTCACGGCGGTTGTGCTGCTGTGCACCGTCTCTGACATTGTGTTGATTCTGGCCGGAATTGCGGGGCTTGGGGCCCTCATCCAGCAGGCGGGTTGGTTGCTCGTGGTGGCGCGCGTTGGTGGCGCACTCTTCTTGCTTGTGTACGCATTCTTGTCGATCCGCCGGGCGGCACGCCCCCAAACGCTCACCGCAAACGCTGGTGGCGCCGGGATGACGCTCGCCGCAGCCCTTTCGACGGCGTTCGCGCTCACCTGGCTTAACCCGCACGTGTACATCGATACCGTTCTGCTGTTGGGCTCCATCGGCGGAACGTATGGTGACGACCGCTGGTGGTTCGCGCTCGGTGCCTGCCTTGGCAGTATCGTCTGGTTTGCGGCGATCGGCTACGGCAGCAGGTTCCTGCGTCCGCTGTTCGCTAAGCCGATGGCCTGGCGGGTGCTGGACATTGTGATTGCCGTCATCATGGTTGTGCTTGCCGCGAGTCTCGTGGCCGGGCTGTTCGAGTAGTAGCTTGAGCTGAGTTGGTGCATCGCTGGTTGAGCCCAGGGGAGGGCTTAGCGCAACGTGGTGAGGTCAAACATCCACTCGTTGACGCGGATGGGGTGCCCTTTTGGGTACTCGAAGTCGGTTTCGCCTGCGAGTGTGAATCCGGCGCGGCGGCAGAGTGAGTTAGATGCCGAGTTTTCGGGGCGAGGAAACGCGAACACGTGGCTTCGGTCGCCGTTGGCTGCGGCGAACCTTAGGCATTCGGCAAGGGCGCGCGCGGCGATACCGCGACCCTGGTGGGCTGTGTGCACACTCCACCCGGTTTCATAGACGTCATGGTCGCGCCACTGCTTCTTCCAGTAACCCACTGACCCCACCGGCTCGGCCGCAGAAGATGATCGGATGCGGAACATGCGCGCTTCGCCTGTCTCCCACAGATGCAAAAACTTGGCGTGCCGGGTGACAATCTGTTTATCGCTCTCAGGCCCACCAAGGAACACTGTCATCTCGGGGGTATTACTCCGTTCGAGCACCGGGAGGTCCTCAACCTGCCAACGCTCAAGCCACACTCGCTCGTCGTCACTGGGTGTCATACGGGCACGATACCGCAGGCACTTACGACGAGAACTCGCTCCGCCTTGAGCGCACGAAGAGCGCTCGATCTTGGCGGGCACGGCTGTTGGGTCGACTAGCTCTGATGCAGAGTGGCGGAAAGGCGTGCGCGCAGGCCTTCTATGAGCGCGCCCATTCCGAGCACGAACGCGGCCCGAGCCCTTGCCCGTTCTAGGTTTGCCGGTTCGAGTGAGTGGCGCAGGGCCTCCAGCTCGAGCGGAACAGCCTCCAGAGCGAGAAAGGAACTCGGGGCGATCTCGTCGAGGGCGGACCCGAGAACGAGTGCCTCCACGGTGCGCATGACCGCCACTGCGTCGCCGTCGCCCCAACCGCCGCGCACCAGGGCGCTCACTACTACGTCATACATGTGCATTGTCGACGGATCCGTGATCGGCGTTGTGGCTAAGAGACGGATGCAGTTTGGCCGGGCAGCGAACGCAGCTAGATAGGACTTTGCCCAGACGACCACGGCCTCGTCCCACGTTGCGGTTGCGAATGCAGATGTGTCGATCTCTTCGACGACGACGGCGCGCATCCCCTCGATCAGGTCGTCCCGGCCAGAGATGTGGTTGTAAAGCGACGACGGTCGCCGATCCAACTTGGTGGCGAGGCTCCGCATTGTTAGCTGTTCGGCACCGTGCTTATCGGCGAGGTCGAGTGCCGCGATCAGAATCTGGCGTCTCGACATCGGCATAGAGCGTCTCCTGAAAATAGTTCTTCCCTAAACGGGGCTAACGCCCTACTGTACTCAATACGAACAGTGTTCGTATTTATAAAACTTACCGCGAGAAACACAGGGAGGCCCGGCTTGTCAGAGCTCAGCGTGCCAATCTCGGCCAAGACTTTGTTCAGCGGAGGAACCGTTTGGCTGGGGAGAGGCGAAGCCGAAGTGACCGCCGTACTGGTCAGCGAGGGGCGCATTACCGCAGTCGGCGATGCCGCTCTGGAATTGGTGCATCAGAACCAGATGTCGCCTACCCCTGAAGAAATCAATGTCGTGGATCTCGATGGCGGATTCCTCATGCCCGCCTTCGGCGAAGGACACGCTCATCCCGTCTTCGGCGGCCTTGAGGACTGCGGGCCCAACGTGCGCGCCTGCACGCGTGTCGCTGAGATTGTCGCTGAGGTGCGCCGCTACGCCGAGGCGAATCCTCAGGACGAGTGGATACTCGGAGCTTCCTACGATGGGTCGCTCACGCCTGGAGGCCTGTTCGACGCCCGCTGGCTCGATGAAGCAGTTCCCGACCGACCTGTCATGTTGCGCGCGTGGGACTATCACACCGTTTGGTGTAATTCGCTGGCTCTTGAGCGTGCCGGTATCGACGCGAACACCCCGCAACCCGAACTCGGGGATATCCCGCGACGAGCCGACGGTAGTCCGCTTGGTATTCTGCGAGAGTGGGGCGCCATCGAGCTGGTCATGGCCGCGAGCCCCGGACACAGTCTGGATGAGCGAGTCGAGGCACTGCGCCGGGCAACCAAGCATTACGCCGAGCTCGGGGTGACCTGGGTGCAGGATGCCTGGGTCGAGCCGGCCGACGTCGAGGTTTATCTTGAAGCAGCTCGACGCGGCGCTCTGTCTACCAGAGTCAATCTCGCGCTTCTCGCGGATCCTAGACACTTCCCCGAGTCACTGCCAGTGATGATCGAAGCTCGCGCAAGAGTCGAGCGCTTGGGGCATCCCAGACTCACGTCGCACAGTGTGAAGTTCTTCGCTGACGGAGTCGTTGAGAATGAAACGGGCGCGCTGCTCGAGCCCTACTGTTCTGGCCTTCACGAACACGGGATGCTGGTGTGGACCGCTAAACACCTTGCCGAGTCAGTCGCTGCAGTCGAGGCAGCGGGTTTCCAACCGCATATCCACGCCATCGGAGATGCCGCGGTTCGTCGGGCTCTGGAAGCCATCGAATACGCCCGGAAAGTGCACGGGCCCGCTGATCGCCGGCCGGTGATCGCGCACGTTCAAATTGCAGCGGCATCCGACCTCGCTCGATTCCAACAACTCGACGTGATTGCTGTAATGCAGCCGCTTTGGGCGCAGATGGACGCCCTCATGAGTGTGCTCACGGTGCCGCGACTGGGGCTCGAGCGAACCGATCGCCAGTACCAGATGCGCACACTTACTGAGTCGGGGGCAACGTTGGCCTTCGGCTCCGACTGGCCGTGTTCTTCGGCGTCGCCACTCGAGGGCATCGGCGTCGCCGTCTCGCGGGCCACGCTGGACGGCGAACCGGCGGGTGGGTGGACTCCCGAGCAGCGGCTCGACCCAGAAACCGCACTCGCCGCCTACACGAGCGGCGTCGCTAGCCAAGCTGGTGCCGAGCAGACAGATGCGCCGTGGGGCGTAATCCAAGTTGGTGCCAGCGCAGACCTAGTCTGGCTCGCCACAGATCCACGGAAAACTAGCCCCGCCGAACTGCCTGCGATCAAAATCCGTGCCACCTACTTGGCCGGTTCACCGACTTTTAAAGCGGCGAAATTTCTTGACCGAATCACCAGATAAACACTGAGAAGAATAGAGAAAATCAATGACGACTAGGTCCAACGCTGTGCCTATCACTTCACCGGAAACCACGACCGATCAGGGGCAACTGCGCCGGGTGCTTGGGGTGCCGTCGCTCGTTCTGTTTGGTCTCGTGTACATGGTGCCGCTCACCGTGTTCACTACCTACGGGATCGTCACCCAGATTACTGGTGGACGTCTGCCAACGGCGTATTTGATCACTCTGGTCGCTATGGTCTTCACGGCTCGCGCTTACGGTCAGATGGTGCGCGCATTCCCTCTTGCCGGGTCGGCGTACACCTACACCCAGCGTAGTTTCGGGCCGTCAGTCGGGTTTCTCACGGGCTGGTCGCTCATGCTCGACTATCTGTTCTTGCCGATGATCAATTACGTCGTGATTGGGATCTATCTGAATGCGGTATTCACGAGCATGCCGGCCTGGATTTTTGTGCTCGCGTCGATTCTTCTCGTGACTGTGCTCAACATCGTGGGAATCACATCAGTGGTCCGGGCGAACGTCGTGATAATCACAATGCAGGCGATCTTTGTCGTGGTCTTCTTGGGTGTGGCAGCAACTTCCATCGGACAAGGCGCGAGCGTTGACTTGCTTGCCCCATTCGTTGGGGACGGCACCGCTCCCGGATTCGGTCCTCTAGCAGCTGGAGCAGCAATTCTCTGCCTCTCGTTCCTCGGGTTTGACTCTGTTTCTACGCTGGCCGAGGAAACACGCGACCCGAAGAAGAACCTGCCGCGCGCGATTATGATCATCACGCTAATGGCCGGAGCAATTTTTACCGGCCTTGCGTACGTGAGTCACCTCGTGCTGCCCAGCCACGCATTCGGCAGCGTGGACTCTGCTGCCCTTGATGTGGTTACTGAGGCCGGCGGCGCGTTCTTGTCCTCATTGTTTATCGCCGCATACATTGCCGGTGCAACAGGTTCCGCACTGACCTCGCAAGCCTCTGTGTCGCGAATTCTCTTTGCAATGGGGCGGGATGGGGTTCTCCCGACTCGCATATTTGGACGACTGAGCGCCCGCTTCGGCACTCCAGTGCTGTCGATCTTGGCGGTGTCCATCGTGTCGTTGCTGGCTTTGGTGATTGATCTCGGGCTCTTGGCGGAGATGATCAGTTTCGGCGCGCTAATCGCGTTCAGCGCGGTCAACTTGTCGGTGATCAAGCACCACTTCTTCGGCCTGAAAATGCGCGGAGGACTGCACACGCTCAACTACTTGATCGTTCCCGCTATCGGGGTTCTCCTGACCTTATGGCTGTGGACAAGCCTGTCGGAGCGCGCGCTCACAGTGGGACTCATCTGGCTAGCTGTCGGCTTCCTCTATTTGCTCGCCTTGACTCGCGGATTCCGCCGTTCGACTCCAATGCTCGATCTGAAGGAGTAGCACAGGCAAATCGTCGGGACGTCGTTCTTGACTTCACGATCAGCACGGCAGTAGGTAGAGATCTTGGCCAGACAGTCTGTAATTAGATGTCTGGCCAAGATCATGTCTGGCTCGGCTAGCGTACGCATTGACCAACGGGCTAGCCGTCGATTTCTTCTCCTCACCAACACGCCTCGGCGCTGCACACCGCGCTGACCTTCCCAGCGTCAACGTTGCCGCGGCGAGATCGCGTCACTCTTGAGCCATGGCAGCAAAAGATGAACTGGGTGCACGAGGCGAGACTCTCGCGGCTGACCATCTGATCGATGCAGGGCTCGAAATTCTTGACCGCAATTGGCGGTGTTCGCAAGGCGAACTCGACATTGTCGCGCGAGACCGCGATGAGGTCGTGTTCGTCGAGGTCAAGACGAGGTCGAGCGTGCTGTTTGGGCATCCGTTCGAGTCGATCACTGCGACGAAAGTGGCGCGACTGCGTCGACTGGCAGCTGCGTGGTGCGAAGCGCACGAAGGGTCGGCTGCGGCAATCCGTATCGACGCTGTTGCCGTGATTGTGCCCGCTCGCGGCGTGGTCGAAATCGAGCACCTGAAGCGCATCTCGTGAGCGCGCTCTGATGGCCATCGGCAGAACCTACGCTGTCTCACTGCTCGGTCTCGAGGGGGCGATCGTCGAAATCGAAGCCGACCTCTCCAACAACCTTCCGGGGTTCGTGCTCATTGGCCTACCGGATACCGCGCTCGGCGAAGCGAAGGACCGCGTGCGGGCGGCAGCAACGAACTCCGGATGTGGGCTACCCAACCGCAAAATCACCGTCAATTTGTCTCCAGCCGCGCTTCCCAAACACGGCTCCGGTTTCGACCTCGGGATTGCGCTCGCGGCGCTCGCCGCCGCCGGCACAGTCTCGGCCGAGTCCATCGATCGCGTTCTGCACATTGGAGAGCTCGGGCTCGACGGACGCCTGCGCCCTGTCAACGGGATATTGCCGGCCGTGCTGGCCGCATCCCGTGCAGGATTCACTACCGTGATGGTGCCCAGCGGCAATGCAGACGAAGCGTCGCTCGTTCCCGACATGCGAGTTATTGCGGTTGCCTCGCTGAGGGATGCCGCCATTTGGCATGGGGGAGAGTTCGAACCCGAGCCAGTCGAAGTGATTACCCGGCCGGTCGCCGCGACGGTGCCGACAGACGGCGGCGACCTCAGCGACATGATCGGCGGCAGTGACGCGATCGATGCGATGCTCGTCGCGGCAGCCGGTGGCCACCACGTGTTCTTGCTGGGACCGCCAGGCGCAGGCAAAACAATGCTTGCCGCCCGACTTCCCGGACTCTTGCCCGATCTTGACCCGCAAGCAGCCCTCGAAGTCTCCTCCATTCGTTCCCTCGCCGGACTCCCCGTCGGCAGCAGCCTCACGACTAGACCACCACTCGAAGCGCCACACCACACGGCGACGGCCGCGGCGCTCGTGGGAGGCGGCAGCTCGCAGATTCGTCCGGGTGCTGCCGCCCGTGCCTCAGACGGAGTGCTGTTTCTCGACGAAGCACCCGAGTTTGCGCCCGCAGCCCTCGACGCGCTTCGGCAACCGCTCGAATCGGGGATCATCAGCATCCATCGCGCCAACGCTGTTGCCCACTTCCCTGGCCGCTTCCAACTTGTTATGGCCGCCAACCCCTGCCCTTGCGGCCAATGGGGTGCACGCGACAGCGAATGCAGCTGCCCGCCCAATAGCCGTCGCCGCTACCTAGCTCGGCTCTCCGGCCCGTTGCTCGACCGCATCGACATCCAGTTCCGGGTCGAACGAATCACCAGCGCTCAATTGCGACTTGCGGGTGATCGACCGTCCCTCACAACGGCGGATGCTCGCGCCACAGTCACCGCTGCCCGCGAGCGTGCGCGTGCTCGCCTCGTGGCAACGCCGTGGCGGCTCAACTCTCACGTCCCGGGATCGTTCCTCCGCGGCCGCGAATTGCGCCTCGCCCCCAAGGTCACTGCTGGCCTTGATCGCGCTCTCGAACGCGGTGGAATCACCATGCGCGGCTACGACCGCGTACTGCGCGTCGCTTGGTCGCTCGCCGACCTCGCCGACGACACCCGACCCGATGAAACCCACGTCGGTCAAGCACTGTATTTACGAAAGGCAATGTCACAGTGAGCATGTTTGGACTCAAAGAATCAGAAATCGCTACCCTCGTCGGAGCCGTAAGCGGCGACGGTGACCTAGACCGTGCCTCCATCGAGAACAGGTTTGCGCGCGCGACCTGGAGCGGGCTCGCAGAACCCGGTGACCGAGTCGCAGGCCGCGCCATCCAACAACTCGGACCCGTACGTGCACTCACCGCAGTCGTTGACCATTGGGATGCTGAACGGTTTGCCACCGAGCTTTCCTCGGAGGGTGACCCCGTGTCGGGCGAAGACATGCGGCAAGCGATCGACCGCTGGGTGCCGCGGCTCAAATCCGACACCGCCCTCATCGCTTTGCGGCAAGCGGCGCGCTTCGGTGCGCGGCTACTAATACCCGATGACGCCCTCTGGCCTGAGCGGCTCAACGACCTCGACTGGCACGCCCCCTCCGCCCTCTGGGTGCGCGGCACAGACGCGGCGCTCGCCGGGATAGTCGACGGAATTGCCTTAGTCGGAGCCCGGGCTGCGACCGGCTATGGCGAACACATCACCATGGAAGCGTCCGCAGGTCTCGTGGATCGCGGCTACACCATCGTCTCCGGCGCCGCCTATGGAATCGACGGAATGGCGCACCGCGCAGCGCTCGCTAGTCAGGGACTCACCGTCGCGTTCCTCGCCGGAGGAGTAGACCGCTTCTACCCAAGCGGCCACGACAGCCTCCTCACCCGCATCGTCGAGAACGGTGCAGTGATCTCCGAACTCCCGTGCGGGTCGCCACCAACTAAGTGGAGATTTTTGCAGCGCAACAGACTCATCGCCGCCGCGAGCCTAGCCACGATTGTGCTCGAAGCGGGTTGGCGTTCCGGCTCGCTCAACACCGCGGGGCACGCAGCCGCGCTCGGCCGACCTCTCGGAGCAGTGCCCGGCCCCGTCACCAGTGCGGCGTCCGCAGGTTGCCATCGACTCATCCGTGACTACGACGCCGTGTGCGTCACCAACCCCGACCAGATGGCAGAGCTCGCCCCGATCGAACCCACGGTCGAGGGCGGCACCAACACAGACCGCGTGGAGTCGAGCACAACCGGAACCCGAGGTTCAGAAATGAAGGCCAAGGCTGTGGATGATGACACCCCGGTCGACTCCGAAACGACCCGGCTTCTCGACGCGCTCAGCACTCGCAGCGCCCGCACCGCAGACGATATTGCCGCGCGCAGCGGACTCGCGCTCGCGACTGTGCGTGCTCACCTCGGCCTATTAGAACTCGACGATCGCGTCAGCGAAACCGAACGCGGCTGGAAGCTGGCATCCAAGTCTCGTCAGGGTTGAACTGTCGCCCTAAGAAAAAGATCGACGCAAATCTCCTGTGCGCAACACCCCCAAAAGCTGGCAATTACCTGCAAAGACCGCAAAAAACGTGCGAGAACGCAGAATAATTGCGGTAATGCTGCAATCAGATTCGAATAGTTAAGTAGAACTGATGTTTCAGCGGTGGGCACTCAAATTGTTCCTAACCCTTTTGTCTGGCAAGGTAGACAGGCTTAGCCCACGGACGTGCATAAGAAAGGCGACACAATGAACGATCAGTTCTTCCAAATAATCGCTATGGTCATTTATTTGGCCGCAATGCTTGGTATCGGTTGGTGGGCGTACAAGCGAACAACGAACCTTGACGACTACATGCTCGCCGGCCGCAAGCTCAGCCCAGGAGTTGCAGCGCTCAGCGCTGGAGCATCCGACATGTCCGGTTGGCTCCTTCTCGGACTCCCCGGCGCCTTCTACATCGGCGGCCTCTTCCAAGGCTGGATCGCTATCGGCCTCACCATCGGTGCCTGGCTCAACTGGAAGTTTGTAGCACCGCGTCTGCGTGCCTACACCGAGGTCTCAAAGAACTCGATCACACTGCCAAGCTTCTTCGAGAACCGCCTCCGCGATAAGTCACGCGTTCTGCGCGTCACCGCCGGCATCATCATCCTCGTATTCTTCACCTTCTACGTGTCCTCCGGAATGGTCGCCGGTGGCGTCTTCTTCCAGAGCGCATTCGGCTCCGAATACTGGATCGGAATGCTCGTTGTTGGTGGAGTCACCGTTCTCTACACCCTCTTCGGTGGATTCATCGGCGCAACCTACACCGACGTAGTGCAAGGCATCATGATCTTCCTCGCACTCATCGCAGTGCCGATCGTCGGCATCACGCAGACCGGTGGAGTCGCCAACACCATCGAGTCGATTCGTGCCGCGAACACCGAAATCGACATGTTCAGCCTCTTCACCGGCGGAACAGTTCTCGCTGCAATCTCTGCAGCAG
>Ga0314774_1001891_pt1 | contig 12549 bp, 10 predicted proteins | sample MetaGCBIA2018_FD_204515 | JGI IMG/M metagenome (GOLD analysis project Ga0314774, IMG submission 204515) | Cryopeg brine microbial communities from Beaufort Sea near Barrow, Alaska, United States - CBIA 2018 | ecosystem: Environmental > Aquatic > Marine > Coastal | place: USA: Alaska | collected... | reverse complement strand
CGCTGCGTGGTGCACGCCTTTTGGAAGTCTTTTGCATAGTCTCTTGCACTTGTCTTCCCTTGAATTCCAAAAATAACTCCTTAATTGTATCAATAGTCCCCTTTTTTATTTTCTAAGCAGACCCTAAGTATACCGATTGATTTCTAATTTATTAAAAAAGTGATAGGTAAGAGTTGAAAGTGTCCGTCTATGAACACAATGATGTACGCAAATTGAAATTTATTGCAGGGATGGATTCTGGGTAGAATTCTGTGAATAAATAAATTTAAGAAATAAATAAAAATCGAATAGGCTTCAATTTGCATTTAAGAGGCATTATTTCTTTTCTCCCTACACAATCCTGCTATACAACGCAAGGAAATAGGTAATACAAGGTAGCGCAGGAAATATTGGTATCATTTTTCTAAACTAGGATAGAGGAAAGGAATCAATTTCCGCAACATCACATCTAATCACCCTACAAATGAATGTGGCAAATACTCAGATACAAATGCGAAAAGGACTTTTAGAGTTCTGCGTATTACATATCATCTCGAGAGGAGAGGTATATACATCAGACTTAATCGATGAACTTACCAATGCTCAAATGATCGTCGTAGAAGGAACACTTTATCCCCTTCTAAACCGATTACGAACCGCAGAACTAGTTACTTACAAATGGGTAGAATCTGAATCTGGTCCACCCAGAAAATACTATTCCATCACCACAGAAGGTGAGCGTTTTATCAACACCCTATCTGTCACCTGGAACTCCTTAGTAGACTCTACTATACAAATCACCTCAAAGATCAGATCATGAAAAAAACGATAAGTATAAATATAAGTGGAATTCTATTTCACATCGAGGAAGATGGTTACGACACCTTAAGGAGATATCTGGATGCGATCAAGCGACATTTTTCTTCCTATAAGGACAATCAAGAAATCATCTCTGACATAGAAAATCGTATAGCCGAGATTTTTCTCAGCAATCTGAAAAACAACAAGCAAGTAATCACTGCCGAAAATGTAGATAAGCTCATAGAGAAAATGGGGACTATCGCAGACTTTGTCTCTATAGAAAAAGAAATCGTCGATATAGATCCTGAGGAGAATAACGCTAATGAGAAGGAAGATTATTATAAGTACGTAACTCCTCCAGATTCACAGCTGAAAGGATATAAAAAGCTAGTTCGTCTCGAAAACAAGAAAATCCTCGGTGGGGTCTGCGCCGGGATTGCCCATTATTTTGCGATAGATCCACTATGGACAAGATTGATGGCTCTCTTACTCTTGTTCAGTTCCAACTTCCGTTTCAATCTTGATAGATTCGATATCCTGCCTTTCGATAATTTCCATGTCAATCTAGGGTTTGGATTTATTGCAGTCATCGCTTACATCGTATTGTGGGTTATTTTGCCTGTTTCCTATGAGATAGAAGAAGATAAGAGCATCAAAAAATTATATCGAAATCCAGATGATAAGGTAATCGGAGGAGTCGCAAGTGGACTGGCGGCTTACTTCAATATTGAAGTAATCTACACCCGACTGGCATTGGTGCTACTAATACTGGCAGGCGGATCAGGTTTTATGATTTATCTAATCCTGTGGATCATCACTCCGGTGGCGAGCTCTATCACAGAGCGAATTCGGATGAAAGGCGGAGAAATCACATTAGATAACATTGACTCCACCATCAAAGAGAACATGCAGCCTCTCCAGCAACCTGCTGAATCTACCACCAGGAAAATTCTACTTACTCCCTTTAGAGTAATTGGTCAGATAATAGAAGCAATCGGAAAAGCGCTTGGGCCATTGGGAAGGTTATTCATCAATGTGCTTAGGGTTCTCTTTGGATTGTTTGTGTTCTTTCTTGGACTCTGCCTTACCATTTCGCCTATTATCACAGCGGCGGTATATCTGGGAATATTCTCAAATGCAGATTATAGACTATTGATGGATAATTTTCCAATCGAACTCTTCTCAAACTTAATCTCTGTTTGGCTGGTGGTCGGAGCATCCTTCTTATTGATAATACCAGGAATTATCATTGTGCTGCTTGGCCTAAGTGTGTTGATGCAGAAAAATCTAATCGGAGCAAGATTTGGTTTTGTTGCACTAGGACTTTGGTTGCTCTGCATAGGAATATGTGCATTCCAGATTCCATTGATAGTAGCCCAATTCAAAGAAGAGAACTGGCACAAAATATCAAACAATGTTCCTCTCAGCTCAGGAACAATGATACTCAGACTCAATCCACTTGGTGAAGAATCATCTTTCAACAATGTAAATCTTAAACTCGAAGGCACTTCAGATTCGGTGGTGACTATTCGTGAAGACTTTTTCTCCAGAGGAAGAAGCAAAGCAGAAGCCATGTCCAATGCCCAGATGATAAGCTATAACTATTCGGTTTTGGATTCCATCATGACTTTTGACGAAGGATTTGATGTCAGCACTCTCAATGAGTTTAGAGATCAAAAGCTCAATTTATTCTTGGATATTCCTTATGAAAAACCATTTATCATGGAAAGATCAATTCTAGATATTCTACGGAACACGATTTATAGAAATGGATATTCCAGCTCTGATGTGACTGAGAGATCAGTTTGGACATTTAACGAACAAGGCTTGGTTTGCTTGAATTGTCAAGAAAATCAGATTTCTGATGAAGAAGAAATTATGGATGAGGAAGAAGAGGCTGTCATGATGATGAGTAGAGAAGAACAGGACAGCATCAGCAGGGCACTATACAAAATCCCTAAGAAAAGATTAGAAAATGTGGATAGTATAAAGTGATAAAATTATGCTTCCGATTTGTTGATTGAAAAGTAAGGACGAACAGAGATTGGACCCATTCCAACTTTGTTCGTCTTTGTGTTTTACTGAATTAAGACAATTCAGAGAGAAGTTGATTAAGATAATATGAGTATACCAAATGATGCACGTAGCACTACTATAATCGGTTTTCTCAATTAGAATTACCCCATATCTCATTTGATAAGGGTGAGAAGCGTGAATTTGTTCACAACTATTGTTTCAAATCACTTACATGCATCATACCAAACAGTTATAAAAGATAAATTCTGAAAACCTAAGGTAGTCAACGGGTAATACCAATAGTGCGATATCGTTGGTTTTGAAGACTTCCTGTCACCTCCAAAGGAAACATGGATAATTGATAAACTCAGAATAAAAGATCAAATAACGATACCAAACGCCAAGCGAGGTAGCTTTCCAGATTTTAAAACTCAGCAACTTCTACTGTGCCATAGTTGAATGACTGGAAGCAGATCGGATAGATTTATTACTATTTATAGGCCACTTGATTTAAGTGAACAAACTCAATGGAAGCTAACTATTTATAGGATAAGCTTCATCTTGAGGTGGAGTAGGAAAGTGAGATGAAGCTTCTTTTCCTCCGACTCTTTAAAGTACCTACATCGGTAGCCAACAGTGGCTTTGTGTTTACGTAAAATTACCATCTTGAGAAAAGGTAAAAGACATAAAAGACAGGTTATCAAAAAAGAAAATTCGATAATTACATAATAATCGTTAAGAGAATAAATAATATTATTAGACTGATTATCAGTATTTTGAAATATAATTACTTATGAAATCATCCATTTTATTGAAATATTTAACTTTTTTTCACCAGGCCACGCAACCATTTTTCCAAAAGGCACATCTACTTAATTGAAAGCAACAAGCAATGTTCAGCAGAACCAATTTTTCAAAAGAATCAGACGTAATACAAGGATGCCTCAAAGGGGATCGAACGGCACAGCGCCACTTGTATGACAACTATTCCGGGAAATTTTTGGCGATCTGCATCCGGTATCTTAAGGATCGGGAGCATGCGGAAGATGTGATGATAGAAGGATTCATGAAGATTTTTGATAAGCTTCCCCAATTTCAGGCTAAGGGAAGTTTTGAAGGTTGGATGAAGCGGATCATCGTCACCCAAGCACTCATGACGCTGAGAAGTCATCGCCATTTAATGATGGAAGTTAATATGGAAAATGAATCGGATTATAAAGATCATAAGTACGAACTCAATCATCTGGAAACTCAGGATTTGTTGAATATGGTAGAAGGTCTACCGATCGGGTACCGAACTGTATTTAATCTCTATGCGATTGAGGGATTTTCACATCAGGAAATCGGCGAGCTATTGGGAGTGACTGAAAGCACGTCCAAATCGCAGCTCAACAGAGCAAGAAATGTCCTGAAAGAAAAAATTGCACGTCAAACATCTAAAGAAAGTAGAATCAATGGCTAAGGAATCAACTAATCTGGATAAGTTTTTCAGAGAAAAACTATCCACACATCAAGAAAAGCCCAGTGCACTTGCGTGGGAAAGATTGGAATCCAAGCTTCCACAGCAGTCTAAATCAAACCCGGGTATTTGGTGGGCCGCTGCAGCTTCTGTGATTATTCTTTTATCAGCAAGCTACTTCTTGATCCGAGATGGCGAAAATGGCAAAGAGCCAGTTTTCGTCGCCGCAAACCAACCGACAGAATCCACTTCAGAAATATCACCGCCTACAATCGCAGCCTTTGCAGAAGTAACCGCAGAGGAAGCCACTAAAACAACCGCAGAAAAAACTGAAACTGAGAAAACTAAGCCAACTATTAGCAAACCAATTAACCAGTCAGCAAAGTCAAGTAATTCTTCTTCTATTCAATCAGAAAAGCTAATTGCACAAGAGAAAGTGAATACTCATCCTGAAGCCATCACAGCTTCTAAAGCTAATAGTATAGTAATCGATCCTATTGAAGTCAGACTGCCTGAGTTTAACCAAATAGCCATCAATGAGACAGTTGCTGTACAAGTAAAAGTGGAGCAGATAGAAGAGCCAACCTATAAAGTCACCATCTATTCGGATGGGATCAAAGAAGCGGACAAAAACCTTATTGCCGAGCTAGGTAAAAAGGTAGAAAAGGTAGAAGGACTTTTGGGGAAAGTTGATCAGGGATTTTCAGATCTCCAAGATGCTAAAAACAACCTTTTCCTATCATTAATTACTAAAAAAGAACGGGCTGGCGATAGCCGCTAATTTAATCTCACTACGCATTTAATACTTTACATATATGAAAAAGTACCTATTAATATTATCTCTGATGGCTTTGGTGAAGGTCAGCTTTGCCACGACTCCTCCCCCTACTAATTATAAGACTATCATGAGTGACAGTGTGGTAGTGGAATTTGGAAAATCGGGAAAAATAGTGATCATCGTCGACAATAAAGAAGATTTCGAAAAGCTCAAGCTGATGAATATCAACCAAATCATCCATGAGCTAGATCTTGAAGTAAGAGAGGAAACTGGTGATCTCACCATCGTAGAGATCAAAAGAAAAGACGGAAGCTCCAAGCAAATCGTCAAAGTAACTGAAGATGGCTCCGAAACCGAAGTATATATTGGTGGAATGAGACTCTTGGTAGATGAAAGTGGTGCGAGTACTAAAGTGAAATTTGAGCCTGGTGTGAGAAAAAATAGTGATCCTCCTTTCAGGACCTATTTTAATCTTGATCTTGGTATCAACAATTATTTAGAAAATGGGAAGTTTCCGACTTCAGACAAACCTTATTCGGTCAAAGGCTGGGGAAGCTGGAATGTAGGCCTCAACTGGATGGCTGCCCAACGCTTAAGCAAAGGGCTTTATTGGGACTTTGGTCTAGGTTTTCAGTTTTACAATTTCAAATTCGAAAATCGCGATTACCAGGCTGTTCGGGGAGACGACATGATTGCCTTTAATCAACGTAGAGATGTAACCGGTATAAAAAGTAAGATCTCCGCTTCCTATCTTACTGCAATGACCATGTTGGAATTGGATTTTGGAAAAATGAATGACAATGGCAGAAGAGGAGTAAGAATAGCCGCGGGACCTTATGCTGGATTTAGATTGGGTGGTGGTTCAAAGTATGTCTATCGCGACATCAATGGATCTGGAAAAAGCAATGACAAGCAAGATACGGGATTGTACCTACAGAATTTTAGATATGGGATTCGTGGCGAGCTTGGAATTGGCAGAGCCAAATTTTTCACCACTTATGATCTCAATTCATTATTCCAGGATAACAAAGGTCCAGAACTTAATCCCATCACTTTCGGAGTAGTTTTCTAAGCTATTATTGAAGTTTAAAAATACAAAAATATGAAAACTAACCTATTATTCTTTCTATGCTTAAGCATTGGATTGAGTCAGGCTTTTGCTCAAGAGGAACCTGATACGGTGATTTATACCAAAAGTAAAGTGATTCAAGTATTTGGAAATACCTGGACTTACGCCCATAGAGTTGACGGAAAGTGGATGTTAGAGTTTGATGATTCCAACGAAGTAGAAATCAATGAAGTAAACTCTAAGCCAAGCATATTCTCCATAAATCTAGAGAGTGAGTTAGGAATTAACGTAGTCAATCCGACAGGGCAAATGCCACACGTGAAGCCTTGGGGATCTTGGTATTACGCATTAAATGCGGCAGGAACGACCAAATTCTCCAAAAATTTTCACCTAAAATCAAGCATTGGCGTCAGCTGGTACAATTTCAAATTGGAAGACAGAAGTCTGATAGCAGTGAAAACACCTGATGGAGTGGTTTGGGAGGAATTCATCGGGGGTGTAGGTACGAAGTCAAAGATATCTGCTTCTTATGTCAATTTGACCCTTGTCCCTACTGTCTTGACCAGCAATCAGAAATTAAGTCTGGGACTTGGTGGATATATAGGAGGAAGAATCGGTGGCAGAGGAAAATTTGTCTACGATGACGCGAGCGGAAACAAACAAAAAGTAGTTGAAAAGTCAAATATGTATGTTGAGAATTTCAGGTACGGAGTCCGAGCTGAAATAGGCGTGGGAGATGTGATCCTATTTTACAATTATGATTTAAATAACCTTTTCCAAATCGCATTAGGGCCAGAAGTGAAGGCCATGAGCTTTGGTGTAACCATTAGATAAACTAGCAATTATGAAAAAACTATTCAAAATCATTCCCTTAGCGATAGCCATTTCGCTAATTGGAGCATCCACTTTCGCCCAGAAAGTCTTGATTGATGCCAATAAGAATTATTCAAACATCAAAGCAATCGAAGTTAACGGAGGTTGGCTGGAGGTGAGTTACCAAGGTGGCAGCAGCTCGGAGGTAAATGTGAAAGCTTTCCTCGAATCAACCAATGAGAATCAGGACATTGTGTTTGTGACGATTGGAGATGTGCTAAAAATCTCCCATGAGCAAAGTTCCAACAGTTCCTCCTGGGGAAATAACAGAAGTAAGGGCTATATCAAAATTACTGGACCTTCCTCCATTGCACTTGACATGAGAAGTTCATCTGGTTCGCTCGACGTTCAAAATGTGAAAAATGAGCAAACCAACTTAAAAGTATCTTCAGGCAGAGTAAGTGCTTCAAATATACAAGGAGATCTTTCTATCAAAGCGAGTTCGGGATCATTGAATGTCAGCAATATAAATGGAAATGTAGATGCGGGAGTCAGTTCTGGAAATGCAAATATCAATAGCGTCGCTGGTAATCTAGATTACCAATCCACAAGTGGTTCACTAGATGCGGATCGTATAGATGGCAAATTGAGTGTATCAATCACCTCTGGAAATGCCAAATTAAGTAACATTGGTTCGCTCGGAACGGTGAAGTTCACCTCCGGTAATGTAAGAGCAACTAATGCTGGATTGGGAGGAAACACAAATTTCAATGGTACTTCAGGGAACTTTAGAATTCAGACTTCCTCAAACTTGAAAGATTTTAACTTTTCTCTTAGAGCTTCTTCAGGAAATTTGAAAGTCGGTGGAATCAATACTGGAAAGACATTGGATATAGACAATGGGTCGAATGACTTGGTGAAAGGTTCTATTTCTTCTGGAAATATAAGCATCGAAAATTAAGTCTTTAGCAGACTCTATTCACCATTTATTTGTAGCAAAAAATTCATACGAGTAATCAGAATTCTTCAACTAAGCACATTTAAATTCCTGATAAATCTCACTATTAATAGGCTCAGAAGCACTTCTCAAGAATAAAATATTGCATGATGATCAATGAGAAAAAAAAATCTTCAGATTAAAGAACTTGCTGAGATTAAATTGAAGAATTGAATTTTGAGAAAAGCAAGAAGATAACGTTAGATTATAAAAAGGCCATTTGATAACTCAAATGCCCTTTTTATAGTTTAAATAACCTTAATTATAGAGATGCATTTAATCCGGTCTTGATGCCAACCTAATCTTTTCTATATCGCCTTCATTCAGTTTTAGCGCCTTATTGATGCGATTAGGATTAGGCTTGCCCAAAGAGAAAAACAATAAAGTAAGTGCAAAGAGCAAATTGTAAATGGCACTTTGGAAAAGCAATAATCCTAAAGAACAGATCAAACTTACTCCCAAAAGCATCAGATATCGCTGCTTAGTTGCAGTCGAATACTGTGTGAGTTTAATTAACAAATCAGATCTTGGATTAATTGCTGCAATCTTTTTCTGAAACAAAAATACCTGAGTAATTAAAAGCAAAACTCCTGAAAAAACTAATAGTTGGTTTACCCAACCCTGAAATTTGGGAAGGCCCCAATCCAAGTTTCCTGAAGAATGGTAGAGATAAATCATACCAAAAATCGGCAAGGCAAAGATCATCACAATCAATACCATTTGGTCCGATCTTTTATATACTTTTTTCAGTGCTTCAATCTCCAAAACTGGTATTTTTAGATATGCTTATTCAATATTAATTTTGACGTCATCTGTCAAAGGGCGCGCTACACAACACAGTATATATCCCTGATCTTTTTCGTTTTCACTGAGCCCTTCGTCCTCGTCCATTTTCACCTTACCACTGAGTAATCTGCCTCTGCACGCGGTACATAGTCCACTCTGACAAGAGTATGGCATATTCAGTCCGAGGTCTAATCCTGCTTCCAAAACTGTTTTTTCTGGGCTGACAGTTACAGAATGGTTTTCGCCATCTATCACCACAGTCACATCACGCGTCATTGCCCCAGTCTTTCCGCTCACTGCATCATCATGGGCTTTTTCTGCAGCAGCAGAATAGAAACTTTCATGATGTATCTTTTCTTTAGATACGTTGAGATCGGTCATCACTGCCATGAAATTATCCATAAGCCCTTCTGGACCACAGGCAAAATATTCTTTCTCAAAATCATTGTCCAATTCTGCTTTCTGAGCAAAATCAAGAATCGTCTCTTTGGTCAATCGTCCCTTCATACCAGACCACTCAGATTTCGGTTGGCTGAGATTATGGATGACTTGAAGTCTTTCTCCATTCTTTTCGACCAGACTTTTGATATCTTTTTCAAATATGATTTGATCTTCGTTTTTACTACTATAAAGAAGTGATATTTTAGAATTTGGCTCATTGGCAAGTACAGATTTCAATATCCCCATTATTGGAGTAATGCCGCTACCTGCTGCAATTAAGAAAAAGTGTCTTTTATTTTTGGAATGAAAATCAGTAGTGAAATTACCCAAAGGCTTAAGCACATTGATAGTTTTGCCAGGAAAAATCCTTTCGTTTAGGAAATTGGAAAACAATCCACCAGACATCCTTTTCACAGAAATCCCGGGAAATGGATCTACGTATGGAGAGGTGCAAAGGCTATAAGATCTACGATGCTCCTTGCCTTCAAAATCCATCACCAACGTCAAAAACTGACCAGGCTTGTAATCTAGAATAGGATTTGGCTGATCAAAATACAAAGTTACTGTATCTGAAGTTTCTTTGACAACTTCTCTGACTTTAAGGGGCACAAAAGCTAGTGCTTTTACCTCTTCCTTCTTTTTGAATATATTAAACATTACTGATCTGTTCGTTTCTGGTGTTTAAATCGGGTGCAAAATTAACTTCCCTCATCGATAAACTCTTATGACAGAAGATTATTTTGAAAAGATAACCTTGATAGGTTGCGGTAGGTTCGCTGTAAATGAATAAATATTATGATTATCCGCTACTTTGCCAGTAAAAATATCCTAGCATATACTGATTTGATGAACATTGTATTACGTTAAAAATCAAGAATTTTTGACCTAGATCCGTCCCGATAGCTATAATATGGAGCCTAGCTATTCATGATCCTGTAAGAAGTGCAGAGCAAAGAATTAATAGCACTTGTAAAGCCCTTTCCAGATGGCTAACTCGGAGGTCCATACTATACTTGCAATTCGTCAACGCCTGTATCTTGTAAATTTTCATAAATTTGGTTAAGCCCGATTTAAGAATAGTGTCAACCCTTTGGATCTTCGATTTGAAAAAAATGAAGAAAACTTATTAACTATTTACGTTTAGAAAAATTGGTTAGTGGCACGATTCCGTGTAAGCAGGATAAATATTAGTGATTAACCTATAATCAGGCATTCCATCTAGGTTAAAAATTTAACTTTACAACTTCAAATTAACCAAATGACATGATCCCGATGGAATTAAACGCGCTCACCGCAGTGTCTTCAATAGATGGTCGATATGCAGGCAAAACCGCTCCTTTGAGAGCTTATTTTTCTGAATTCGCCTTAATAAAATATAGAGTACACGTAGAAGTAGAATATTTTATTGCGCTTTGTGAGCTGCCATTGCCTCAATTGAAAGAATTTAACCCTTCACTTTTTAGTAATCTGAGAGCAATCGTAAGTGATTTCTCACTGGAAGATGCAAATGCCATCAAGGAAACTGAAAAAGTAACCAACCACGATGTTAAAGCAGTAGAATATTTTCTTAAGGAGAAATTTGACCAACTGGGACTAGAGGTGCATAAAGAGTTTATCCATTTTGGACTCACCTCACAGGATATCAACAACACGTCCACACCCTTAATGCTCAAAGGTGGTCTGGATGAAGTAATACTTCCTGAGTTGAATCAAATATTGGCAACGCTAAAGTCACTGGCATCCGATTGGAAAGACATTCCGATGCTCGCCAAAACTCATGGTCAGCCTGCGTCCCCTACTCGTTTGGGAAAAGAAATCGAAGTTTTTATCGTAAGGATAGAAAAGCAGTTGGAGCTTCTACGTCATATTCCATTTTCAGCAAAATTTGGGGGAGCCACCGGAAATATGAATGCGCATCATGTAGCCTATCCAGAATTTGCATGGAATGAATTTGCATTCAAGTTTGTCGGGGAATATTTAAATCTCGAAAGAAGTTATCCGACCACCCAAATAGAACATTACGATAATTTGGCGGCTGTTTTTGATGGGTTGAAGCGAATAAATACCATTCTTTTGGATCTTTCAAAAGATGTGTGGCAGTATGTAGCCATGAATTATTTTAAGCAAAAAATCAAAGCTGGCGAAATCGGTTCCTCAGCAATGCCTCATAAGGTTAACCCGATTGATTTCGAAAATGCAGAAGGGAATTTGGGAATTGCCAATGCTTTGCTAGAACATTTATCAGCCAAACTACCCATCTCCAGACTTCAAAGGGATTTGACAGATAGCACCGTATTGAGAATTATAGGTGTTCCTCTGGCACACATGCTGATTTCTTTCGAATCTCTTAAAAAGGGCTTGGGTAAATTGGAGTTAAATGAAGCCGCGATACACGCAGATCTAGATGACAACTGGGCGGTGGTAGCGGAAGCAATTCAAACTGTTTTACGACGGGAAGCATATCCAAAACCCTATGAAGCGTTAATGGATTTGACTAGAACCAATACAAAAATTACTGAGACCAGTATACGGGAGTTTGTCAGCAATCTTCCTATTTCGGATGCGCTGAAGACTGAATTAAATCGAATTACACCATTTAATTACACAGGAATTTAAGTTTAAATAGGCACAATTATTCTTTAGAAAATTCTAAAAACCGAGGCATAAATGTCTCGGTTTTTTGCTTTTCATACTTTGAACTGTAAGTGATTCCTAACAGAAATAGGAAGCACTCATTTCTCAAAAACATAGATGAAATGTGAGTGGAGACACTCACATTTAACCAGCAGACGGAATGTCACCCCTCTTCGTGGTGCCCCTGTTTGTGTCTTCATAAACAGCAAATAACTGCTAAATTCTTTTTTTAAACGTTAATTATCAAAATCTTAATATCGTAGTGAAGAGTCATTTCTGAGAACCGTGAATAAAATGTGAATGAAGACACTCAAATCGACGGAGAAGCCGGAATGTTCCCTGTTCGTGCCGCCCCTGTTAGTGTCTCCACTAACAGCTTAATGCGTTTAAAGCCTATCTTCAATACGAGTAAGAAACCCAAAATTATCAACATCGCATTCATAAAATGAATAAGATGAAAATATATATAAACTTGGATTACCCGTTAACATCCATTTATTTTGACATGGATTATTGTGAATATATTCGTATCCATCCGACCAACCCCATATTGCGAGTGGTTTCCTGAATGCTTAAAGTTGCAGGATGAAAAAGACAACCAACGAAGCGTATTATTCCCTCTATTGTAAGTGGCAGGAATCCGGTCAGAGCAAGGCAACCTTTGCCGCATCAGTAGGCATTCCCAAAGCAACCTTCTATTATTGGTGCAGAAAGTTTGACACCGATACTGTTCCTACATCTTTCCCTTCCCCGTTTTCAATTATTCCGATGGATCA
>Ga0314774_1001889_pt1 | contig 12557 bp, 12 predicted proteins | sample MetaGCBIA2018_FD_204515 | JGI IMG/M metagenome (GOLD analysis project Ga0314774, IMG submission 204515) | Cryopeg brine microbial communities from Beaufort Sea near Barrow, Alaska, United States - CBIA 2018 | ecosystem: Environmental > Aquatic > Marine > Coastal | place: USA: Alaska | collected... | reverse complement strand
CACGTACAAATATATCTTTATCATCAGAGCCATTATAGCCCTTATATTCAAACCAATAATCTCTAATGGTTCTTTTAAGTCTCACATCTGAAACGAGTACTTTATTTTCTTCACTATCAAAACGGGGTCGGTTTTCATTTAGAGGGTCTCCATTAGGATTTGCATTTTCTATTTCATAAAGAAATAAAATTTCTGAACGGTTTTTAATTTCTTGCATCATTAAAAGTTTTTGATTGATTATTACGATTTGAATTTTCTTCCTAATTCAAGTCCACAAACGAAATTGAATGAGATTTCTTGATTAGACATTTTTTCGATTTGCGGTTTATTGACTATCAATTTTTCCGCTATAAATTCACGGAGTTCCTTATAGGTATTTTGATAAGAATATTGATTTACCTTTTCAACAGCTTCCTTGAAAATTCGTTCAATGTCTTTAGCAGTTATTTGTAAGCCTTTCAGTTTTTTTTCAAACGGCGTACTGTTCAAACTTGCTTGCTGCATACTAAAAACTAAATGAACAAGTACACCTAAGCTAAAAATGCCACTTGAAGCCTCTTGTTTTATAAAGTTTTGGTTCTCTGAAATAAAGCTTTGCAGCTTGTCAAAATCAAAAGATACTTTCTTGTTGATTTCTTCCTTTTCTTCATCAGTAATCATAGTCTGAAAATTTTAATTATCATAATTAATTAAATTGAGTTCCTCAAAGTAGTTTTGAAGCATATAGGTTTTGGCGATTAATAAATCCCCTCTTTCGACAAAACCTTCGTTATTTACCTTTTTCATATAATTTGCTCGTATAACATTCATAAAATGTTTGTATAACTCTTTTTGGTTGATTTTTCTTCCCATAAATATTTTATAGACTATTTCATAAAAATTATCTTCAAAAAATTGTTTGATTAATCGGAAACTGAAGCGCAAATCCTGTTTTTGTTTTTTCTTATAATGATAATCGATATCTTTAAATAGCGGATTCTTGTTTATAATTTTGGGAACTTCGATAAATAATTTCCTAAAACGGGAAGGGGGGATTTCTTCCAACATCATTTTTATCTTAATTGCTTTCGTTGTTGGGTTTTCTTCAAAAAACAAAAGGTTTAATGTGAAGATATTATTTTCGATTTCTCCAATTTTTTGCATCAGGTAATCTTCTGATGAAGATATGTCACTACTATTTTTAATTTGATAATCGAGTTCGCTAAAAAGTGTTAAGGCATCATTCAATGATTTTTTATCATTGGGCAAAATAGCTTTGGGAACTAAGTAATAACTTTTGCCAAAAAAATATTTTGTCAAGTGCTTTGACACATAACTTTTCCCTAATTCCATTTCAATGGCGCAGCTTTCACAAATCGGATAATTAATCCAATTGTTTTTTTGGTTGAAAAAACCGCTAACCGTACCAGTTTTATCTACGGTGCTATATTTAAACGGTGAACCAAAACCAAAGACTTCTAATTTTTGCTGATGACATATAGAGCATTCTGCATTTTTACCCTTTGAGGTCACACCATATTTTTTATAATTGCCTTCAATGCCATTTTTGACAATCAACTTTTGAATGGATTCAAACTCTGACAGCAACTTTCTTTTTTCATCGATATCGATACTTAGGGTATAAGCACTACTAAGTTTTATTTTTTTATCCAATCCATCATAACTTTCCTGAAGTTCTGCTTTAATCGTATTGTAGTTTTCTGTAAATGATTTTTTCCAAAGGGAAAACAGTTCAAATTCTTCTTCATTTTCTTTCTCAGCGATTTCAAGTAAATTCGGAAACTGAGTGTTAATTAAGGCACTTAATTTCTTATTCAAATCGCCGAATTTAGTAGTGAATGTTATATCACCGCCCCTAGAAGACCCTTTTCGATAAGCATAAAGTGAAAAATTGTCTTCATTCACATTTTGGAAGTCAATTCCTTTAAATTGAATTTGATTATTTTTAAATGTGAATTCAATAAGGAGCATTTTACAAACCTTGTTAGGGTAAGGCTCCTGAGTAAAAAGCTCAAAAGGTTTAAGGTCTGAATTTTTTTCAAATTCTAATTTGCCAATATCTGTTATTGCTCTGTCCTGCATTTTTTAATCTTTAAAAATCAAATATATATTATTTATATGTAACTAATTAATAAAAATAATATCTTTGTTTAGTCCTTGCTTAAAGAAAGGATTGAAACTATGTTACCAATTAATTAATCCACTAAAACTAGGATTGAAAAACACCCCTGTAGCTCAATTGGAAAGAGCCACTCTAACGAAAGGCGAGATCCAAGTTCAACTCTTGGTGGGGTTCCTTATAAATTGGCACATTCATTCTTTTTAAAATTTGATTTCTCGTTGATAGGTATCAAACTACCTCATGGAAACTTTTTTATGGGATTCATTCGGCCATCTATTTCCCTTTTCCGGTCTCTGAAAGAGAATAGAATTTTAAATTTGCAAAAAAAATAGGCAAACCAGTATTTCCAAACATGAAACTTAAGCGGCGTAGAAAATTAGTCACCTATCTCAATATTCTGGATCAACCTTTGCGATTTAACCATTTTGTTTTCGGCAGGATGTTTATTTTATGGGCCATTCTGGGCTTAATGGGTGGTTTGATTGCTGGAATTTATTGGATTGTTCTGGAGTTTTTAACCCATCAACTTGCATTTTTTGAAGGTGTATGGGTTATTGTTGTAATGGCGGTTTGTGGTCTTTTAGCTGGATTGGTCATTCATTTTATAGGTGATCCCGGCGAGATTCATTTAATTGTAAACAATATTCGTTTTAATAAAGGCAAGCTGGATCCTAAAAACAACCCATCCATGATTCTTTCTTCACTGCTTTGCGTAGCCTCTGGAGGAAGTTTGGGCCCCGAGGCGCCTTTAGTACAGGTTACCGGTTCAACGGGTACATGGTTGGGAAAATTGTTCAGGTTAAAAGGAGAGGAACTGCGTTCCTTAAGCATCGCTGGGATGGCTTCGGGATTTACCGCCTTGTTTGGTGCACCTCTGGGCGGTAGTTTGTTTTCGCTGGAGATCCTGCACCATAAACATGCGGTAGAATATTACCAGGCCATTATTCCTGCACTTGTGGCCAGCAGTTTCAGTTATATTGTATTTGCATTGATCATCCATTTGGGCCTTGGTGCGGTCTGGGATCTTTCGGCGTATGAATATTCAGGTCTGTTTGATTTTGGTTATGCCATACTCTTTGCGATTGCGGGTACTTTTGTGGCTTGGATCTTTATTTATTGTACTAAATTTTTCAAGCAAATCTTTGAACGTCATGGGCTTCCCATTTATATCAAAACCCTTATTGGAGGTATTCTACTTGGAGTTATAGCGTATTATTTTCCTTTGACGCGCTATTTTGGACATCATGAAATCAATGCACTTCTTAGTGAAGAGTTGCCCATAGCGCTACTGTTCGGGATTTTGGTTTTTAAAATAATCGCCATTGCGATTACGGTTACCTCAGGATGGCGCGGGGGTTTTATTATTCCCTTATTCTTTGTGGGTGCAACTTTAGGGCTGATCATACATCACTTTGTGCCATCAACAAATCTTACATTGGCCATAATAAGCTGTATGGCTGCAATTAATGCCTGTGCAACCCGTACGCCAATGAGCACAACCATTTTATTAGCTACTTTAACCGGTTTTTCCTATTTAATACCCATTTTGTTCGCGAGCCTCACCGGTTATTTTCTTGCGCCCAGAATTCCTTTTATTGGTTCGCAGATGCACTCGGAATGAATTGATTCAAGCTGTTAAAAATCAGAAATTGTGAAAGCGCGTTCAGAAATGGAGAAAACAAGAAATTCACTAGTGTCCAACTAAGTACGTAAGACCGCTTCGCAGAAAAACATAAGATAAAGACTCAATGTTACTTACTTAAAAATGTAAATTTATTTTTTTTTAATCTGACATTTTTTTTTCGAAACTATTCCCAGACAAAGGCAAAAAATTGGAAAACCACATGGTCTTTGCCTCGGAAAAATTTAACCGGACAGCAAGGAAAAAAATCATGACAAAAAACCAACAGAGATATCAGTATTTCCAGATATGTAATCTATGCGGAAAACATAATTTAAAAGTGAGAATTAATAGCGCAACGCAATAACTGTATCTTTGTTTATGCTATTGAAACCGATACCATGAATACCACGGAAAATGCTTTAAAAGAACGGATAAAAGAGCTTACCTGCCTCTATGAAGTTTCATCAATTATCATGAATACTTCCAGTGGGCAGCTGGTCGAGGAAATGGAAGCGATCGCCCGAAGTTTAAAAAAAGCCTTTCAGTTTCCAGCCAGTACAATGATTGAGATTTATATTCCCGAACTTAAAGTCAGTAATGGAAAATCTGTGGTTTTTAAGGTGATAAATTCCTCCATATGCCTATTTAATAAAGAAATTGGGCGCATTGAGGCAAAATTGACCCAAGATGGAATATTTTTTTTAGCAGAAGAGCAGCAGTTAATAGACAATGTAGCGCTAAAAATAGGCGACCTGCTTGAACGTATCGAGATTAGAAAGAGCGAGGCCAGACTCAAAATGCAGATGGAGCGCACCGATAGGTTGAACATTTTGGGTGAACTAACTGCGGGAATTGCCCACGAACTCAATACGCCGTTGGCAAATATTCTGGGCTTCGCGGAACTGCTAAAGCCGAAAACGGAAGGCGATAACGAGGCCAGTTCCGATGTTGATAAGATCATCAGCAGTGCTATTTATTCTCGGGAAGTAGTAAAAAAATTGATGTTTTTTGCCTGTGAAATGCCCCAGGAAATGAAAAAGGTGAATATTGTACCGAGTATTACAAGTGCAATAGATTTACTGGACGCCACATTCAGAAAAAACGGGGTTAAATATATTGTCAAGATTGAAGAAGAGCAGTTGTGGTTAAGGGCAGATACCATTCAACTTACCCAGATTATCTTTAACCTTGTGATCAATGCGATTTATTTTTCGCCTAAAAATGCACTGGTGACCATTGAGGCCTTTCAAGAAAATGATTCGATTGTTCTGCAAATAATGGATGAAGGCAGTGGGCTTACTGACCTAGCTCTTGAAAAAGTCTTCCAGCCATTTTTCACCACAAAACCCGTTGGTGAAGGTTCTGGTCTCGGTCTTAGCGTAGTTCACGGAATTGTTGCAAGTCATAAGGGAAGTATAACCGCCGTCAATAATCCAGACCGCGGGGCAACTTTTACCGTTACCCTGCCAAAATCTTGAACCATGGAACTAAAAAGAGAAAATATCCTTCTGGTCGATGATGACCTTAACATCCTAGAGCTCTTGCAGCGCCATTTAAAAACGTGGAATTATCATACCTATAAGGCGGTTTCGGTGAAGGAGGCAGTGACTATACTTAAGGATACCAAGATAGATTTATTGATCACCGATCTTAAAATGCCCAAGATCGACGGTTCTGAACTTATAAAATTTGTAACAGAACATTATCCCAGAATGCAAAAGCTTGTGATCACCGGGTATCCATCCATTCAAGATTCGCTTGCCTTTATCAAGTCTGGCGTTGTGGAATACCTAACCAAACCCTTTACCAAAGGGGAACTCGAGGCAGCGGTCACAAGGGCTTTTAAGCATATAGATAAAAAAACACCGGGAAAATCTAATGAAAAATACCAAGATACCTATGGGGATATTATAGGCAGTTCGGAAAAAATAAACGAGGTGATCCAGATCATTGAGCGCGTTAAAAACAATAGGGCAACAATTTTTATACAAGGGGAGAGCGGAACGGGCAAGGAGCTAGTTGCGCGGTCAATACACTACCAGGGTAAATTTTCAAGAGCACCGTTTATCGCCGTAAACTGTGGTGGAATCCCCGAAACCCTTCTGGAGGCGGAACTTTTTGGTTATGTAAAAGGAGCCTTTACTGGAGCAGATACCAATAGAACGGGTTTTTTTCAAGCGGCAAACGGGGGTACACTATTTCTGGACGAAATAGGTAATGCGTCAATGGTGGTACAGTCCAGATTATTAAGGGCACTTCAGGAAAAAGAGGTTGTGCGCGTGGGATCTCAAAAACCCGAAAAGATTGACTTGCGCATTATTGCAGCCACCAATAGTGACCTCCGGGAAATGATCAAAAAAGGAACCTTTAGGGAAGATCTTTTTTACCGTCTCACCGTAGTGGAGATAATGGTTCCGCCCCTGCGTGAAAGAAAAGAGGATATTCCCAAATTGGTTGAAAAGTTTCTTTTCAAATATGGGATAGAATATAAAGATCGCTTCATTCAGCTTGAACCGAAAGTTCTCGACATTTTAAAAAGATACAATTGGCCAGGAAATATACGTGAATTGGAAAATGTGATGCAACGGGCGGTCATCATGAGTGACAAAACGGTCACGGTGGCCCAGTTACCAGAAAACCTAAAATATACTATTGATTTTCCAGACGAAGCCATAGTCCCTTTAAAGGAGATGGAGCGAATATACATTGAAAAAGTACTGCGAGTGATGGACAATAACAAGACCAAGGCCGCTGAAATCCTTCAGATCACCCGTAAAACCTTACGGGAAAAGCTTAATAAACCTAATTCTAACGGGTAAAAAATATCCGTACGGATACCGTTTACCCAGATAATTTTTCCTGCTTCTTTATATTATAATTCTTAAACCCTTGTATGACAAAGGTTTTTACATTTCACCCCAAATTATTCTCCGCACTGGCATCCCTATTGCTTTCTTATAAATAACAAAATATAAGAGCAATGATAGCCACTTCATTTAGTATATGTAAAGATTGTGCGCATGTGAGTTACTGCGTACTTACAGAGCAAAAAGACAAAGTGTGGTCCTGTAGCGATTATGACAACTCTAAGAATTTGTCTAATAACAACCAAGAAACATGTCAATCGAATCACGGGATCATTAACGATTAATTATAGAATCATGATAAAATATATAATAATTGGAGCCCTGGGAATGGCAAGTCTCAATGCACAAACGACAAATGATTGTAATTTGGCACACCTAGTATCAAAGGGCGATATAATCGAAATTGGCAAACCATCTACAAGCACTTACAAATACATCAATTTGCCCAGACCTAATTTTTTGATAAAACGTGGTGGTATTGCAAGTTTTAATAAATTAATAGGGCAAAAAATAGATATTTCGGAAATTAAGACGACAAAAGATTGTAAAATTGAGGTATTGGTAAAGCGGCAAGATGGGAGAAAGTTCTTTAACACTTTAAAGACTATAACCATTGACCTTGACAAAGCGGTGGAAGCCGGTGAGATAAAGCTTACCAAAAATATTTAACGTCTTATAAAATATAAAAATGGAAACAAAGGAATCGGATAAAGTGAAAAACACTTTAAAGGTTAAGAAAAATGCCACCGGAATGATGGAAAATGTCATGCAGCAGTTCAATACCGCTGCAGACTATATAGCATTAACCCCTAATATCCGCAAGATTCTTGCGGTGACCAATAATGAACTTATCATTCATTTTCCCGCAAAAAGGGACAATGGCGATGTGGAAATCTTTACGGGATATCGCGTGCAGCATAATAACGCCCTGGGCCCATACAAAGGGGGATTGCGTTACCATGATACTGTAGATATAGATGCCGCAAGGGCACTGGCCATGTGGATGACGTGGAAAACATCCCTGGCAGGATTACCTTATGGCGGTGCAAAGGGAGGGATCAAAATCAATCCCAAATTGTACACGCAGTCCGAACTTGAGCGCATTACAAGACGTTTTACCTACGCCCTGGGGGATAATATAGGCCCCGAACATGATATACCCGCTCCAGATGTAAATACCAATGCACAGACCATGGCATGGATTGCAGATACGTATATGTCTACTAAAAGTCCATCGGAGCGTTCTACATATCAACATGTGGTTACCGGAAAACCCGTGGGTTCTGGCGGACTAGAAGGACGGGACCGTGCCACTGGTTATGGTGTTTTCCTATGTATTCAACTATGGGCACAACATAAAAATATTAGCCTTAAGGACAAGAAATTCATCGTACAGGGTTTTGGCAATGTAGGCTATTGGGCCGCCCTTTTTATGGAAGAGGAAGGAGCAGTGCTGATTGGTGTTCAAGATGCTTTCGCCAGTATTTATAAACAGGAAGGGATAAAAGTAGAGACCCTATTCAGCCACATTAAGGCCAATGAGGGCAGCGTAAAGAACTATCAAGGCACCGATGAGATTGAAAAAGAAGACTTTTTTGGCATTGATTGCGATATTATCATCCCTGCAGCACTGGGCAATCAGATCACTGAGGACAACGCGCATACGGTAAAAGCAATGCTTATCGCAGAAGGTGCAAACGGGCCAACCAATGTGGAGGGTGAGAAAATACTTTTGAGTAAAGGTATAGATATCATCCCCGATATCCTTTGTAATTCCGGGGGCGTTATTACAAGCTATTTTGAATGGCTGCAGAACCGTAACGGTGAACTGTGGAAACTGGAGGAGGTCATGCAAAAACTGGAAACCAAACTGAGCGGTAGTTATCATAACGTACAGACAGCCGCAGAAGAACGCAACATTGATATGCGCACAGCAGCTTATATACTAGCCATAGAGCGTATCGAGAAAGCGTATGTTCAGCGGGGTATTTTCCCATAAATCAAATCTACTTATTTCCTGTAATATGAAATACGGAAGTTTGATCTTGGTGAAGAAAGTATAGTTGCTGTTGCAATGGCTCCTGAACTTCTCTGTAGCAAAGGGATAATAACTAAAAAGTGCCGTTAAAAGGCTCAGTGATGAACTGGTAATGACCATGATCTGTGATGAACAGGACATGTTTACAGACGTGGTACGTTTTAACAATAGAATTGTGCCTGTAGTGGGAAACCGTTTAAACAGGGAAATTCCCTGATGGGATTAAAGAGTTTTTGATTAAGACGGTGTGGCAGTCAGATTATCCTGCCGCCACATCTCTTTTAATTTAAAGCCTACTCGTCGGTATTATTATCCAATTCTCTAGCTCTCAATTTAAGAATATTCCAATTTATGCTTAGCGGGCTTGTCCCGAGGTAGTTGATCGTATCATCAATTATAATGTTATGTCATGCCAATTAAAGGAATTTATGATCATGATTCCGAGCTTGATAGGCTTCACAAGAACCATTTTATATCACATATTAATCTTGCTCTTTTTCCCTCGTCGTTCTAAAATATCTGGGGCTTACTCCATACGCTTCCTTGAATACCTTTGAAAAGTAGCTGCGGCTGTTTAAGCCAATAGAGGAAACGATCTCCGAAATGTTAAGGTCTGAATGTTCCAATAAACTACTGGCTTCGTCCATCCTCAGCTCATGTATGTACCTATTTACAGTCGTATCGTAGAGGTGCTTAAAGCCTTCCTGAAGCTTATTTGAATTGGTACCCGTTTGGGTTGCTAGGTCATTCACCGAAAAACTGGTCTGCATGTCCCCTCTTATGATCTCAATGGCAGTTTTCACGTTTTCTAGATCCCGTTGGCGCAGCAGTTTTGGAAAATCCTTGCTCTGCTCGTCATCCATGAACTGTTCTATCTGATGGGCGAGCAAGATGTTTGAGGCACCCTGCAGAAACAGGAACCTTAAAAAGCCTTGGTATTTTGTATCGCGCTGACCTTGGATCAAATCGGCCGTGTTGAGGCTATAATTTCCTTGATAATAAAACTCCCGGTTTGAATAGGTATCATTAAGTACAAACAATAGCTGGGCGGTAAGACTGTCGTCTGTATAGGCATTGAACTTTTTGAATTTTGGGCGGTCAATTTCCAGACTTGAGAGCACCACCTTTTTACCAGCCTCAAAATAGATATTGTGCCCATTGTCCTTCTCCCCTGCAACGATGATGTTCTGGTATAGGGATATAAGCATTTTATCATTTTCATCGGCAAAGGAATGGTAAATGTGACCCTCATTGCAGAAGATAAATTTCAGGGGCTGGATTTTATTGATATTGAAATTGAATTTAATATCCCTATTGAAAGTGCAATTATACTGGTAGAGTGAGAATCCGGCAGGAAAGGTAATACCACTTATGCAGCCCTCCCCAATGTTTTCTGGGATATCTAAAAACAACTCACTGCAGTTGTCTGCGATTTTATGCTCTCGAAGTTCGCCTTTTTTACCATTACCAATAGCGGTTGCGATATCGGTGAGCACGGCTTTTGCAGGAATAGAATTCACGTGTATATTCATTAGTCGGTCATTTAATGGTTGTTAGGACATGTATTTTGGTAAAGGGAAACTGTGTACGCCCTGCCTAGGAAGTTCATTGGCCGCGTGCGTTTGGAGATTTTGGGTTCTCTCCGAGGATTTTATAAGAAATTGTCTATATTAATGGATATTTCTAATTTATTATTCGATAGTGCTAAGATGCAACTTTTAAATTCAGTGAGTTGCATCCTTGCAATTGATTTTATACATATAAAAAGAATGCAAAGAAAAAAGATATTCCAATGCCACCAAAGTCAAGACAATAGGGCAACCTTAGGACAGCTCTTTAAAATGAATTGCTAAATGCGTTTCCTTCAGCTTCAATTTACGTATAGCTTGCAATAGGATATTTTATGGCAATGGAAGGGAATAACTGGAAGTTTTTAGCATATAGAAGTGCCGCCAAAAAAAAGCGCAATCCTTGACTATCAAAGACTTTACAGGTCAAGCGTATACTGAAGAATGGGAAGAGTTATTAGATAGTAGAAATGCTGGATTATCGGTAAGTAAGTTATTCATCTAAATAAGGAATGTGAAGATGCAAAATGTTGACAACGTATTCATAATTCCAGTATGATATCTAACTTTATGATAAGATAACGTATCCTCTGGTTAATTCTTTTCATGAATGTTTAAGTAGTCTTTAAATTCTGAAGAAGAAAGTATTGCTTTTATCTCCCTGCACTTTTGTGCAGTAAACTCCTCTTTATTAACTTTTAAGCCCTGTATATCGGCGAGATGCAAACGCTCGTGGTATTTTTGCTCTATTGTATTTACAGTGCTAGCTTGCTCGTTGGTCCATGTCGGTCCAAATGACTTTTTTAGGTTTTGCATAGTTTTGTTACTTTTTTACAGCATTACTGAATTTGTTCAAATCATATCCTTAAACGGCTGACGCAAAAGGAGATCAGTACTAGGAACAAAAAAAGGATAAAAAGAAGTTGGGCAATATATTCTGCACTTTTTATAACACCACCGTACCCAAATACGTCGGATATAAGTGCAAAGAAGATCAGAATTATCGTCAAACGTATCATAATAGGTTTATTAATCAAGATTGATCACATTTCGAAAAATTAAGTTATTCTAATAATTGAGCCAATTTGGGGATTTTTAGAGGCTAAATAACTTATTTTCAGTCTACTATAGCGCACGGTGCGCTTAAAAGGCATTACCTGCTATCTAAAAAGAGCAGGATAAAGGCGATTATAAAGAAAATAGCGAAAGCAATTTCAGCAATGCCATTAACTACGTTGCTAATTCTCAAAAGCCAAAATAGGACCGCTGTTGCTGCCAGGGCGATGCAAATGATAATCCAGCGAAACAGTATATTTCCTTCCATTGTCCTATCTTTTTAGTTGCATAAAGTGCGTATTGTTCCATTGGGGTCTCAATGCCCTTCGGCTTTTTTTACGCCGTTTTGAATCGTTCTACTTTTAAGTACCATCATTAAGACACTATCTAAAAGCTTAATAAATCACCTTAGGTTTTTTTCAATTCCTATTTCCACTTTTTAATGCAGCCCATTTAAATGAATCGCAATCTATTTGGAAAAAGATGGCCTAACGGCTGATCATTTTATGGCTCATTATGTCGCTGACTTTAAAAATGGATAGATTATGTGAATAAGGCCTATCGTATAAAGTATCATAAATCCCGCCGTCGCTATTCGTGCCATAACAAGCGTACCTGCTATAAGTTCGGTAAACGAAAAAATAGCCGTAATGCTGGCCAAGAAAGAACAGATTATTAAGTTTCTCATAACTATGACTTTAGATTCAATCAAAACTAATAAAACTATATTCTGCTAATTAACACAAAAAAATTTAATCTCTATTGGGTTTAATTCCCCGAGGCTTGCCTCGAGAAGTGAAAAATTTTTTCCGCTAAATGCCTCGTGGGCTTGCCCCGAGGTAGTTTACTTTTATCTTAAAACCAATTAATATGATTATAAATCAATTTTATGTTATCACTGCCCAAAGTTTATGGAATAGAGATAATGTAAACTATTAAAGATCAGTCTAAATATACTTTACAATCATTGAGTAATTAAAGCATTACTAAAAATCATACAAATTTGGAAAGGAGCACTTTTTTATTTGAAAACATCAAACAATGATCTGATTTTTTTAGAATTTTACTTGTTTATTAATAAACCAGAAAGGGAGCTTTTATTCACAGAATGTGGTTCTTGTTATAAAATTTCTTGGGGATATATATATAATATTGTATGCCTGTCCGTAACTTGTACCAAAGACAATAAATTCTTAACTTTAAGAAGTGAAATCTAAAAATTAAAGTTATGAATTTAGGTGAATTTTTTAAACAATATCCAGATGAACAGTCTTGTATAGAG
>Ga0314774_1001888_pt1 | contig 12568 bp, 11 predicted proteins | sample MetaGCBIA2018_FD_204515 | JGI IMG/M metagenome (GOLD analysis project Ga0314774, IMG submission 204515) | Cryopeg brine microbial communities from Beaufort Sea near Barrow, Alaska, United States - CBIA 2018 | ecosystem: Environmental > Aquatic > Marine > Coastal | place: USA: Alaska | collected... | reverse complement strand
ATATCAAGATCACTCTCTACACCCGCGCGACCCGAGGCCACGGAACCAAAAATGATTGAAAGCGAAATCTGCGGAAAACTTGCCAATATCTCCTTGACGTGGGTTTCCGTCTCCTGCAGCAACGACGATATTGGTTGAGTTATTGACACCATAGGGATTAATCCATCTTGAAAATTTAACGACATGGACGTCACGGCTACCAGCTGAAATGCCCTTCCGCAAAAAAACTCATCCAAACCAGATCCACAAACTTGCTTTCCGAGAACAGGTACAACCGGAATCTTACGGTCTACACAGAGCTACAGCAAAAATCATTCTGATAATAGCCGCAGCCCATAAAGGATTAAACGCGGATCACCTCTACTAATTCTTATACAAAAGAGATTAGCGCATGTCAACAGTAAAGATTTGACCCCACCAGTATGTCAACAGTAAAGATTTGACCCCACCAGTACAATAACAAGATTGGAGAAGTCTCTCTTGATGCATTCAAATAAAAAAACACCGAAAGCAATATTTCATTTTCGACTGCGTCACAGCAAAAGGACTAATCTTGCTTCGCCTTTTTTTTATTCCATACCAACTTAAGCCGTTCCACAAGATAAAAAGGAACAGGAATAAGTTCTTTACGAATCTGTTTTCCAGTCAGCCTGACTTTACCCTGAAGCAACTTTCGCTTCCGGACCATTCCAGGGAGACCACGCAAAGAATGGTACTTGCCTCGTGAATAGGAATTCCATTTACCCTGCATAACACAGAAAAGGACGAAAGAGGAAAACTCATAGAGAAGCCGATGATGTAAAAATCGAAGCATAAAAAATGTTGGCGTATTTTTAACCCAAACCCAGAGGCTGTTGCGCGTGAAATAATAAACAGAGATATCGCTCATTCGACCAATCGTTGCATTAACTTTATGCTGAACTAATGCTTCGGGGACATAAAGACACTGCCATCCAGCAAGCCAGGCCCGCATATTTAAATCAGTATCTTCGTGATTTAAAAAAAAATCCTCGTCAAGAAAGCCGATATCATCAATCATGCTTCGCCGGTAAATTGCGGCAGCGGCACAGGCGCCAGGGACAAGTCGGCGCTCTGCATACTCCTCAATGTCATGCATTTCACCAATTTTGGTTCCTGAGAATGCAGTCGTAAAAGCATCTCCGGCAGCATCGAGTAATCGAGTCCCCTCAATAACCAGACGCGAAGCACATAAGCCCAACGCTGGTTCGGACTTCATCTCAAAAGTCATAATTGCCAACCAGTCGTGGCAAAGCAGTGCATCGTTATTGAGCAAAACAATCCATTCACCTTTGGCGTGCCGCAACCCTTCAATATTCCCCCCAGTGAATCCTGTATTTTTTTCGAGTGCAAAGAGACGAACCCAAGGGAAAGACTCTTGAAGAAAAGAAACTGATCCATCAGAAGACCCATTGTCGACGACAATAACCTCAAACTCCTTGTATCCCTGCTTGAGGATCCCTTCTAAGCAGGAGGTCATTAGAAATTTGCCGTTATAATTGACGATAATGATGCTGGCCAAACCAGAAACAGCCTTTCTCGTTAGCTCATTTTCCAAAAGATAAATCCATTCTTATGATCTGCTTGTTAAGTAAATAGATAATTGTGGCAGACTCCCAGCATCGAACCCGATCAACCATTTTCTTGCGTACAGTTTTACCATCTCTATAGTTTACCAATGAGCTTTTGTTTCCAATCCACATTCAGATCCCTATGCTCGATTTAATGTGTTCAAGAAATATGAGCCGATTATGTTCCTCTGAAAACTTGGCGGGCACAACTGAATCAAATCGATTAGTGATACTAGCAGCAATGAATTTTCCAATCACACTATGAGAGTTTATGCGATCTTCAATATCGACGACAAAAAGCTGAGGCACTATTTTGGCGAGCCGCCACACTGAACTATCTCGAAAAGTTATAGCCAAGATAGGTCGCCGACTTGGAATATATTCAAAAATTTTGGCTAGAATAGAGGCTCGTGTCGCTGATAACAGAAGCAACCCCCCTGCAGCCTGCAGTTGCAACAGCAAATGATCCCGAGTAACTGGTGGCCGTAAGATAATAGCCGCCCCTTTTGCCTCAAACTTTTCACGCCAGCTTTCAATGTCAGCTAAATCTTCAGCGCTCAATTGCCCCTGCAGGACAACTTGAAAAGTCTCACCGACGCCGTGTAACCCCTCCCAAAGTCGCTCAAGGAGCAGGCCAGGTCGGTTATTAAACTTTGAGTTAGTAAAACTGCCAGCATGTAGGAGGGTAAATTTCTCTGATTGAGGTAGTAGTTGGGGGATTGATTCCACAGCAGGGATGGACTGGGGATAGCAGTTTGTCAAAACGGTGGTCTTCGCTTCCGTAAAGGGGAGACGTTTTGCTAACATTTCCTGCCATACGTCCGATGTCACGAAAATCTGCCTAGCCTGTCGCAGAATACGCTTTTCCAAACGACCCTCCCACCAGCGCAGTAAGGGTGTATTTCCCAAGTACTCTTTCAACGGTTCATCCAGCCAGCCATCACGCATGTCAACGATCAAACTCAATTTGAGACGAGCAGCCAAGAGAGCGGCTGCCACATGAACCGATTCTGGAGGACTCGATGCAAGCACTAAGTCCGCCCCCTTGGCATTAACCAAGACCAGGGGGTGAGACGCAGCTCGCTTCGCCCATACAACAGCGGGGTCTGGATTGAAGCACCACTTGGCTATCGAGCTAAATCCCAACCGCAGCGCTTTTTTTCTAGTTTCAGCATAAATATCCGGCTCAGCATCCCATGACCTACCTAGGGGATCGCAGATCTCAATCTCCAGGCCGAATGAAGTTTTTATTGCCCTATCACGGCGACCGGCCCGCACCAAGACGACTTCAGCGCCTTCACCCGAGAGCCAGCGAACGAAACGCTCCACTCGGTAGACCCCAACGTGCTGGGGATTACGCCAATAAGGGGCCACAATGATCACTTTATTAAAAGAGGGCGTTGTCACAATCTCCAACCTAAACTAAGAGGGTTTCAGGACCAGAACTACTTCATTTTCTATGGAAACGGAGAGGCGCTCCAACTCTTCAGGACTTTCAATCTCTGATTTTTTGAAGACCAAGACTTCAAAACCAGCCTCCCTTAATCGATCCAGATAATCGAGACCATACTGCCGGACATGATCATCCTGCCCAAAGAGTCGATCTCTTTCTCTAGGGTCCGTTATGGCTAAATCCTCAAAAGTGATTTCATCTTTCATGGGGACCTGAATACTCCCCCATCCACCCTTCTTTAGTACGCGATAAAGTTCAGAGAGTGCCTTCCGATCATCCGGAACGTGCTCAAGAACATGGTTGCAAATTACAACGTCAAAGGTCTCAGAGGGGAAGGTCAATTCACTAACATTCATAGACATCATGGCGTTTTTTTCATCAAGATCGATAGAAAGATAATCGAATGCCTGACGAAAACGAGGGGCAAGCGAAGGCTCTGGGGCTACATGCAGCAGTTTTCCGGTTGATCTTAACTTATTCGCATCCCAAAGGGGCTCGGGGGGGCTCGGGGGTCAAATCTTTATTGTTGACAACAGTCATTCAAACCACCTGCATACCTCAACTTATAAATTCAATCCGAGCCCGCAACCCTAGCAAAAAGGCACTCAGCAGATCAGACTTCCCTTTTTTTTAAAATCCTCTGCAATAATCGGCATACCGGAGCGATCAAAAAGGTAAACAACATCACAACTTTCTAAAGTCGACTTCCGATGAGAAACAACTATAGCGGGCAATACGGTAGGTTACCCAGCCGCGAAATCCGTTTTTCAGCGGCAGCGTCAAGATCATCAGAATACTCAGACTGCCGATCATGGCTTTGGGGCTCTGGATGAAGGGGCTGATAAAAGGGATTTCTTTTAAAGCCTTTATGGCAGGCAACTGAATGCTGGCAGTGGGATCGGATACTGCGGCGGCAAAGAAGACGATCAACCCCACCGTTGCTGTTTCAACAAAAGCCAGAAGCAGCATGGCAGCGAACAGAAACAGGAAGCTCCGCCGCATCGCCTTCGGGGAAAGTCGAAACACTCTGAAAAAGAGTGGGGTTTTATTTTCGGTACTGGTTTTATCGGTCATAAAATGCGCTCGCCAGCCTAGAAAGCAGAAATCCATCCACAGTCACAACTTTCTACCATCAAAGTAAACACAACTATTTAATTAGACGTATAAATTGACCCATCTAAAGAATCTGAAGACAACAGATAAACCACCCTAATGTCCCCAGTATGTCCAGTAACCGACCATAGTGACCCAAACGACACCAACACCCAACAACACCCTGTCCTGCAATAAGGCATAGGTCGGATCGCCTCCGCGGCCTAACTTAACCCGATACATGTAGCGCAACAACCCAAAACAGCAGAGTGGAACGGAATAGACCATGCCATGGCGATTGATGATATACAAGGTGTAGGTCACGAGGACTGCAGCACCGGTCATATACATGATCCCATCCAGAAGGCCCTCGGGGTAATCTGTTAAGGCCATGCGATGGTTCCCGGCAGACGTTCCGAGACGGTTTTTTTCACATAAGCGCTTGCCTGTACTCAAGAAAAGAGCCAGCAGGAAAACACTCAGGAACAGCCAATCCGAGATAACAACTCCAAACGCCTCCCCTCCTCCTTGCAGACGCAGGAGAAAAAAGACTGCAATGCAAAAAATGTCGACAATGGCAAAATCTTTAAGTTTTGCCGTGTAGGCGACAGAAAGAGCGACATAGCCGACCAAAACCCAAAGAAACGCTCCTGCAACCAGTGATGCCAGAAACAGAGCGCCAATAACGAGAACCAAAGCCGCAACGGTGGCTGTAAAAGGGGAAATTTCACCAGCCGCTATCGGCCGGTTCTTTTTAGTCGGATGTTCTGCATCGTTCGGGGCATCGACAATATCATTAATGATGTAGGTGGAACTGGAGGCGAGGCAAAAAGCCGTAAAGGGAATAATACCATGAGACAAAAATGAGATATCGGTCATCAACCCGCCTAAAAAAGGGGGGAAAAACAACATCAGGTTTTTCACCCAATGTGTTGGTCTCAATAATTTTAACCAGCTTCTCATTATTTCAGTCCTATTTGCACAAAAAGTAATGCATCAAAGAAACGGACACCACTGTAACCTTTATTGCTCAAAAGTTGCCTTATAGCTGTCGATCTCCTGGCGGAGCTGCTGCTGTTCAGATTCGATACCGGTCCGGTCAATCTTTTTTTCCAGCAAAGGGATTAGCCGTTTATAAACAGAGCTCTTATTTACAGGGTTTTTCTGTATGACTGCACGAAGTAACTCAATCGCTTCATCTTCCCTGCCCAATTTTTCGAGAACTGCAGCATGGTTCATATCGTAAACCGGCTTATACTCAAACCCAAATAAAGAACTCGCCTTTTCGAAGCAGCCTAAAGCTTTTTCAAATTCAGCGGCCCGATATAAGGCTGCGCCATACGCATTCCACACATTTTTCACGGACGGACTTTTTTCAGAGGTATCGGCAAACAGACGCACATTACTGCGCCAAACATAAGCACGATGAAAAACAGCACCTCCCATACCGATCAGTAGCAGAATCGAGACGACCAGCGCGATTTTTCTCTGTGGAGGTCGCAGCAGAGAAGCTCTTTGTCCAAAGTAGCAGACCAGAGCCGGTATAACAAACCCCAAAGGGAGATAGAGATAACGTTCCGCATAGGAGGTCCAGGCAACATATCTAAAGGCGATCAGAAATGCCGGTGTAATCAGGCAGATTCCGGCCAGGAAAAACGCGGACAGCATCCTTCTACGGGTCAGCAACCAGAGGCAAAAGCCAATAATCGGCATCGCCAACAGCTCATAGAGGGGATCAACCGCGACAATGGCAAAATTCAACGGAAACGGCAGAAATATTTTTTTCAGATAGAAGCCAAAAGCCCGCAATATAACGAAGAGAGAATTATAGAGATCGTTAAAAAAAACAGAGAGGGTTTTTCCGATCAGCGAGGAGTTGGAGGTAAACGCGTGATCGCGGACAAAATAGTAGACGAAAAAAATCGCAACGACAGTCACCAGGACCGCGATCGCTTGCGTGAGGCCTTTTCTTACCCCTTTTGTTTCAGCATCGCCATTGCGTGCCAAAAGAATCAAGGCGGCACCGGGTAAAAACGCGATGGCAATCTCCTTACTCAGAAAGCCGAGAGCCAGAGAGATAATGGCTACGAAGAGATATCGAAATTGACCGATTTGCTTGAATTTAAGGGTAGTAATCGCACTCAAAAAGACGAAGGTCGCACAGAGCAGATCGGTCCGTCCGGAAATCCAGGCAACCGATTCGACATTCAAGGGATGCAACCCGAACAGCAGTGCCGCGAGCAGAGGGAGATAAGAGGAACGACGGCTGGCAAGCGGCAGCAGCCTGCGAGCAAGTTCAAAGACCAAGATGCTATTGAGCAGATGGAGCAGAATGTTTTCGATATGCATGACTAAGGGGGAGGCATCCCAGAGGAAGAGATCATACACATAGGTCATGGTCAGTAGCGGTCGAAAATAGAGTCCCCCACCCTTCTCCGGGAAAAAATGACGGAAAAAATCCCAATCGGTAATACGATGCAGCCATTGCAGCATCGGGCCATCATCCATACCACAATAGCCGGAATGGATCGCCGGGGCGTAAACGATCAGAAGTGCGGCAGAGATGAAGAGATAGGCCACTCGACGTGAGATCATGTCTTCCCGATAGTATCTAGAAAATATTGCTCGAGGGTTTTACGCCGTGGCTCAACCAAGACCACCTCAGACTGCTCTTTATCGGCCCGAGCCAAAGCTGCAGGCAGCTCAATCTTCTCCACAAAAGAATCTGTGATCAGGCCACCTCTTTGCCGCAAGTGTAGATCGTAACCGATGATCCCCTGCATAAAGATATCCGCGACACTGTCGACACTCTGCAGTTCACCATTTTTAAGAATCGCGACACGGTCACAGGTCGATTCGACATCCGAGGTAATATGGGTGCTAAAAAAAACCGTTTTCCCGCACGCTTTGAGATCCTTAATAATCTTCTTGACCATGGAACGGCCGATCGGATCAAGGCCACTCATCGGTTCATCGAGGATAAAGATATCCGGGTCGTGTATCCAGGTCTGGGCGATGCCGAGGCGCTGGACCATCCCCTTGCTGTAGGTGCGAATCGGCCGTTTGCTGGCATCGACCAGATCGACCAATTGCAGCGCCTCGTCGCAGCGTTGCGCCAGCAGTTGCACAGGCATTTTAAAGGTGCGCCCGACAAACAAGAGGTACTCACGCGCCGTGAGAAACTCATAAAATGCGGGATTTTCGGGGAGAAACCCGACATGAAATCGCGCAGCGGGATCGGTAACCGGTTGCCCAAGAATCCGGACCGTGCCGGCGGTCGGCTTCATCAACCCGACCACCGTCTTGATCGTGGTGCTCTTTCCGGCGCCATTCGGCCCCAAAAAACCGAGCACTTCACCCTGTGCGACCTGAAGGTGAAGGCTTTTGAGCGCTTCAACTTTTTTGAATTTTTTATCAAAATAGGTTTTTGAAAGATTCTCAATCTCAATAGCGTACATCGATTATCCCAATATGATTATTTACGTTTAAGTAGATACGAGGTCGAAACAGGCCGGCCATCGGCATCCAATGAAAAAATGCCCCCAAAAGGGTCGACCGGCACGGCGGCCAAATCACCAGACTGTACCAGCTGCTCAATGGTGACAGGCAATTTGCCTTCTCGCTCTTTATAGCGCTGTACTGTGCGCTCTATTGTCGCAACCGCTTCCAGGGCCGCCAGTCGCTGTTCATAGGTTTTGCGGACCACGGGATTGGTGGCACCTTTGAGCATCGCCTGCAAATAAGCGATGGCCATGCCGGTTTGATTCGCTTCAAACAGATATTGCGCCGTCAGTTTAGCAAAAAAAGGATCGCCGGTCAGGTCACCCGCTTTTTTATAGTAGCCTGCCGCCGCTTCAAAATCGCGTAAAAAATTGGCCGAATCAAACCCGGCGTAAAAAGGGAGCATGTAATCCGTGGTGCGATACTTCATCCCGTAATCGAGCAGATCGACGACACTCTCAGCAAAACCAGGCTCCCAGGCGATAATTGCCTGGGGAAAATAGTAGATATCAAAATTGTAGGGATCGAGCCGAGAAGCGGTATGGAGGAGACGGCTGAGACCTGAAAAATCGACATTTTTCGACCCCTGGCGTTTTTCTTCGACGAGTTGACCATAGTAAAGGAAACTTTTAATGGTCAAGAGTGCGGCGATGGTCTCTTTATGATCGGCGGACGCAAAGCGCATAATGGCGGAATCGGCGACAAACCCGACCCGCGCTTTCAGCGATTTTTTCGCCATATAACGGCTGAACGGAAACTGGAGTGCCGTGAGCAGACCAATTAGAACCAGCAGTAACAGAAACTTTTTCACCGCAGCTCTCGACGGTTAAAAAAGAAACAGGCCAAGAAGAGCACAATGGCGGTATAGAGAACAAAATAACCGGCGGTAAGCCAGAGGTCATTTGAGTTGATCGGCAGAGAATAGATCGCGGCGAGCTTAAAATCAAAGGCTGAGAAATTGGGGATAATATAGTAGAAAACAGCGGCGAGTTTCTGGATAAAGAGCGGGACATCGGTTGCGGCTGATCGGGAGAGATAATTGTAGACATCCTGCGACATCGAACCACAGAAAAAGAGAGCGACCGTCCCGAAGATCGGGAGAAAAAACGAGGTACTCACAGTTGAAAAGAGGATGCCGAAAGCGGCCAGAAGCGTGTATTTCAACATGTTGTAAAAAATAGCCAAAAAGATATTGGACCAGACTAGAGGCGTTGCCGGCGGATAAAGAGAGCAGGTGTAGGAGACGGTAAGATAAGTCAAACCGGCAAAGAGCAGACTGCAGAGCGCAATAATGGCAATATTCGCTACGAACTTGGCCAGGATATAATTGACCCGACTCACCGGTAATGCGAGTAAGCCAGAGGTATATCGACGCTCAATATCGCGCCAGACCGAAAAGGAGCTGAAAACAACAGCCAGAAACATCAGCAGAAAAGAGATAATTGAAAAAGAGAGGGTGATCGACAACTCTCCGGCCTGGCGTATAGACAAGGAACTCGTCGTCGGAATCAAAATAAACAGACCGGCCAAGACAAGTATTCCGTACAACACACGGTCGCGAATGATTCCGAGAAAAAAAACAGCAGATAAGGTTCGCATAAAGACCACACAAATGAAGAAAGTTAATCAACTTACAGTGATTCGACCAATAAACAAGCAAACGAATTGTGGTTAAATTTCGATCCGGAACTTAATCTACAAACACTCAATTCATACACTTAAAATTGAGCAGAAACATAATCTACTCGAAATATTTCCAACAGCCCAAGCCTTTTATAGCAGGCTATAAAACAAAGTGGCTGAGCAAGCTCAGCCACTTTGTTTACTTTATTCTTTAATTATTGATCAAGTGGACAGGGTTCCAGTCTTATCCGTAACTTCTTTACCCTTAGCAGTATCGGCTGGCTCAGTAGCATCAATACCAGGGTTGTCTTCAGAAGATGTATACACTACATCCCCACCGACGTGCTTGGATGCGCAATCATAAATAACCTCGGTAGATACTGCAAAAAAGTTGGTGCCGGGTGAGGGTTGAAATACAACACTCCCGATGGTCGTACCAGCTTCTGTGGTGATTTCTCCAGCAAGAGCTGCGGTACTAAAACTAATAAACGCACAAAGAACGATCAAAAACAGTATTTTTTTCATAATAATCTCCAGTTTAAAAGTAAATTTTTTGAAACAGTTTATAAGAACACAGGGTAAAAGCCCGACTCCTGGGTTGCCGCAGCAGCTTCCATCGAGACTTTATAGTTACCGACATCTGACAAAGCGGCAGAGTTAAAAGCACGAACACGGTAAGCACTGAACTGCGGAATAGCGATTGCGGCCAGGATACCGATGATCGCAACAACGATCAGCAACTCGATCAAGGTGAAACCCTTTTCGCCTTTTTTGCTTCTGAAATTCTTCAACATGGTGATTCTCCTTGTTAGAAAATGTCGGATGTTACCGACCTTAGTTTACGAACGCTTTTGATGCGCTCACTGCTTTAATTCAAATCTTGATTAATATATAAAGCAAGCGACGTGCCAAAACTCAATACAGACCGCCGCCAGAGTAAACGGCAGAAACTGGCGGTTTAAGGGGTGGCAACCAAAACCGATCACATCTGAGATCGGCGACAGGTGACAATTTTTGTCAGAAAAAGTAGCGCAAAACGTAACCGCAACCCTAAAAGCCAGCTTTTGATCTATCAGAACCTATCAGATGGTATCAGCGGCCAATTATGACTTTGATTCAAAAGCATAACAACAAACAACTTTGCCGCGGATAAGGTCTGATAACATCTGATAAATCTTAGCAATGTTTGTCATCCTCGTGAATACGGGGATCCAGCCTTTCGCTCTAACAAAATCTGGATTCCCGATCAGAATCGTTTCGGGAATGACAGCGTAAAAGCTTCTCTCGCCCGTTCACTACGTTCTCTCAAGCCGCAAAGGCGCTAAGGAAAACATATGAATCAAAACAACAAATCATTTTGCCGCGGTCAGAATCTGTGAAAATCTGTAACAACAGGGAAAGTCTGTAACCAAACCAACCGTTTTTCTTATCGTATTGGTTTAGAACGACAGACCTTGATAGATTTTCATTGCGGCCAATTAGCCTTTAGAGACTTTGAATCAAAAGCTTCTCTCGCCCGTTCACTACGTTCTCTCAAGCCGCAAAGGCGCTAAGGAAAACATATGAATCAAAACAACAAATCATTTTGCCGCGGTCAGGATCTGTGAAAATCTGTAACAACAGGGAAAGTCTGTAACCAAACCAACCGTTTTTCTTATTGTCTTTGTTTAGAACTACAGACCTTGACAGATTTTCATTGCGGCCAATTAGCCTTTAGTTATGATGCCTTGACTCTCTTTGCGTCTTTGCGGCTTTGCGTGAGGCAGCCTTTAGAGACTTTGAATCAAAAGCTTCTCTCGCCCGTTCACATGCTCACTCGAGATCGCAGAGTCCGCGGAGAAATCCTTAATCTTTTCTATGATGATAAAGACCACTGGATTCCCGCCTGCGCGGGAATGACGGTTGGTAATGGAAGTTAGATTGGTCTTTGACCTATCAGACTTAATCAGATTGTATCAGCGGCCAATTCAGCTTTTGAACTGTCATCCCCGCATGTCTCTAGCGGGGATCCAGCCTTTTTAACCCGATAAAATCTGGCTTCCCGATCAGAATCTATTCGGGAATGACAGCGTAAAAACTTCTCTCGCCCGTTCACTACGTTCTCTCAAGCCGCAAAGGCGCTAAGGAAAGCAAAAAAACCAACCAAAGGACCCACACTTTTGGGTTTAACCATAGACCTTGATAGATTTTCATTGCGGCCAATTAGCCTTTAGTTATGATGCCTTGACTCTCTTTGCGGCTTTGCGGCTTTGCGTGAGGCAGCCTTTAGAGACTTTGAATCAAAAGCTTCTCTCGCCCGTTCGCATGCTCACTCGAGACCGCAGAGTCCGCAGAGAAATCCTTAATCTTTTCTATGATGATAAAGACCACTGGATTCCCGCCTGCGCGGGAATGACGGTTGACAGCGAATGCCGCATTAGTCTTTGACCTATCAGACCTGATCAGATTGTATCAGCGGCCAATTCAGCTTTTGATTCTAAAGCAAAACCACAACCCTTTTGTTTAGCCGCGGTCAGGATCTGTGAAAATCTGCTGAGTCAAAGGGTGTAAATCGTTAGGTTTGGTTTTAAACAACAGACCTTGACAGATTTTCACCGCGGCTAATATTGCTTTTGATTATGAATTGAACCACACACCCGAGCCTTTGATCTGTCATCCCCGAAGATCTCAGGGGATCCGACCTTTTAAATCGGATAAACGCAGGCTTCCCGATCATAATCGTTTCGGGAATGACGGCGTAAAAGCCTCTCTAGCCCGCTCGCTTTGCTCACTCGAGAACGCAGGGGTCACAGAGAAAACATAATCTGTTTTTTTATTTCAAGCCAAGTTTGCCTATGTTCCAGATCTTCTCTGCGTTCTCTGCGGACTCTGCGAGAAACGCCCTGACCTATTGATCTGTCAGATCTGATCAGATTGTATCAGCGGCCAATAATAATAAACGGATCAAAAGCTTAAGAACTTCTATCCACAGATTTCACGGATTATCGCAGATTATAAAACCTTGGATCTGGGGTTAAGACTAAAAACCTGCGTCAATCTGCGTAATCAGCGGATCAAAAGCTTAAAGACCTATTATCCACAGATTTCACGGATTATCGCAGATTATAAAACCTTGGATCTGGGGTTAAGACTAAAAACCTGCGTCAATCTGCGTAATCTGCGGATCAAAAGCTTAAGAACTTCTATCCACAGATTTCACGGATTATCGCAGATTATAAAACCTTGGATCTGGGGTTAAGACTAAAAACCTGCGTCAATCTGCGTAATCTGCGGATCAAAAGCTTAAAGACCTATTATCCACAGATTTCAC
>Ga0314774_1001887_pt1 | contig 12572 bp, 12 predicted proteins | sample MetaGCBIA2018_FD_204515 | JGI IMG/M metagenome (GOLD analysis project Ga0314774, IMG submission 204515) | Cryopeg brine microbial communities from Beaufort Sea near Barrow, Alaska, United States - CBIA 2018 | ecosystem: Environmental > Aquatic > Marine > Coastal | place: USA: Alaska | collected... | reverse complement strand
AGTGTTTTTAAAAAAGGCGCTATTTCTTCGGAATTCATTGGAGAATCTATTGCAAAACATCAAACCAAAACGAGTATAGGTGCTCACAACATTTTTTTAGGTCAGGTACGTGCTGATGTGATTGATGACAAGACCGTAAAAGCAATTGAATATACTGCTTATGAAGATATGGCCAATGCCAAATTTCATGAGATTCGTGAAGTGGCTTTTGAAAAATTTGATCTTACCTGTATGCATATTTACCACAGTTTGGGCACGGTGAATGCCGGGGAAATATGTTTGTTTGTTTTTGTGTCTTCACCAAGGCGGAAAATGGTTTTTAAAGCTTTGGAATATATTGTTGAAGAGATTAAAGCCAATGTCCCGGTTTTTGGAAAAGAGATTTTTGAAGATAGCTCACACCAATGGAAGAAAAACACATAAAAAAGTATTTTGTGGAATCGTTGATTTGTTTAAATTATTAATTACTTATTATTATGTCATATACATTTTCATTTGAAAAATTAAATGTTTGGATTGACTCAAAAGAGTTAATAAAAAGCATATACAATATTACCAAACTGTTTCCCGATGAAGAAAAGTTTGGTTTAACTAATCAATTACGAAGAGCTTCAATATCTGTCGCTTCAAATTTAGCAGAAGGAACATCCAGACAAACAAATAAAGATAAAGCACATTTTACAACATTATCGTTCAGTTCGTTAATGGAAGTTCTAAATCAAATTATCATTTCTAAAGAATTGAATTTTTTGAGTGAAGATAATTATCAGGAGATTAGAGCACAAATTGAAAAAATCTCTAATAAATTAAATGCATTAAGAAAAACTCAATTAAACAGTTAAACAAATAAACGGATCAACATAATGATACAATATTACCAAATTGTTTCCAGATGAAGAAAAGTTTGGTTTAACCAATCAATTAAGAAGAGCTTCAATATCTGTAGCTTCAATTTTAACAGGAGGAATATCAAGACAAACAAATAAAGATATAACACATTTTACAACATTATCGTCCAGTTCGTTAAAGGAAGTTCTAAATCAGATTATCATTGATAAAGGCTTAAATTTTTTGAATGAAGATAATTATCAAGTAATTAGAATAGAACATGAAAAAACTTCGGATAAATTAAATGCATTAAGAAAAACTCAATTAAGCAATTAAACAGTTAAACAAATAAACGAATCAACATAATGATTGATATCACAAATAAAACCACCACTTTAAGATCAGCAGTTGCTCAGGCAATAGTAAAAGTTAGTAAACAAGAAACTATTACTGCAATACAAAATGATACCGTTCCTAAAGGCAATGTGTTTGCAATGAGTAAAGCTGCAGGATTATTAGGTGTGAAGCGAACACCGGATATTCTCCCGGATTGTCATCCGTTGCCTATTGAATTCACAAGTGTTGATTATGAAATAAATGGATTGGAAATCACGGTTTTATTTACCGTAAAAACCATTTATAAAACTGGGGTTGAAGTAGAAGCTATGCATGGTGCCAGTGTGGTTGCATTGAATATGTATGACATGTTGAAACCCATTGATAAGGGGATTGAGATTCATCACATTAAATTGATTAATAAAAAAGGAGGAAAATCTGATTTTAGGAATCGATTTAGAAAAGATTTAACGGCTGCAGTGATTGTGTGTTCAGACTCAATTTCAGCTGGAGAAAAAGAAGATAGAGCCGGAAAAGCAATTATTGCAAAACTAGAGGAATGCCACGTCAAAATTAAAGACTACGTGATTATTCCTGATGAAAAGGACATTATCCAGGAAAAAGCCAAAGCTTATCAGGAGCAAGGAATAGATCTTATTATTTATACTGGCGGAACAGGTCTTTCAAATAGAGATATAACGCCAGAAGCTTTGACCCCACTTTTAGATAGAAGAATTCCCGGTATTGAAGAAGCTATTCGTAATTACGGACAAGACAGAACGCCTTTTTCAATGTTATCGAGAAGTGTTGCGGGTACTATGAAGAACACCTTAGTTTTAGCCTTACCAGGCTCAACAAATGGTGCAAAGGAATCTATGGAAGCAATTTTTCCATCGGTATTACATATATTCAGAATATTAAAAGGTGCTAAACACGAATAAATGAAAAATCAAAATAACATATTACTGGATTCCCATAATAGAGATCATACGTATCTGAGAATATCTTTAGTTGAACGCTGTAATTTGCGCTGCTTCTATTGTATGCCCGCAGAAGGTGTGCAATTAACCCCAAGAAGTCATATTATGACCTATGAGGAGATTTATACGATTGCAAAAACTTTTGTGGATCAAGGAGTTACTAAAATCAGGTTAACAGGGGGCGAACCATTAATTAGAAAGGATATTCCTCTTATTTTAGAAAAATTAGCGTCTTTACCTGTTGAACTATCTATTACGACTAATGCTGTTATCATTCATAAGTTTATTGATACCTTAAAATTATATGGTGTCAATAACATCAATCTTAGTTTAGATACCTTGATAAAGGAAAAATTTAAGAAGATCACACTTAGGGATCATTTTGAGATTGTATATAATAATATTTTCCTTTTAGTAAAAGAAGGCTTTAATGTAAAGATCAATGCCGTCTTGATGAAAGGTGTTAATGATGATGAAATTATTGATTTCATTAAGCTTACAAAAGATTTACCAGTATCAATTCGTTTTATTGAATTTATGCCTTTTGATGGCAATAAATGGGATTTGAGCAAAATGGTTTCATACGCAGAAGTAATGGCTTCTGTAAATGAATCTTTTTTAGAAGCCGATATTGAACGTTTGCAAGATGCTCCAAATGACACCTCAAAAAATTATAAGATTAAAGGCTACAACGGAAGTTTTGCTATTATAAGTTCGGTTACGAATCCGTTTTGCGAATCATGTAACAGACTTAGATTAACAGCTAACGGACAACTAAAAAACTGCTTGTTTTCTTCTTCAGAATCAGATTTGTTAACCACCCTTCGTGAAGGAAAATCTATTGAACCAATTATTCAAAAAGCAGTTCAAGTCAAGCTTAAAATTAGAGGAGGTATGGATACATTGGAAAAATTACAAATGCCTAAATTACATACGCAAAACAGGAGTATGACTACTATTGGTGGATAAGATTACTTATCTGGCAAAATACAGGCTTTACTAAGATTCTTTAAAACAGGTTTTAATCCAAATTCCAGAGTTTGCTTCATAATTTTTGAATCGTCTTTATGGCATTGAAGACAAGCACCGACAAAAAGCAATGATTTTTGTTCTTCCAGATTAAATGGTCTAAAATCTGTTCTTGTAGAATTAACGACACTTTTGTCAACCTTTTTTAAGAAAGGTATCCATGCGTCTTCAGGTAAATTATCATGGCTATTTAGAGCATATTCAGGAGTAAAAATCCATTTACCTTTTCCATTCTTTATGTCATAAACCAAAGAGCCTTTGCCATAGCCCAAGGTAGCAGAATTGGAGTGACAAGATTTACAATCTCTTACTTGTTTTGTTGTGGTATGAGGAGAATTTGGAGCGTATAACCTGTGAAAAGAAATATCTTCTCCAATGTTACCTGTATAGCTTCCTTTATCAATGGTCAATATCATCCCTGGTATGGCCGGTTCGATTAGCCTGCCTTCTTTCGTTTCTCTAACGCCCATAGCTGGTTGTGATGATGAAAATTCAGCAACATATTCTTTCCATTGACCTTTCACAAATTTTTTGTCCAATAAATCAAAACCTCTTGATTCGTCTTCATCAAATTGATTATGGCAACCAATACAACGAGAAGTCCAAGAAGAGTGACAGGTGCTACAACTCACATTTTTATGCGCATTATCTCTTGAACATACTTTAGACTGAGGTTTAAGGGGATGTAAACTGCCATCATTTTTACTGATTAAAAATGCATTTCCTAAGGGATCTACATAAGTATTGACCAGTGGATGACCATCTTTTTTGACAGCTATAAATTCTTTATCAGAATGCGAATAACTTCGATGTAAAAACACCATAAGGCTTTCAGTATCTAAGGAATCATAAGGAATGGTATTGGGTTTTTCTTTAAAATGGCAATCAGCACATTGTAAAGCAACGGCATCTTCAGCATGAGAATAACTTTTGCCATCTCCCATAACTTCATGAGAAGAGTGACAATCTATACATAATAATCCCTTTTTGTGATGTACATCTTCTTCAATATATTTGTAAACTCTTTTATCTTCCAAAACTTTATAACCTTCTTTATTGGTTATTTCACTTTCATCTAATAAGGTTTCCTGCAAGCCTTTATAATTTGTCGATATTCTGCTTGAGCGACTGTGACAACCAAAGCATTTGGTATCATTCACAAAGATATTTGTTGAAGGATGAAATTTTGGTAATTCCCTTTTATCAGAAGCCAAATAGTTAGCCAGATCATTTTTAGCATCATCGGAATAATTTAGGTGACATGCATTGCAACCGCCACCGCGACTTAATTGATTAATTTCTCCAAACGAAGTTTTTTCAGCTCCTAAGTGACAGTTTGCACATAAATCTCTTATATGTTTCTCTGAAGCAGAATTTTTTATGTCTTTTATATGATATTGATAGTTTGGACTATCTGCCTCGCCAAAAATGAATTTATCAACTGCAACAATACCACTATTAGTAGTCATTAAAGAATTTTCAATTTTACTTAACTCATTGGGATGACATTTTCCACAAGTTTCTTTAGCAGTAGATAAATTACCTGGAATTAAAACCATGCCTTCATGGGCTTCCTCTTTAATATATGAAGAGGTATTACCCAAATGACAACTTGAGCAACCTATAAGTTCTGGATTGTGATAAATTGAGTAGCCTTTTGTGTCTTGATGGCATTTAAAACAAGATTCACCACTAACTACTTCAATATTTGTATAGTCATTTTCATCAAAAATTGATGGGGCAAAAAAATCTCTATTTATTACATAAAAAAGTAAAAATGTTATAATCAGTAAAATAACCAATATAAATCCTGCAAAAAAATAATACTTTTTTTTCATCAATAAAGCCGTTATTCAAAGTTACAATTATTTATAATGTTAAATTTTAAAAACTTCTTTTACTCTTCTTTTTATTGATGCTTGTGTAACAATTGTTACATATGGTTGATATTTGTGTAACAATTGTTACGTAAAATTAATAGATATGTAACAATTGTTACATATAATCTACTGATTATATGATGAAAGTCATATAATTAAAGTGTAGCTAAAAATATCTTTACAAAAGAAAAATATTAATTATTATGACTACTTCAAGAAGAAAATTTATCAAAATTTCTGCTTTAGGTTTAGGAGGTGTGGCAGTATCAACCACCGCAGTAAATATGTTTGGAGCAAATCCATATTTAGATAAGGTGGTTAGAGAAAATGTTGCTAAAAATTTTAGTAGAACCGCCACTTATTGCGAAGTTTGTTTTTGGAAGTGCGCTGCCTGGGCATATACAAATGAAGACGGAGAAATAAAAAAAATTATTGGTAACGAAAACGATCCACATTGTTACGGGCGCTTATGTCCGAGGGGAACTGGAGGCGTTGGGATGTACAATGATGAGGACCGACTTAAAACCCCTTTGATCAGAGCAATCGTAAATGGTGAAGAAACCTACAGAGAAGCAAGCTGGGAAGAAGCACTAGATTTAATTGCTTCAAAATTTAAAGGTATTAAAGAAAAATATGGCCCTGAATCCTTTGCGTTACTAAAACATGGTTCCCCTGGAAGCCACTTAGAGCATTTATTCAAAGCTTATGGATCTGACACTATTGCAGAACCGGCTTATGCACAGTGTAGAGGCCCAAGAGAAACAGGATTCGGTTTAACTTTCGGTTCCTGGATTGGTTCCCCTGAGCCAACAGATATAAGAGACACCAAATGTCTTGTGTTAATTGGCTCACATATTGGTGAAAACATGCACAATTCTCAAGTGCAGGAAATGTCTGATGCTATTGATAATGGCGCTACAATTATTACTGTAGATCCAAGACTTTCAACAGCTGCAAGCAAATCAGAACATTGGTTGGCCATTAAACCTGCCACCGATATTGCTTTATTACTTTCCTGGATGCATGTTTTAATTGAAGAAGGCTTATATAACAAAAAATATGTTGAGAAATACGGATATGGATTTGATCAATTAAAAGAGCACGTTAAACAGTTTACACCAGAATGGGCATATGGAATTACAACAATAAAACCTGAAGAAATAAGAAAAACAGCTCGTATTATGGCTGCTGCTGCTCCTTCGGTAATTATTCACCCAGGCCGGCATGTAGTTTGGTATGGTGACGATTCTCAAAGAGAAAGGGCTATTGCTATGCTTAATGGCTTACTAGGTTCCTGGGGAAATAGAGGAGGCTTTTACTTTAAAGAAAGTCTTAAAATTCCAGGATTCCCACATCCGGAATATCCAGAACCAAAATGGGGATGGAAAGAAATTGGTGAAAAATATCCTTTTGCAGAAATGGGTATTACCACTGATTTAGTTCAAGCAACAATTCCAACCGAGGATAATAAATACCCTATTAAAGCCTGGCTCGTTGCCGGTACTAATTTGGTCAATACACTACCCCAACGCGAAAAAACTTTAGAAGCTATAAATGCTGTAGAGTTTATGGTTGTGGTGGATACAATGCCAATGGAAATTACCGGTTATGCCGATGTTGTGCTTCCCGAATGCACTTATTTGGAGCGCTATGATGGTATCCGTTCTGCTACCAACAGAATACCTTCTATTGCTCTCAGACAACCAGTTGTTCAACCAAAATACGACTCAAAACCAGCCTGGTGGATAAGCAAAGAAATAGGAGAACGCCTTGGGTTACATGATTATTTTAATTACAAGGATTTTGAAGAAGTGATTGATTGGCAATTACATGAGGTAGGAACTTCACTGGAAGAAATGAAAAAAATTGGTGTAAAAGTTTTTGACAGAAAATCCGGGCCACTTTTTTTAGAAGAAGGACAAGATCATTATTTCTACACACCCAGTGGAAAAATAGAATTTTACTCTCAGCAATTAGCTAATAAAGGCTTTGACCCAATGCCACAGTATACGGCTCATCCAGAACCACCTCAAGGCTTTTATAGATTAAATTATGGCAGATCTCCTATGCACACTTTTAGCAGAACCATAAACAACCCTAATTTATATGATTTAAAAAGTGAAAATACACTTTGGGTAAATCCAAAAGTTGCCAGAATTTTAGGATTGAAAAAAAATCAAGAGGTTTGGTTAAAAAATCAGGATGATATTCTGTCTACTTTCTCTATAAAAGTAAGAGTTACAGAAAGAGTGCGATGGGATTCTGTTTATATGTATCATGGTTTTGGCCATAACAATGACAAATTATCACGGGCGTTTGGTAAAGGTGTAAGTGATTCTGAATTAATGTCGAAAATAGCCATAGATCCACTTATGGGAGGAACAGGACTTCGAGGAAATTTTGTTTCAATTTTAACTGAAAACCCACATAAAAATATTGAGATATGAGATATGCAATGGTAATAGACACGTTAAAATGTGTTGGATGTAGCGATTGTGTTGTTGCTTGTCAAACAGAAAATGACGTTCCAATTGGATTTTGCAGAGATTGGGTCATAGAAACTGTTAGTGGTACTTATCCAAGTGTAGATTTAGAATTAAGATCTGAAAGATGCAACCATTGTGATAACGCACCTTGTGTAAGGTGTTGCCCTACAGGTGCAAGCCACTCGGTTGAAGGAGGGGTTGTTATGGTAACAGCAGATGAATGCATTGGCTGTGGTGCTTGTATAGAATCTTGTCCTTATGATGCACGTTACCAACATCCAGATGGATATGTAGATAAATGTACTTTCTGTCATCATAGATTAGAAAAAGGCCAACTACCTGCATGTGTATCAGTTTGTCCTACCAAATGCATGTATTTTGGTGATTTGGACAATCCAAATAGTGAAGTCTCTCAATTATTAAAAAACAGAAAACACAAAACATTAGCCCCGGAAGCAGGAACTAATCCACATGTTTTTTACTTAATTTAAAATTAAAATTATGCACGAAGAATTAATTACAAGCGGAAGAAATATTCCAAATATAGATCCTTCATTACAAATATGGCACTGGCCAATATCACTATACCTGTTTTTAGGAGGACTTGCAGCTGGAATTCTGTTTTTTGCAGCCTTATTATATGTGTTGGGAAAAGAAAAAGAGTATCCGGCAGCTGTTAAATTTGCCTCAATCATCCCTCCAATTGCATTATCACTAGGATTAATGGCATTGCTATATGATTTAACGCACAAACTATATACCTGGCAGTTATACACAACTTTTAGAATTGAATCCCCTATGTCCTGGGGAGCCTGGGTATTAATGGTTGTTACCCCACTTTCATTTCTTTGGCTCTTCAGTTATTATTCTGAAATTTATCCAAAAACTGAAGAGAAATTACAGTTATTGAAAAAATTCAAATTTTTAACAACCGCTGAAAAATTCTTAAGGGACAATAGAATATATATAGCCTACGTTTTAATTCCTTTAACCTTGGTTTTGGGAGTTTATACAGGTATTTTACTTTCAGCATTTAATGCGAGACCGCTGTGGAACAATGCTATTTTAGGTCCGTTATTTTTAACATCCGGACTTTCTACAGGTGCTGCCGCGATTATTTTAATGGCAAAAACCACCGAAGAAAAGCATTTGTTCGGTAAAATAGATTTAGGATTAATCATAATTGAACTGGCTTTAATTGTTCACATGATTATGGGATATTATGCCGGTTCACAAGTGCAGTTAGAAGCTATGCAATTATTGGTTGGCGGTGACTTTACCCTTATGTTCTTTGGCTTTGTAGTCCTTCTTGGACTCATACTCCCTGCAATACTTGAACTTATTGAACTTATTGGCTATAAAGTTCCCGTTATAGTGCCGGCTTCGCTGGTTATTTTAGGCGGATTAATATTTAGATTTGTAATGGTAGAAGCCGGACAATTAACCCGTTTTCTATATTAAAACTGTAACTCATGACAAAAGACAAAGAACAAAGTAGTAAACACACGTATTGGAATCCTTATTTTGGAGGATTTATATTCGGAATTTTAATCTTATTCACATTTTTTCTAACTGGTAGAGGTTTAGGAGCAAGTGGCGCCATGAAAAGCAGTGTTGTTTCAATGGTTGAATCAGTTGCGCCAACGCATGCTGAAAATAACGCCTACTATAGCAAATTTATAGAAGAAGATGAATCCCCTATGAATACCTGGCTGGTATTTGAAACCCTGGGCCTATTAATTGGCGCATTTATATCGGGTGGCTTAAGTGGAAGAATTAGTTGGAGAGTCCAACATTCACCAAAAATTACAAGTAAACGCAGACTCGTCTTTGCTTTAGGAGGTGGTGTGTTATTTGGATTAGGGGCACAAATTGCCCGTGGTTGCACCAGTGGCGCTGCATTAAGCGGAATGGCTGTACTATCAACCGGCGGATTTATAACGATGTTGGCCATTTTTGGTTCGGCATATGCATTCGCTTACTTTTTTAGAAAAAATTGGATTTAATTAATTAATTAAAAATAAATATATATGGGACCATTAATTCCTAACGGTATAATTCCTATTGAATGGGATAGTATAATTGCCATATTAATTGGCGTTGTTTTCGGATTTGTTTTAGAAGCCTCTGGATTTTCATCATCCAGAAAACTTGCCGGAGTTTTTTATGGCTATGATTTTGCAGTTTTAAAAGTATTTTTTACGGCTGCATTGGTAGCTGTAATAGGCATTTATTATATGGATTACCTAGGTTATATGGATGTATCACAACTTTATGTTCACCCAACTTATCTATGGGGAGCAATCATTGGTGGTGTTATCATGGGTGCAGGTTTTGTTGCCGGAGGCTTCTGCCCCGGAACAAGTTTATGTGCAGTAGCTATCGGTAAAATTGATGCCTACGTTTATGTAGCTGGAATTATGATTGGAGTGTTTATTTTTTCTGAATTATTCCCGCTTTTAGAACCAATTTACAACGGATATTTTTATGGTAATTTAACCTTACAAGATTCATTTGGGGTAAACCCATATTGGTTTATATTTATATTTTCCATTATTGCAATCGTAGCATTTGTAATATCTGATATGGTGCGTAAAAAACAAAAAAAAGTATTTTATTAATTAGACAACAATACCATGGTTAAAAAAAAGATAGCAAAAGTTTTCGCTTTCAGATATATAATGTTGGCAGCAATTTTAATTTTACTTGCTGGTGGATTGGTATTATTGCCTAAATATCAAAAGCATGAAGGTATAAAGCCTCAAGAATTATTAAGCAATGTAATTAGCTCTGAAAGATATATTACGACAGATGAGTTGGCTCAAAAATTAATTTATAGAGATCCTTCTTTTATATTAATTGACGTCAGGGATGAAAAAAGTTATGCAGATTATTCACTTCCTAACGCCATTAATATTCCTCTTGAAAAATTATTAGATGAGGATTCAAGAGCGTATCTAAATCAAATACAATTTGATGTTGTACTATTTTCAGATGATCATTTTTATGCAGATCAAGCCTGGATCTTATGCAACCGTTTAGGGTTTAAAAATATTCGCGTTTTAAAAGGTGGAGTAAACAACTGGTTTAAAACAATTATTAATCCGGAAAAACCAGGTCCAACTATGCCTGCCGAAGCATTTCAATTGTATTCAACAAGAAAAGCTGGAAGTATGTATTTTGGAGTCGTTTATCCTGAACAGGCTAACATCGCTGGTTCCGATACAAAAATAGAGGCTCCAAAAAGAGTAATCACAGTTCAGAAAAGGAAGAAAAAACCTGTTGAAGGTGGTTGTTAATTTTAAAATTATAAAACGCGCTTTATGAAAGAATTAGAAAAAACCAAAGATATATCAATAGCTGCAGTACTTTTTATACTGGTTGTACTAATTGGCCTTTTAACTTATGAAAGACCGAAACACTTATATGCCATTAATACTAAAAGCACACTTGAAAAATTAACAGGTGACAATTATTTAGTGACATTAAATGATATTAACAATCCTGATTATGTATTAATTGATGTAAGAAATCAATACGAATTTGAAAAAGGTCATCTGGAAAATGCCATTAATATATACACACCTGATATTTTAAGTGATGAAAATTCAGATTTTTTCGATGAATTAAAGGAAACCAATAAAACGGCTGTATTATATGGAAAGAATCCACAACAAGTGAATCCTCCCTTTCTTGTTTTATATCAATTAGGCTTTGATAATATTAAAATGTTGGCCGTTGAAAACAGCTATTTTGAAAATAAATTAATCACAAAAAACAGTGATATAGAAAAATCTGAAGCTGATATAACCACTTTTATTAATGAATCACGTGAAAACGCCTCTATTGAGCCTATGGATGAAGACATAATAAAAGCACCAAAAAAGATAATCACGACTAAAAGGAAAAAGAAAGCCCCCGAAGGCGGATGTTAGGTTCATAATAAAAAAAGCTATTCGAAAGAATGGCTTTTTTTATTATGAACGTGTTTGTATTAGAGTACTTACAATTTTATTAGTTGCTTGCTACAGTTTTTATTTTCATTCAAAAAATGCACGAGCATTATATACTCTGTTTTTCTTTTCAGTAAACAGCTCTTGAATACTTTTTTCCGTTTAGCCCTTTCCAGTTCCATTTTTTGCTTTTTTTATTGGGTCAAATTGATATTTTCAAAAGTCCATAAATCCAGGCCATCCGTAATGGTTTTAAGCAAAAATAAACGACACTTATCACATAGCTTAAGTGCCGGATAGCAGCTCCGGTTATGGAATCTATTTCAATTCGCATGTTGTTCTGATTTGGGGCAAATTCCATTACAAATATTTTTTGCAAATGCATAAAGATTGGTTGAATCATTTTTAAGATTGGTCTATTTGCAATCATCAAAAGTCATTAAAATTCCTAATATTAATATCAAACGATTCATTCTGTTTAAATTCTTTGTATCCGACAAAATAAACAAGGTTAATGTGTATAAATAAATAAATAAACTCGCCTTTTTATCACACCAATATTTAAAAGACTGAGGCTTTCGGATAAACAAGAATTTTACCAAATAGCTTACATATATAAACAAAAAAAACCGGCTTTCTCGGAAGCCGGTTTTTAAATTAACCAATAATTTATTTATTTGCTAAACGTATAAGTAAGGCCTAACATAACCATACTTGTAGTCATTTCATAACCAACTTTTGTTCCTGATACAGCCCCATAAGGATTTGATGCAGAAGCCAACATTGGATTTAACATTTCTCCTTCTGTTTTACCGCCACTAGTACCATAATGAAACACTCCATTTAGGTTAAAGTTGTCACTTAAAGGGTAACTTGTTCCAAATTGGACCGCATTTTCAATAATTGCAGTTGCAGGAATTGAGAAAAATGCCAATTCACTGTCGATTGGATTACTGCTATAAGTATAACCAACTCTTAAAGGTAATTTTTCAATTCCTTTATATTGCAATCCAACAGAAATAACGTTCATGTTTTTCCATCCAAAACCTTTCACTGAACCTGTTGGAGTCCACCCTTTTT
>Ga0314774_1001886_pt1 | contig 12575 bp, 9 predicted proteins | sample MetaGCBIA2018_FD_204515 | JGI IMG/M metagenome (GOLD analysis project Ga0314774, IMG submission 204515) | Cryopeg brine microbial communities from Beaufort Sea near Barrow, Alaska, United States - CBIA 2018 | ecosystem: Environmental > Aquatic > Marine > Coastal | place: USA: Alaska | collected... | reverse complement strand
AATTCTTTGGCTCGACGCGCGGTCGATGGGTGCGTGTCATTGCTGGCATCGCACTTGCCGTGATCGGGGGTCTCCTCGGCGGCTGGTGGTGGCTGTTGGCCCTATTCGGGATCTTCGCGTTTACCTCTGGCGCGTTCGATTTCTGCGTACCTGCCCTCCTTGTGAAAAAACCCGTCAACGGAACGAAATTCCGGGCAACCTTCACCAAGTAGAGAACGCCACAACAGGGTCGGAGTGTTTTGTCGGGTTCGTCCTCGCCCTTTCAGTTCAGCCGCTTGACGGAGTAGGTCGCTATTCTGTTGCCCACACAATGACGTGCAACGGAAAAGAGGAACTCGTGCCTTACTTCACCGTCAATAAGAATGCCCAGCCCAGCACCGGCGACAACGAAGTGCATGACTTGGCGTCGAAACGGGGTTGTCTGCCCAGCGTCGAGAATCGCACCGACCTCGGCGAGTTCGCGTCGTGCAGCGATGTTGTGGATGCCGCAAAGAGCCACTACCCGAAGGTCAACGGTTGCTTCTGGTGCGCGATCACCTGTCACACGACCTAACTCCGCTCGCGCCGGTACTGTTTGACCATGCCGAACCACATCCTCATTTCTGGCCCAGTTTCGTGGAACAGCATCGTCTATCTCGATCACTTGCCCGAACCCCGCCCGCACATGCAGTTCGCGTTGGAAGATTTTGAGACAGTTGGCGGCACATCCGCCGGTAAGGCGCTACACCTTGCCGGGCTGGGTCGGAAGGTCACCTGCCACACGGTGATGGGCGACGATGTTGCTTCTACCCGGTTGCGCGCGGTGCTCGAATCGTCAGGAATTGAGCTGCATTGCGTCACCGTTCCCGGCGCCAGCGAACGGCACTTGAATCTGATGACGCGCGCCGGCGAGCGGGTATCGCTCTACTTGTCGACTCCCGCTTTCACCGAGCCAGATGTCGTGCAGTTTCGCACCCTGGCCGAAGGCGCTGAGGCGCTTGTCATGGACCTATCGGAGACATCTCGAGCGCTTCTCCCGGAGGCCGTGGCATCGAGCATCCCTATCTGGACCGATCTCCACGATTACGATGGCCGGTCTGACTTTCATGAACCGTTCGTTCAGGCTGCATCGTACCTATTCATGAACGCCGACGGGATGCCGGATCCTCTGCCGTTCATGCGCGCTCGGGTGGACGCGGGTGCCGCTGTGGTGGTGTGCACTCTAGGCGCCGAGGGAGCTATGGCGCTCGACGCCGAGGGACTCCATCGCGTGAAGGCGGTGCCTGCCGAGATCCGAGACACGAACGGTGCCGGTGACGCATTTTTCGCAGGCTTTCTGCACGCTACGCTTTCAGGCACCGACACGGATGAGGCACTCGCTTCTGCTGTCTCGCAGGCGGTGGTTGCTCTTGAGTCACAGCACCTTCATCCCTGCGTTGAGGACGCGCTCCCCTAATCGCGCGGTTTGGTCGGCATACTTTCGTTCAGTATCACCAGCGAAGTACCTGAAACGAAGTAGCGCGAACAAGATCCGGGAAAGCCCGCAGCGGGAATATTTCTGCGCAGACTAGCCCAGTTGATTATTTCGCCATTCAAAGTACACGCGATTGGTCGGGGTGAAAGCCCTCACGACTTTGCCCTCCAGTGATTTCGCGAACGCAGCCAACGATGGTGTCTCGTTGTAGTTTCCTTGAAGCTGAATCACTCCATCCGGACCGACGTTCAGGAAGCTCTTCTCGAAAAGCGCATCGCATCCGAACAGACACGCGGGCATAACTATGTTCCGCCAATCCACTCTCTCTTCGAGGCTGCACGCGCTCCGTGATTTGATGTGCGCCGTGTGCAGGAACTCCACGGGGTACTCCCGTGAACAGATTCCGCATCGCGAAGTCTGCTGATTCCCGAATAGAAGCTTTCGAAGTCCCGACTGATCTCTTCGATAGTTCACGAATGCCTTGCCATCCGTTGGGTCCAGCTGGATCTGGCGTTCGCCATTCTGGGCGTTCCCCGGGACCTCGGAAAGCCCTTCCGTCTCCGTCGAAAAACTTCCGAGCAGCCCGGCTGCCTTAAAAATCTCTCCAACGACCGCCGGCACGATCGGGAAGAAGTAGCCCTGCTGCACTTTGCCGCTGTGCTCGAACGGGCTCCCCTCTCCGAGGTCGTCCTTCCTGAGCTCAACAGGAATCTCTTCGAGAGCAACTGGAACTTCGAATTCGCTGAACTGATGCAGCCACACCTCGCGTCCCATGTCATCTCGCAGCGCACCCGTCTCGAAATCGGCGGGCCTGACCATTGGCCTGCTAGCTCGACGCACCCGGCTCGATCCAATGACATAGCCGTGCGAATAGTGGACGACCACGTCGCCAACGTTCGCCTCATCAAGCGAATCCCAGTGCCGCCTTCGCCGCCCGTCTGCGGCAGTGAGCGGCGCCCACAGGTGTTGGAAGTCCTGCCGACGATCAGCGGTGCCGCCCTGATTTACCCACCAGAATCTATCGACGACAGTCGATTCTCTCGCGATCAGATCCGCGATTGCTTCCGGCAGGCGCATTCGGCTTTGCGGGGCGGCACTCAGCCCATGAAGCTTCATGATGGCAAGCGACAGCCGACCACGCTCCTGAGGGGCGAACGTGTGGACTAGGCGAAGACGCATCCAGCTTCGTTGTTTGCGCTCAAGTAGTGCGTCTTTGTCTTTCCAAAATTCGCCATCATCGAGCCTCTCATCGAAAGGAATCCCGACCTTCTCGACCACGCACTCGTGGGTCAGCGCACCAATAGGAGATGAACCGTAGAGAAATAAAGTGTCGCCGCCGGCAATATTCGCCGAACTGGACTCGCTCCAGTCGACGAGTGCTCGGTCAGCGAACGCACCGTCCGCGTCGAACTTCTTCTGCTGAGAAGCCACGAGCCAGCTTCCAGGAGAAACCGCGTCTGATTTGGTCGCTGAGTTTGAAGTTTCGGGCATCATCCTAGATTCCTCGTTCGCTAAGTTTCACTCAGCGTACCGGGACTCCCGCGCCCGCCCCAGCGACTATTGGGGAAGGCGCGCCAGGTGCGCTGCTACCGCGGCGTCCGCGAACGCTTCAGTGCGAGCATGGCTGAGCGGTCGAACCCGAAGGTGCGCCGTGCAACGAATCCGCCGATGGTTGTTCCGGCAGCGAGCCCGAGGCCGGTTGCTAGTGCCATAACCATTGACGGCAGCGCTTCGGTTACTCCGAATTCGGAGTCCATGAGCGCGTAGATGCCTCGATACAGTGCGAGTCCGGGGAGCAGGGCGATGATTCCCACCATGTTTGTGGCACCTTCTGGCACTTTCAGCCAACGGTAGAGAAGGTAGCTGATGACGCCTGCGGCTGTGCCGGCGATAGCGGGGGCCAACCCTGGTGAGTGCGCCAATGGCAGCACCACCCAGTACACGGCGAACACGAGGCTGGCGCCGATGGCCATGATCGGCAGCAGCCGCATCCGCACGTAGGAGGCGAGGGCGAAGCCGACGGCGATGATCGCAGAACCGACCATCCCAGAAATAACGCTCCGATTTTCGCCGAGAGAGTCGCCCACAGCGACCGGTATTCCGAGGCGCAATGAGAGGCTCAGCACGATCGAGATGCCGACTGCGAGGCCGAGTGTCATCATGATGACCTCCATCCCTCGAGCGGTTGCTGTGACGTAGTAGCCGCCGATCGCGTCACTGGCTGCGGCGGTGAGTCCGACACCGGAGAGAAGCATGATGATGCCGGCGATGACAATGACGGTGGGACCATTCGAGCCAGGGATTTCGATGCCGACCGAGCGTAGCCAGAACATAAACACTGCGATGACGGTGGTTACCGCCGCGGCAGCCATCTGAGCAAAGAATGCGGGAACCGACCATCGTTCTAAGCGACGCGTCATGAGATCCGAAATAGCCGCGGATGCTGCCGCCACGAGCACGAGCACGAAGCTCACGTCGAACATCACGACGACACCTGCCGCGAGTAGCGCCTTGCCAGCGGTCACTACCCAGCGCCGGTATGGATGCGGTGTTGTCAGGATCGCGCCCAGCTGCTCGCGCGTCTCATCCACATCCCCTGGGCCGTCGGGCCCGGTGATTTCGTCGATGAGCCAGTACACGTTCTGCAGCCGCGTGTAGTCGATGGTTCGCACCTTCACGATGCGCATGATCGACATAGGGTCTTCGTTCATCCCTCGATGCACCGAGACGGTGAGCGAGGTGAAGGTAATGTCGACGTGCATCCCACTGACGCCATACGCAGTGCTGATGCGCAGCACGGTAGCGACGACATCCGCTGCGGATGCTCCGGTCGCCAGCATCGCTTCGCCGGCACGCAAACACAGGTCGATGACTGACCGTGCGTGACGCTGGGATAGCTGCTGCTCGTCCCCCGGAATCGACAGGAGCTGAGTGGGCGCGTTGTTTGTGCGCAGGGCGCCCCCAGCCATAGTGATGAGGGATCGACTCACCCGTTGCTGAATTTCCCGTAGCCGGTTGTTGCTGCCCTTAGTCACTTCTCTAGGCTACGGGTACGGGCGTGGCATTTGGCGCCTGTGAGTGCGATCAGACTCCGCCACCTAAACTAAAACGACTAATCTGCACGGTGTTGAGAAACTCCACCACTCAGTAGAACGCGACCCGAGATTGAGATCTGGATTGACGGAACAACTAACCACAGCAAGTACCACAACGCAACAAGCTGAAAATGAGTACGCAAGCACCCGGCTGCACCCCGTCATTCGCACCGTCGGTGACGCCTTCCGCGGCGCGCTAATCGGCTTCGCTGAGATCGTTCCCGGAGTCAGCGGCGGAACCATCGCCCTGCTTGTCGGTGTCTACGACTCTCTCATTGATGGCGCCGGGCACCTTGCGCGCGGAGTGGCCCTCACCATCGCAGACGGCATTCGTGGTCGCGGATTCTCCCGCGCTGGCGCACACTTCCGTTCGGTGCGCTGGAATGTCGTGTTGCCCATCGGCGTCGGGATGCTGCTGGCCATCGTTGCTGGCGCTGCGGTGCTCGCTCCCCTGCTCGAGCAATACCCGACCGGCACCCGCGCAGTCTCTGTCGGACTCATCGCTGCGTCGCTCATTGTGCCCGCCCGCATGGTCGGTGGCCGCTGGACGGTGCGAGAAGTCCTGATCGGCTTGCTGGCAGCCGGTGTCGCGGTTGCACTCACGAGCTTGCCACGCGGTGGCGACGCTGATCCCACACTCATCATCGTGTCTCTCGCTGCAGCTCTCGCGGTGTGCGCGCTCGTTCTGCCCGGAGTTTCGGGCTCCTATCTCCTGCTGATCCTCGGCATGTATGCGCCCACTCTCGCTGCTGTCAACGACCGCAGCTTCGCCTACCTCGGCGCCTTCGCGATCGGTGCCATCGTCGGTCTGGGACTCTTCGTTTCGGGACTGCAATGGCTACTGAAGAACCGCCGCCGCGTAACCCTTGTCATCATGACGGGCCTCATGCTCGGCTCGCTCCGCGCCCTGTGGCCCTGGCAGACCGAGTCCGGCGAAGTTTTGGCGCCCGAAGACGACTTCGGACTCGTGCTGCTGCTCATCGCAATCGGAGCCGCCGTCGTGCTGGGCATCCTCGCTGCAGAAGCTGCCCTAATGAAGCGCCGGATGCTCTCCCCCGAGATCGTCGCCGACCCCGAGCCGCGCTCCCCCGAAACTCCCTGAACCTGCCGATTCTGCGTCGGATGGACCGGCGCAGGGGCGATGAGCCCAACGCCCCTTCACGCTAGGCAATGGAAACCGGGGGCCAATTCATTTCCGACGAGCACTGCAGGCATATCGGCATAGTCGACGCGGGCCGCAGGGACTGAGCCTTGCGGCGCGGCACACGCTCCAACGGGACGCAGGCTGCCGACAGAGAGTCGCTAAGGTAACCCCATGAGCGTATTCCGAATCACTGCAGTCTCAATTGTCGGAATTTTGCTGTCTGCGGCTTTGACAGCTTGCGCCCCCACCGCACCATCAGCAACCGGGCTTGTCAAGGAGTCAGGAATAGAGCTAACCATCCCAGGGGTCACGGTCCTCGCACCGCCGGGAGTTGCTCCTATCGGCACGAGGCTCACTCTCACTCAGGATGATCGAGCTCTCGACCAAGACGCACCCTACGCAGTAGCTCTCGGCAATTCGATTCGTCTCGAGTTTGAGGACGGAATTCAGCCAGTGATGCCGGTCACATTGACGTTCGAAGTCTCGGGCTCTGAGCGTGACGAAGGATTAGTCACGTCAGATGCATATGCGCTCGTCAGCACATCAGCAGTTTCGCAGGACACCGGCCTTGATATAGCCGAGTGGAACCCGGAGCTCAACACGGTCACCGCAAGCGTCACTCACTTTTCTTGGTTTACACCGGTCCTATTCGATCTCGACAAAGTCATTCGTGATGCTGTCTCGACATTCTTGATCGGGCAAGGAATCGAGTTCCCCGAACCGGACTGCGTAGATAGCCAGCCAGTAATTGCAGACGTCACATACTCGACACTTTCTAACGAATACGTTTACATATGCGTCACCTCCAACGACGCGGGTGGAGTCGATGTAGCCGCCTACTCCAACTCGCCCATTCCGTTCGCGGCAGCAGCTCAGCCCTCAACGTCGGGAACCTCGAACCCGGGTATCAACTTGGGGAACGTACTTACGACAGCCCTGTACAACGCATTCGCCCCTCACGACGCTCAACCGCTGATGGTTGCCGGCGGGTCAGTTCACTTCCCGTTCGCTGCTGGCCAAGATCCCCAAAGTGTGTCTTTCCTTCAAAAACCGGATGTGCTTGTTCTTGGTATCTTGGCGACCGTCATCACTTTGTTGATGCCGAAGACGATAAGCAAGACGCTGCTTCTGGACAAGCTTGCCGGAGTTGAGTGCGCATCTGACCTGATCGGAGCCGGTTCGCCTGAGCATTCCACTGCAGAAGCTGTTGGATTGCTCAGCAAGGCGTTCTTTTCGTGCGCAGGAACTGCGTTGGAGGACGCAAGCCTAGCTATAAGGGGCGTTATCGCGATCCTCACTAGTGCTTCTGCATTCTTCGTTGCGAGCATCGTCGGAATCATTAATGAGTTCACCGGAATGGACAAATTCACCATCTCCGTCGAAAATGACCGCCCTGTTGGACCTCCGCGCTGGGCTTCGTGTGCGCCCGAGAATCGGCCTAATTCCGACGCCGAGGGTATGCCGTTGGCCGCTTGGAGAACGGATCGAGGCGTGGTCACCTACTGCGAAAGCGGCAACGGCTTCTACGTAGAGGAGCTCTACGCGGACCAAGGTTTTAACCCCGTATTTCTCTACGAGTGGGACATCACCGAAGCGACGGTCTGCGGCAGCGGGAGTTACACCGAGTTTTGCTTCGATCGAAGCGATCCACAGACAATGAATGTTCGCGACGTCTACGAGGGAAATAATTACGAAGGCACCGACAAGGTACTCGAAACTTGGGGAAGTTTGTAGTTTTTCCCACGACTCTCGTGCGGGTTCACACCAGCAGGTCCTTACATCGCGGCAGCCCCCAGACCACGACGACCTCGCAGCAGCGATGCGCCAGAACCGGCGCGGCGGGGACGCGCCTACAAGACCTCAGAACAAGAATTGGCCCGCAAACTGGTGCGCCATTTTGATGCTGAAATGCATTTTCCTCCGGCCGTCTCCAAGTTTTCCTCTTTCGAGATCCCCTGGCTTCGACAGCGCTGCATGAGCACCATGTGAAACAGCCCAACTAATCGGAAACTTGAGCTGAACTGGAGCATGTTCGCTCCCTTTTTGGTTCGGCTACCCTGCACGTCACGAGTAGCTGAGAGACTTGCACGCTCTCTATGTCACGGAGCGAGCCTCGGCTGCCGACCACTGGCTTCACAGGTGCGCATCGGATGGCTGGGGCGTGGGTTCTCGCCGCGAAGTAACTTCGTCGCCTGCCTAGCAAAGAGTGGAAACTCGCTATCAACCCCCTCTAAGGAGCTCCAGCCCGACGGAACGCGCTTCGTCAGTCTTTGGGCATTCAGTGTCATCGGTCTAACGCTTCCTCGATGTCGCGCAAGACGGAATCCAAGTCATAGCCGGGATGCGCTTCGATGAGTAGGCACCCGTTGATGAGGCACAAACCCTTTTTAAGGGCATCTCGATCGAATAGTGACATCTGAGGCTCGGGTTTTTGACAATGTGAGCGCTGGCACCGATGCTTCTCGGGATTCTTCGCCTCGAAATAAACAGGATTCGCACACCCCTCTGTTCTATAGGGTCGACTCGTGCACTCGCATCTTATGAACGACGGCTGTACCCCAAAGGGACACTTATGCTCCGGAAACTCACTCGTTTAAATCGACAGCGGGCAATAAGACATCACCGGAGCGATTACTGCGGCGAGCGGCATACGAACAAGGCCACACGCAGTTCTACCTAGCTGAGAAAGTATCAAACTGCCATACTTCAACTATGAACATCCCAAAGCCCTCCCACGATTATGCGCAGGCCGTGAATATTCTCGAGTCGACGATCGGGGACGATACTAGAGCTGTAGGTGTCCTAATGGGCGCCGGGTGTTCTTCATCAGTCTTTGTTGATGGGGAGCCGCTGATCGCTTCCATCGCTCAGCTAACTCAGGATGTCAAAACCGAGGTGGACCAGGCCGATCTAAGGCCCGCACTCGCTCAACTCATTTCTGGCCTCATAGACGATGGCGTGGAGCAGTCAACAGTCGAGGACTGGCTCTCGCGTTTGCGAGGGATGGCCTCTATCGCAGGGAAACAATCCACAATCCGTGGCATCGAATCGCAGCAAATCGTCGGACTTGAGAAAGCAATTGTGTCGTCGATTGCACGCCGAGTCTCCATCGATCTCCCGCCTAATGGCGGCGGATTCGACTCGCTCGCACGTTGGGCATCTTCAGCGAGCCGAAAACACGCTTTGGAAGTGTTTACGCTCAACTACGATCTGCTGGTTGAACAAGCGCTCGAGCGCCATCGAGTCGCATACTTTGACGGATTTGTCGGAGCGAATAAACCATTCCTAGACACGCGAGCGATGGAAGACGACAACCTGCCCACGAGATGGGCCCGAATTTGGAAGATGCACGGCTCGGTTAATTGGCGTTCAAGTGACGGAACAGTGTACAGAACTGTCTCCGACGGGACGACGTCGGCATCGCCCGAAAGCCTAATTCATCCGTCGAATATGAAGTACGAGCAGAGCCGTCGGGGCCCATACCTAGCTATGCAGGACCGCCTTCGATTCTTCTTAAGGCAGCCTGGCGCCGTGCTACTTTGTCTTGGGTATTCATTCGGTGACCAGCACATTAATGAAATGATCGTCGAAGGGCTGAGCGGAAACCCGTCAGCTGTAGTCTTTGCTCCCCTATTCGGCAAACTCGAAAACTATGATCAGGCCGTGAATCTTGCTACGCGTCTACAGAATCTTAGGCTCATGGCCTCCGACGCCGCTGTAATCGGAGGCAGGAAAGCCGAGTGGCCAGCTGACGAAGCGGTGGACAATTTTGGCATGCCACCTGAGCTCGGCGACTTTGCAAAGTTCGCTGATCTGTTGGACCGACAGTCTGTTGGGGATCAGAATGCATGAGTCCACGTTGATTGGCACAGTGCATGATGTTGATGGTTCCAGCGTTACTGTGGCTATCGGGGCGGAAGTCCCGACCGGACTAGTCTTCGTTGGCGGCGACCCCTACCGCGTTGGCCAAGTAGGTGGGTTTGCGCGTATTTCAATCGGGTACGCAAGCTTGGTCGGAGTCATTAGCCGAGTCGGCGCGGGCGCGGCGCCACTTTCTCCCTCCGGAGAACCCAGCCTCGGGACACGATGGATGTCATTGCAGCTCGTTGGTGAGGCTCGACGAGCACGTCAGTTTTCGCGGGGTGTCTCGCAACTACCCAATATCGGAGACAAGGTCCACCTCGTAACCGAGTCGGATCTAGCCTCGATATATGGGCGCAGCTCCACCGACGATGGTTTCGTCGATATTGGAGCAGTTGCGTCCGCCGAATCTATCAGCGCGAGGATCAACCTCAACCAACTAGTGACCCGTCACTCCGCCGTCGTTGGCTCGACAGGGTCAGGAAAATCCACCACGGTCGCGGCAATCATTCAAGCGATCTCGAATCCCGCCGTGTTCCCTTCATCAAGAATCATGCTCTTCGATATCCACGGCGAATACGCGCGGGCGCTTGGCGGCGACTCGAACGTGTTCACGATCAGCACTGAGTCGGTCCCCGGCTCTAAACCACTGTTTGTTCCATACTGGGCGCTTAGCTTTGATGAACTCATACCGCTTACTTTTTCCGCGTTGCCCGACGACGTCGGCCGCGCATTCGTGCGTGATGAGGTCGTACGACTGAAACGCGAGGCGATTAGCAGTTATCCGCGGGGTGGACTGCGGCCGGAAGATATAACGGCTGATACCCCGGTTCCTTTTAGCTTAAAATTGCTCTGGTACAACCTTCACGTTCTCCTTAATGCAACTCACTCAGTAGCAGGGAACGGCCAAACCCGAGACACGTGGGTGCTCCTGGAAGACGATAAGGGCGATCCAATCCAAGAAGGCGATCTCAGTTCAGTGACGCCGCCAGTCTTCGCGGCGCAGAGCCAAGCTGCCGGCGGGCCAAAGGTCTTTATGAGTTCGTCATTACTGAATATAAGGCGTCAGGTCGAGGTGTTGGCATCTCGTTTAAACGATAGGCGACTCGATTTCGTCCTCAACCCTGGGGGGTGGACACCCGATGAGGACGGGAGAGTTGAAAAGGATTTAGACGATCTCCTCAGGGAATGGCTTGGCCTCCAGAAGGCGGTAAGCATTGTGGATCTTTCGGGCGTCCCGCCCTTCGTAATCAGTGATCTGATTGGCGGAGTGACCCGAGTAATTTATGACTCAATGTTTTGGGCACGACTCATGTCGGAAGGCACTCGCGAACGTCCACTACTGATGGTCTTCGAGGAGGCCCACTCGTATCTTGGCCCAACGTCCTCCGGCGGAGCTAAGAATTCTGTGCAGCGTATCGTCCGGGAGGGCCGCAAGTATGGGATTGGTGCGATGGTCGTTAGCCAACGGCCTTCCGAGATGGACCCAACGATTCTCTCTCAATGCGGCACGATTGTTTCGATGAGGCTCACGAACTCGCAGGATAGACAGCAGATCGTTTCCGCGGCATCTGACAATATGAACGGTATAATGAGCTTATTGCCGGTTTTGAGAACAGGTGAAGCGATCATAGTTGGCGAAAGTGTTCCGTTGCCAATGAGAACACTGGTTCGATTACCTGCGCTTATGCCTGACAGCCTCGATCCGGTTCTCGCCGACAGCCATCAGCCCGGCGGATGGGATAAGGAAAGGGAAAGCGCGAACTACGAGGAAGTAGTTCGCGCGTGGCGCTCTCAAAATCCTCGGCCCAGTCAAATGAAGGATTCAGGCCAACCCCAAGAAGAGGAAATAGCGATGCAGAGAGTACCAGTTAGTTCATCAAACGTGGCATCAGTCGGCTACGAAGTACTTGCGAACACACTCGAAGTTGAGTTCCTCAACGGATCTGTCTACCAGTATTTCGATGTTCCCCAAAGCGTTCACGATGCGTTTCTGAACGCACCTAGCGTCGGCTCATACTTCGCTTCGAATATTAAGGGGCATTATCGCTACGTAAGAGCCTAAGACCCGAGGTGCGGGCCTGACGGCGCCGATATCGAGCAGGCACGGTAAACTGCGTCGAAACTCAGCTCCGAGTACTTACGAAGCTCGAGCAACTCGCAGCAGCGATGCGCCGGAACCGGCACGGCAGGGCCCGGCCTGTAAGCCCTCAGAATATGAGAAAAGAACCGTCCAAATGGGCGGTCCTTTCTAATATTGTCGGGCTGACAGGATTTGACGCCCCTACTGAGCCGCCAGAAAACCGCGCAATAGCGCGTTTGTAGAACGCAAAGGGATCGGCGCGATTTTCTGGACTGCTTAGCGGGGGCCGTGAGCAGCTGCGCGTCCGAACCAGCAAGTGTGTTTTGTCAACTTGGAGTCGGCCATTTGAGCGATAAGAAACCGGCCAGTGCGGCGTGGTTTCCGGCCAATTGAGCAGGGTGGTCAGAACGGCCGGATTTCAGGCGTGGTTCATCGTCCTCTGGCGTGAAGCGAAGGGCCCGGTTGGTGCCGGGGTCTATTTCATGAGGGCGTGTTTGACCCGGTAGGACTCGCCACGGAATTGTAGGAGCCGGCCGTGGTGCACGATGCGGTCGATGACGGCGGCGGCCATGTTGTCGTCGCCGAACACGGTTCCCCAGCGGGAAAATTCGTGATTTGTGGTTATGATCAGGCTTCTTTTTTCATAACCGCCGGCGATGACTTGGAAGAGGAGGCGGGCGCCTTCGGTATCGATCGGCAAGTATCCGAATTCGTCAATTGCGAGGAGCTGGTTTTTCGCTATGGAGGCCAGCTCCCGATCAAGGCGCCCTTCGTCTTTAGCGCGGCGCAGCTGCATGACCAGCGACGAGGTCGTGAAGAAGCGTGCCGGGATTCCCTCGCGGCAGGCAGCAGCGACCAGCGCACTAGCGAGGTGGGTTTTGCCGGTGCCGACATCGCCGTAGAGGACCAGGTCCTCGGCCTGGTTGATGAACTCCAGCG
>Ga0314774_1001885_pt1 | contig 12581 bp, 13 predicted proteins | sample MetaGCBIA2018_FD_204515 | JGI IMG/M metagenome (GOLD analysis project Ga0314774, IMG submission 204515) | Cryopeg brine microbial communities from Beaufort Sea near Barrow, Alaska, United States - CBIA 2018 | ecosystem: Environmental > Aquatic > Marine > Coastal | place: USA: Alaska | collected... | reverse complement strand
TCCACGACCCAGCCAGCGTCGACCCAGCCAGCGTCGACCCAGCCAGCGTCGACCCAGCCAGCGACGGCCCAGTCCGACGCCGCACGGGCGGAACGCGTCGGCACACTGCCCACACTGCCCCCGCTGCCTACCTGGAACCCGCTCTCGCTGTGGTACGCCGACGGATGGACCGTCACAAAGCGCAATCTGATCAAGATCAAGCGTTCGCCCGACATGCTCGTGTTCGCCGTGATCCAGCCGATCATGTTCGTACTGCTGTTCAGCCAGGTCTACGGCGGCGCCATCCAGGTGCAGGGCAGCGACTACACGCAGTTCCTCATGGCCGGAATCTTCGCGCAGACTGTGGTGTTCGGCGCGACCTTCTCGGGTGCCGCAATGGCGCTCGACCTCAAAGAGGGCATCATCGACCGGTTTCGGAGCCTGCCGATGAACGCATCCGCTGTTCTGATCGGGCGCACCAACGGCGACCTCGTGCTCAACACCATTTCCATGGTGATCATGATGGCCACCGGGCTTGCCGTGGGCTGGCGAGTCAACACCTCGCCGATGGAGTTCCTGGCCGGGGTCGGGCTGCTCCTGCTGTTCGGCTACGCCTTCAGTTGGGTCATGGCGCTGCTGGGCATGAGCGTGAAGAGTCCGGAGGTCATCAACAACGCCTCGTTCCTGATTCTGTTTCCGCTGACCTTCGTCTCGAACGCTTTTGTGCCAAGCGAAACCCTGCCGGCCGCGCTGCGGACTTTCGCCGAGTGGAACCCGGTCTCCTCACTCGTGCAGGCCGTTCGGCAGTTGTTCGGCAACCTGGGCACAGCGCCGGTTCCCGACATCTGGACCATGCAAAATCCCATTCTGACCGTCTTGATCGGTATCACCGTGATGCTGTTGGTCTTCGTGCCACTGTGCATTCGAAAGTTCGCGTCAATCAGCTCCCGCTGATTGCCTCATTCACCGTTTCACCGACCCAAGGAGTCATCGTCATGGCCCAGCAACAGAGCGAACACGGTGTCGGCATCGTCGAGGGATTCAGCGGGTTCGCCGTTTCCGACGTCGATGCCGCGCGCACCTTCTACGCCGAGACCCTCGGACTCGATGTCTCGGCGGGGGAGATGGGCTTTTTGCGCATCGCCTTGCCAGGCGGAGCAACCGTCATGGTCTATCCGAAGCCTGATTTCGAACCGGCCACCTATACGATTCTCAATTTTGCTGTGACGGACCTCGACGCCACCGTCGACGAACTCACCGAACGCGGCGTGGAATTTTTACGCTACGACGGGTTCGAGCAGAACGATAAGGGCATCGCGGCCGGCGACGGCCAGGGGCCGGACATCGCCTGGTTCACTGACCCGTCCGGCAATATCCTGTCGGTGCTCACGAACCCGTGATGCTGCCGAGCCTCGCGGGCCGGCAAACTGCCTAACGCCCGCGGCTTTTACCCTTGTTGGGGTTTTTGGTCGGTCGGGTGCGGCCGGGCGAGCTTTCGGTCTTCTTGCGCACGGCTGGTTTCGCCTTGGCCGCGGCAGCCCGAACGGCCTTGGCCGCGGCCTTCGCCTTGTCGGTTTTCTTGGGCTTGCGTGGCGGCTTCGGCGGTCGGCCGCCGCTTGCCGACGGTGCGTCGTCGGTGGCTGCAGCGGTGGCAGCGGCGGCTGCCGCATCGGCCGCTGCCGCGCCGGTATCCGTGCGAGAGCTCGTCTTCGAGCGTCCGCGCACGATGCCGATGAATTCCTCGATGTCGTCAGTGGTTTCGCGGGTGATCCAGGCCAGGGCGATCTGCGTGTCGGCGACATTCGTCACCGGGCGGGAGATGACGTCCTTGCGGCCGTACAGCCGGGCGATCGAATGCGGCACGATGATGATGCCGACCCCGGCGGCGACCTGCTCCATGGTCTCGTCAAGGTCACGCATCGGCGGCAGGGCGCGGCGTGTGCCGTCGCGCACCTCCTGCGCGAGATCACGCCACTCGGGTACGTCGTCGGGATTCTGCAGCAGGTGTTCCTCGGCGAGGTCAGCGAGAATCACAGTCTGCGCCTGCTCGATCGCGTGATTTTTCGCCGCGACAACGACGGGAATCTCGTTGTACAGGTTGATGACGCTCAAATCGGTGTCGTCGATGGGCAGGCGCACCAAGCTGACTTCGGCGCGGCCGTCATGCAGCACCGCAACCTGCTCGGCGGTCTCGGTGCGAAACACAGTGAGGGGAACGTCGGCGCGACGGTCGCCCCAGATGCGTGTCCACTTGGTGGGGGTCACACCGGCGACGAAGGCGATGGAAAAGCTCACCGGCATCCTTTCTGAGAACTTCTGAGCGACTAAGACTAGTTGAAGGCGCCGCAAAGCGCGATTTGCCCTAACGAGAGCCCTCTCAGGCTATACGCTTGAACAATGAGTTCCGAGAAGAAGCCCCAGACCATGAAGCCCGCCACGGCGGCCCAGAAACTCGGGATTCTGCTCGACGCGGCACCGGCCGAGTTTCAGACCGAATTTGTCAGCCGCACCGAGCTCGCCGAGCTCATGGCCAACCCGCCGGAATGGCTTGTTGACCTGCGCGCCAACGGCCCGCATCCCCGGCAGGTCGTCGCCGCCAAGCTCGGCGTGTCGATCTCCGGTCTGGCTCGCAGCGAGATCAACGACCCGCTGACCACAGCCGAGATCTCCGCCCTGCTGCAGCAGCCGCCGGCGTGGCTCGTGCTCGAGCGTTCCACCCAGGCCGGAGTACGCGCCGACCAGATCGCGGTGAAAGACCGTGATGCTCACCGTGCGGCCAAGAAGGCGCACGTCGAGCGCCAGGCCTCCCAGGAGCAGGCCAAGCGCGACCGCTCCTAGCCGGCGCGACTGCGTCTGGCCGGCGCGACCGCTCCTAGCCGGCGCGACTGCGTCTAGCCGGCGCGTCTGCGTCTGGCCGGCGCGTCTGCTCGTCGTGCGCGGCCGCGCCTGTCTCGGCCACCGGCGTGGGGCATCCGTTGTCTGACAGTTTTTACGCGGCCGGGACGGCCGCGTCTGCCGGGGGCGTGTATTGCGTTCGCAGAAAGTTGACCACGTCGCCGAGTTCGGCTTGCGAAATGGAATGCGCAAGCGCCTCGTAGATGCGCTCGGTCAGCGTGCTGTGCCCGGGCAACCAGGCTTGAGTGCGTTCGACCGCGCTGGCGGGAATGATGCCGTCGGCCGTGCCGCGGCCCCAGAACACCGGCAGCGGCCCGTCGGCCAACACGGCATCGCCAGCGCCGGGACCGGTCGCGATGAATCCCGACAGGTTGACCGCGAAGCTGAACCGGTCGGGCGCGGCACGCATCAGCTGCAACGCCATGGCGCCACCCTGCGAGAAACCGAGCAGTCCTATGGACGAAGGCTGTTGCGGCAGGGCATCGAGCCAGTCGAGCACTGCCGAGACGGCCGCATCGACCGCGGCGTCATCGGGGTTTCCGGGATCGCCGATCGGAAACCAGGCCCAGCCGTCACCGACCGGCAGTGGCGCGCGCAGGGCCGCGATGACCGGCTCGAGCGGCAGATGCGGCGCGAGTGAGAACAAGTCGCCCTCGTGTGAGCCATAGCCGTGCATGATGAGCAGCAGGGGGCGGCCGGTCTGATCGGGCTCAGATGCCGACCACAGCACGGCAGCGGAATCGAGGGGGGTGCTGACGGTCATGGGTTCCTCCAAGTTGCTCGCGGCGCGTGGGCGCCGGTGTTCCCATACTTTCATTGCCCGGCACAGTTCTCCTACCGGGCGCTCGTGGCCAATTCCGGAAAACCGCGAGCGCGCCGACTGGCCGGCCCCGGAAATCCGCTGCCGCTGTCGTGGGACGCGCCGATTTCCTGATTTGGCCGCACGGGGCGGCATCGAGTGGGTGGAGGAGGCCGGTGCGCGGCTGCGGCCGCTGTAAGACAGAATGGCACTATGAGCGTGCGAACCCCTGACCCAGACCCGGACTGGACGCCGAAGCCCCCCGCGGGAGCCCCGAATGCGAATCCGGGCTGGCTGAACGATGTCGAACTCGCCGAGATTCGCCGTCGGTTGCCCATTCTCTACATTGAGGCCGTGCCGGTGCGAGTCGACGGCCTCGGACAGGTTGTGGAGGTCGGTGTGCTGTTGCGCGCTCGTCCGACTGGGGAGATGACGCGCACACTTGTCTCCGGCCGGGTGCTCTACGGTGAAACCCTGCGCGATGCGCTGTTTCGCCACCTTGAAAAAGACCTCGGTCCGATGGCGTTCCCGCAGCTGCCGACCAGCCCGGTTCCGTTCACGGTCGCCGAGTACTTTCCGATGCCGGGAATCACCGCCTACACGGATGACCGCCAGCACGCGGTCTCACTGGCCTACGTCGTTCCCGTCACCGGAACCTGCGACCCGCGTCAGGACGCCCTCGAAATAACCTGGATGACTCCGGCCGAGGCAGCGTCCCCGGCCGTCTCGGCGGAGATGGAAGGCGGCCGCGGCACCCTGCTGCGGGCTGCCCTCGCCTCCGTGGGCCAGCTGTACTGACCCGACGCAAGCGGATCGTCGCCCGCTCCGAACGCCTAAGGGCGCTTCGGGCCGGCTACGCCGACCGCGGCAGCGCTGAACCGAGCCCGAGCGTGTCGAGGAACAGCTGCACGTAGCGGTCGACGTCGACATCAAGTGCGACTTCAGCGGCTTCCCAATCGCCGGCCAGGCCGTGCACGATGTCCTCCCCGGGATGAATGCGCTTGTCGACCAGGGTCTGTCCGCGACCGTAGCCGGAGAGCTGCACGCTCAACGGCAGCATGCGGGTGTCGAGACCAGACGGGTCGACGAGCGCGCAGAGGGCGCCGGCATCGCCGATGAGTCCGGTATATTCGGCGTTGCGGCCCGACCCGAGCGCGACCCGGTTGCCGAGGAGCCGGCTGACAACCTGTGCCAGGTGGGACTCCATGCGCATGAGGCCGGCTGCGACCTGCTCGGGTATCGCAACCTGGTTGAACACGTCCAGACCGTACATGAACGTGGGCACGCCGGAATCGAGCACGATTGCCGCGGCTTCCGGGTCGTGCCAGACGTTGAATTCGGCGACAGCCGTGGCGTTGCCGACCGTGGTGGAGCCGCCCATGAAGATGATCCGCTCGATGTTGTCGACCACATCGGGGTACTGGCGCAGCAGCAGGGCCAGGTTGGTCTGCGGGGCGAGTCCGATCAGGGTGACCGGGTGCGGGCTGGCCAGAATCAGCCGGTGCATGAGCTCGATGGAACTGATCGACTCTGCCTGTCGGTCGGTCGGCGGAAGCTGCAGCGTGCCGAGACCGCTTTCACCGTGCACGTGCGCGGCGGACCTGGCCGGTTCGAGCAGGGGGCGTCGGGCGCCGGCGGCGACCGGAATGTTCGGGGCGTCTGCGACGTCGAGAATACGCAGGGTGTTATCGACGACGCGCTCCAGCGAGGCATTGCCGGCGACGCAACTGATGCCGAGCACGTTGATGCCGGGGTGCGCGATGGCGAACAGGATGGCCAGGGCGTCGTCGACGCCCGTGTCAACGTCAAGGATGACGGGGATAGCCTCGGGGGCCGTGGAATGAGTCATCCGTTCACCCTATTGTGTCACTGCGATCGAAAACCCCGGCCGGGCATTTCTGGGCGCAATCAGGTGCGAAAGGGCGATTGTTTGCTCGTGTGAGCGGTGGTGAGGCGCTAGCGAACCAGCCGAACCTCGTGCAGCTCCTCGCCGAGAACTTCCTCGGTGTGCTCCTGGCCGTCGGCACGGTATCCGTTGCGCTCGTAGAAGGCGTGCGCGCGGGGGTTGTCGGCGGCGACCCAGAGCGATGACGGTCCTGGATCGACGACGGAATCGAACAGTTTCTGGCCGATTCCCAAGCCGTGCTGCGCGTTGAGCAGATACATGAAATACAGCTCGTGGGTGGTGGGCTTGTCGTCGTCGCGGGTCGGTCCGCTGCCGGCAAAGCCCACGATCTCGTCATCGACGAGAACGACGCTCTGGCGGTAGTCCGCTCCCTGGGTGGTGAACCGACGCCACATGGCTGCGAGGCGCTGGGGCCGCAGCTGGGACAGGGCGGCCTCGCTGAGCAGGTGATCGTAGGTTTCATGCCAGCAGGCGGCGTGTACGCGGCCCAGGCTTTCGGCATCCGCTTCGGTTGCGGGTCGAACGACGACGGTGGAGTTCATATGCCGACACTATCCGTCTTTGCGGGCGTTTCCGTACACGCACCGGCGACGGGAAACGAAAACGGGCCGGTCTCCGTGGAGACCGGCCCGTTTTCTTCAAGCGGATGCTGCGTGCAGGCTAGCCCTGCGAGCGGCGCGGGGCCGAGCGGCCGGCTCCACCCGAGCTCGCTCCGCGAACAAGTCCGCCGACCTGGATGCTGCCCACGCGGGCGCCACCGGAACGGCCGGCAGCCGAACCGGTGCGGGGTGCGCTGGACGGAGTGCCGGCGGGACGGCCGGAACGCTCGCGACGAGCGCCCCCGGCCGCAGCGGTGTCGGTGCTGCGGCCACGGCCGCCGCCGTCGCGGTTCGAACCGGACCGGCTGCTGCCGGCATCGCGACCGCCACGGCTGGAATCACCGTCGCGGCTCGGGCGATTGCGCTGGCCTTCGCCGCCCTGCGAGCGTCCACCCTGCGAGCGACCGCCCTGCGAACGTCCGCCCTGCGACTGGCGCTGCTGCTGCGGTGCTTCGACGCGGGGAAGCGGCTTGACGTAGGCGGCGACGTCGCCGACGAGGGCGTCGACGGCGGGGGAGGCTGAATCCACGCGCTGCGGGGTCACCTTGATGGCGGCCTTGCGCAGCAGCGCATCGGTGTCGCGCTTCTGCTCGGGGAGCACGACAGTGACGACGTCACCGGCGCTGCCGGCGCGGGCGGTACGGCCCGAACGGTGCAGGTACGCCTTGTGCTCGGCCGGCGGGTCCACGTGGATGACGAGTTCGATGTCGTCGACGTGCACGCCGCGAGCGGCGACGTCGGTGGCAACGAGAACCTTGACCGAGCCGGAACTGAAGGCGGCGAGGTTGCGGTCACGGGCCACCTGCGACAGATTTCCGTGCAGGTCGACGGAGGGGATACCGGAGTCGGTGAGGCTCTTGGCGAGCTTCTTGGCCTGGTGCTTGGTGCGCATGAAGAGGATGCGACGGCCCGAGCCGCTCGCGAGCTTCTGCACGAGCTCCTTCTTGGCGTCGACGCCGGAAACCTCGAACACGTGGTGGGTCATGGCCGAGACGTGGCTGTTGGCCTCGTCGACCGAGTGCATCACCGGGTCGTGCAGAAAACGCTTGACGATCTTGTCTACGCCGTTGTCGAGCGTGGCGGAGAACAGCATGCGCTGGCCGTTGCCGGGCGTCTTGTCGAGGATGCGGGTGACGACCGGGAGGAAGCCGAGGTCGGCCATGTGGTCGGCCTCGTCGAGCACGGTGATCTCAATGCTGTCGAGGTTTACGAAGCCCTGCTTCATGAGGTCTTCGAGCCGGCCGGGGCAAGCCACGACGATGTCAACGCCGGCCTTGAGCGCGGAAACCTGACGGCCCTGCGAAACGCCGCCGAAGATGGTGGTTGTGTTGAGGCCGTAGGCCTCGGCGAGCGGGGTGATGGCGTTGGTGATCTGCGTGGCGAGCTCACGGGTCGGCGCGAGGATCAGGCCGAGCGGGCGTCCCGGGCGGCGCTTGCCGCCGGCGAGGTCGCCGCCGAGGCGGGAGACCATCGGAATGGCGAAGGCGAGGGTCTTGCCCGAGCCGGTCTTGCCGCGGCCGAGCACATCGCGGCCGTTGAGGGTGTCAGGAAGGGTGTCGACCTGAATGGGGAAGGCGCTGTCGATTCCCTGGGTCGAGAGAATCTTGACCAGGGGAGCCGGCACGCCGAGCGTGCTGAAAGATGTAGACAAAGTGGTGCCTTTCAGGGCATCAGTCTCCTCGCCCGTTCGGGTTGCCGCGCTGCGGCAATCAAACCAGGAGGATTCACATGGCGAAGGTGCCGAAGGGCACATCCGTTCGCCGTAAGAATGTTCATTCGCAAAATTAAGACGACCGGGTGGGCGGTCTCAATAAGAAGAGGGCGTTCTACGACGCAGCAAGCGCAACTACGCACTCGCAAGTACTTCTACTCTAGCGGATGCTGTCAAATCCGCCGCGAGACTAGGGGTGGTCGCCGTGGTACAGCTCGCCGACGGGAACCTCGACGCCGATGATGTTGCCGCTCTGCGGCAGGGGGCAGGCCCACATCGGGTCGTAGGCGCAGGACGGGTTGTAGGCGAAGTTGAAGTCGAGAATGAGGGTGTCGTCGCCGACGCCCGGGCCGAGGTCGGCTCCTTTGATGGTGTCGAGCAGATAGCGTCCGCCGCCGTAGGTGCCGTCTTTCCGGCCGGCGAGTGCGTCTTTCAGGGGCAAGAACAGTCCGCCCCCGTAACTGGCCAGCCGCCACACATCGAGCGAACCGACGTAGGGCAGTCGCACCGTGCCGACCAGGTCGAAGGGTACGCTGCCGTCGGTTCCGGTCTCCACGACCATGCGATACGGCTGCTCGGCGCGGTGCACCTCGACCTCGAACCGCCAGTCGGGGTCGTAGGCGGCAATTGTCAGCCCGGTGAACGCGGAGCGGTCATCGGGCAGCAACGGCGACGACGGATGCCCGGCGAAGAGCTCGTCCCGCCCGGAACGCCACAATTCGTGCCCGCTCTTGGGATTGTTCGCGCTCAACTGGCGCACGCCCGCGTAGAGGCCGGTCACACGACGGCGCCAGTCGGTGATTTGCAAGGCTCCCAGAGAAGAACTCATACGGCTACGCTACCGCCGCCGGGTGGGCGTTGCCCTCCTATTCGCTTTCGGCGGGTGCAACGCGCTGCGACAGCGGCACGAAATCGGGATCGTCGACGCCCACGTCGTGCTGCCAGGTGGGGGCGAGGCGCTTGAGGCGCAGCATGCGCCACTGCCAGAACGCCCAGAACGTCGGCCAGAGCGCGAGCGTGGCCGGACGGGCACGAAATATGAGCTGGTCGCGGTAGAGCGTTTTGCCCGTGCCGGCCGGGTCGGGCGCGATGGCCATGCGGTGATCCCACAGCGTGACCGCGGCCAGGGCGCCGGAGACACCGCGCCCGGTGTCGCGGAGAATACGCACCCCGTCGGGTCGGTGGGTCGAGTTGGCGAGTCGAATGACCTGCGTTCCCATGGGCACCAGACCCAGCATGGAGAACATAGCGGGGTGCTCACCGGGTTCCCAGCGGGTGGGAAAGCCGTCGGCTTCGAGGGATTCCATGGCCAGGAACGGGGAACTCACCTCGCGGAACACGGCGGGGCTGTGGATGGCGTGCCAGGCGGCATCCGGGGTGCAATCGAGGATTTCTTTGAGCAGTACGCGCATTAGCCCAGTTTGGTGTGAGCGTGGCATGCAGTACAACTGGAACGTGGCAATTCGGTTCTGGCTCGGCGTCGTGCACCGCGAGCATGTGCTGCGCGGGGTCGATTTGGGCATTGCGCGCGCCAATCGCGGCGCCGGCGACCTGATAGCGCAGATGGGGGAAGCCGACGGCATCGTCTACTACTCGCCCAAGACGGCGTTCGAGGGCGATCCGCTCAAGGAATTCACCGCCATCGGCCGCATAGCGGATGCCTACGCCTACCAGGTCGGCGACCCCGACAACGAGTTTCGACCGTGGCGACGCCGAGCCGACTACGACCTCGATGCGTGGCCCACGAGCATCCGCCCGCTCGTGTCGGTGCTGCAACTCACCCGCGGCAACCCGGACTGGGGCTTCCAGCTGCGCCGCGGAATGCTGGAAATCTCGCGGCATGATTTCGAGATGATCCGGCAGCAGATGCGGCGGCCTTCCGCCGATGATCGGTAGCGTGGCGCTGACTACGCCGAGCAACCTAAATTAGACTCGCGATATGAATGGCGATCTCTGGTGGGTACCTTCGGTTATCGTTCTCGGCCTCGTCGCGGCGGGGATCTGGGCGCTTGTAGCGGCCTCACGACGGCGCTCCCGGGCTCTGCTCGGGCAAGTGACCGCCGCGGCGGACGAATTGGCGCGCAGCGCAAAGATCAGCCTCGTTCGTGCCGACGATCTGGTGCAGGACGCCACCGATGAGGTTGGCTTCGCGACCGCGCAATTCGGTGAATCAGCCACTCGCGAGTTTACGAACGCGCTTGCGACCTCGCGGCGCCAGCTCAGCGACGCGTTTGCACTGCAGCAGAAGCTCGATGACGCACTGCCGGACAGCGCGGCGGAGCGCGACCGCTGGAACCGACAAATCATCCAGCTCGCCGATGAGGCAACCAGCCGGCTGACGAACCAGGCTCGGGGCTTCACGACCCGGCGTGGCGTGGAACGGAACGCCCCGCAGCAGCTCGATGAGCTGCGCCGGCGGCTGGGACGAGTCGCCGACCGGGTTGCCGGCGGCGCGAGCACGCTCACCCGGCTGGGCCTGGTCTATTCCGCGTCGGCGCTCGCACCGATCAGCGGCAATGCCGATCGCGCCCGCACCGCGCTGGACGCGGCCGTGGCCAGTGCCGACGCCGCAGCGCAGCGGCTCGCCGAGGCATCCGCTGACCCGGTCGGTGACCAGCTGCAGGCCGCCGAGCAGTCCCTGTTTCAGGCCGTCAAACTGCTCGATGCGATCGAAACCGGCGAAGATGAGCTGCACCGTGGCTTCGCCAACCTGCAGAAGGCACTGGATGCTGCCGGTTCCGAACTGGCCGAGGCTCGCGCCCTGCGTGACGGTCACGAAGAATCCGACACGAGCGCGTCGCTCAATGAGGTCATTTCCCAGGCCGCGTCCGTTCAGGCATCGCTCCGCGAGCCCGGGCGATCAAGCGACCCCTCCGCCGATCTCGTTCTGCTCGAGACGGCCATGAACGGTCTCGACAGCATTCGTTCCGAGGCCCGCAACCGCCAGCTGCGCCTCGACAACGCGCGCACCGCCCTGACCGGCGCTCTGCTCACGGCGCGCGGTCAGATCACCATCACTCGCGATTTTGTGGACGCGCACCGCGGCCGGGTGCAGGCCGCCGCACGCACCCGACTGGCCGAGGCCGAACGCCAGCTCGCGCTCGCCGTGGCGGAGAGCGACCCGGTGACCGCGCTCGACACGGCCCGCCGTGCCATGATGCACGCGACGGATGCCGATGCCCTCGCCCGCTACGACACGCGCTGATCGACGCGCTGGTAGATACGCTCTGATCGACGCGCGCTGGTCGACACTTCCTGATCGATACGCTCTGATCGACACGTGCTGGTCGACACGCTCTGATCAACACGTGTTGTCCGGTGCCCGGCCGGCCCGGCAGATCCGGCCCGGCAGATCCGGCCCGGCAGATCCGGCCCGGCAGATCTGGCCTCGCAGGCCCGGCCCCGCAGCTACCGGCCGGCGGACGCGGCGGCCCGACGCCGGATCGCCGGCGTGATCTCGCGACGCAACCAGATGATGACATTCGCCGGATCAAACCGGCGGGCACACAGCCCGCAGGCCAACGGTCTGGTGGGCTGTCGATACCGAAAGTGTGTGTGTCCCGCGGGGCAGGCGCCCACCCAGGGCGCGAGCTCGTTGGCGATTTCACCGTCGTGGGTGCGCTTGCCGTCGTAGCCGAGGTCGTGCGCCATCTTCTTCCAGCGCACGCCGTGCCCGGCCCGGGGACCGACCAGGGCGTGCGCGAGCTCGTGCAGCAGAATTTGGTACACCTCGTCGTCGGCATACCGCGCGGCGAGGTAGCGCGAGACTGTGATGTGTTTTTTGCTGAAATTGCACAGTCCGGCCCGCTTCTTGGCGTTGTCGAAGCCGAAGGTCCAGCTGGAGTCGAGGTGCAGAACGATCAACGCGTCGGCCCAGCGCCGCACCTGAACGAGATCGGCCATCAGGGCTCGTCGCTGACGACGAGCGACTCGACGTCGCGCAACTGAACCTGATACAGCCGGTCGTCGCCAGCCTGGGCGGAACCGCGGCCATCCGTGTTATTACTCACAAACCACAGTGTGTCAGCAGGGCCCGACACCACGTCGCGTATTCGACCAAAACTGTGCACAAACCACGCGGTGGCCGCGGCTGTGGAGGCGTCGGTGATCGGGATGCTCCACACCCGTTGACCGCGCAGACTCGCCATGAAGATGGTGTCGTTGACGATGGCGATGCCACTCGGACTGGCTTCGTCGGTCGACCACTGCCGTTCTGGGTCGATATAGGACGGGTCGCCGGCCTGCCCCTCGACCAACGGCCAGCCGTAATTGCCGCCGGGCACGATGCGGTTGAGCTCGTCCCAGGTGTTCTGGCCGAACTCGCTCGCCCATAGTTGGCCGCGCGAATCCCAGGCCAACCCCTGCGGATTCCGATGCCCGAACGAGTACACCAGCGTGCCGAACGGGTTGTCCTCCGGCACGGTTCCGGTCGGCGTCATCCGCAGAATCTTGCCGCTCAGGCTGTTGGGGTTCTGGGCGTCGGCGGCATTTCCGGCATCCCCGACTGTCGCGTACAGCGCTCCGTCGGGGCCGAACGCGATGCGTCCGCCGTTGTGATTGCCGGCGCGCGGGATCGAACCCAGAATCAGGGTCGCGGGCCCGAGGGCGTGGCTGCCGGGGGAGCCGGCCAGCGGCATCCGTTCGATGCGGTTGTCGGCCGCGGTTGTGTAATACGCGTAGACCCAGCCGGCG
>Ga0314774_1001884_pt1 | contig 12586 bp, 13 predicted proteins | sample MetaGCBIA2018_FD_204515 | JGI IMG/M metagenome (GOLD analysis project Ga0314774, IMG submission 204515) | Cryopeg brine microbial communities from Beaufort Sea near Barrow, Alaska, United States - CBIA 2018 | ecosystem: Environmental > Aquatic > Marine > Coastal | place: USA: Alaska | collected... | reverse complement strand
AGTCGAATTATTCTAAAATATGGAGAGGTAGGTTTTTTGTTTCTCAAAACAACCCTTGTGTTTACAAGGGTTGGGAGGCTTTTGTCGTCAAATTTTTAGTTTTGTCGGTTGATAGTGAAAAAATATATATCCATTGGCGGCCACGCGCAATTGCCCACCACCGAGGTCGCTCCACGAAGCTTTATCGCCCAAGCAAGAGACCTTTTGCAAATTATGTTTGCTGTAAACACCTGTGTTTTGACCTTTCCAGACCGCATCGATTTGACTGTTATTGCGTTTTTCTCCGCGAGCAAAGTTCAACATCAGGGTATAGACTAGGATCTTTTCACTTTTTGCTGTCCATTCGTAGGAACACACGGCACTTTTGCTTTCTTTTTGCTTTATGCTTATTTCATCGGAAAGGCCAAAAATCGACTGGACGTCTTCTTTATCGATTAACTGACAGATATTATCACGCTTGCTTGAACCTGCAAAGCTCATGTCATCTTCTATTTTAGTTTTTTGATTGTTCTGATCTTTGCAAGAAATCCCTGTGCTGATGAGAAAAAAGACCAACATAAGATTGGTGATTTTAGATAATGTGAATGCCGTTTTCATTTTTTTTGATTTCAAAATTTAAAAGATCTGTTCTTATTAACTGCTCTACTGGTCAATACATAAGATTTCTCACATAAACCTGAAGATTTCAACTTTAAACAAAAGTGCTTTTATCCAGCAATGGTTAATCCTCCCACAGACTGGACAGTAGCATAGATAAGGCACTCCTGCTCATTTTTTTTTGATTAAAAGCTAAACCAACATCTACAGATTTTTGGACGCAGGAATCTCTTTTCCCCTCCAATCAGAGAACAGTTTTGATGTGTTATCCAAGCTTAAATTGGCATGTTCTAGATGGGACCGTGCAGCATCTTGAACGCTTACTCCATACTCAAAGCAATCGGTATAAACAACATCGTGGATATTCAGAAAACTTCCCCTTTCCAAGAATACGGCACCATTGGGTTTTTTTGTGGTCCTGCCCGCGTTATTTATATTTACATAACCGATTTCATTTAATGGACTACTGGATTTAAAACCTATTTGTTGCCAAAAACCAGCAACATCATGTTCTCCACGAATGCTGATGGGGTCGTCTTTTGTACCTACCATTACTAAAGAAGCATTTTGATAAACATGAATCGATTTTTGGGAAGACATGATAACTACTGTCCCCCCCGGCGATACGCTAAAAACGCCATCTCTTATACTTAAATCACCTTGAAGAAAGTAAGGCACATCCAATTTGGCCCAGGTCACATCACCTGCAATGGTCCCACCATCGAGCTCAATATGATCCTTCTCGTTCCCAGAAAATTTATTGGTGCCATTAAACAGTCTTAATCGGATAACATCTGTTTTAAAAGGGATCTTATTTTGGATGAACGTGCAGTTGTTCATAACGATATTATGTACATCTTTACCTACTTTGCGGTTGGTAAGCATCCCATAATTTTTACTATTTGAAAACGTGCAATGCTCAATGCTTAAATTGCTTGCCTCATTATAGATTTCCAAAGCAGCTTTAGGGCCGCCAGCATAATCGATAGTGACATAGCTCATTGTATTGCTCATACTGGTGCTCCCGGTGCCAATACCTCGCCAAAATCCTTTTATTTGTTCTTTCCCGGTCAGGACAATCGGTTTTTCAGCATTGCCTTTCATTTTAAAGGAGGATTTATGCCCAAAATTCATCCCTGCATTTTGTTCAAACGCGATGGTCACACCGGGCTCGACGGTCAATTTACCATCAACATTTGTCATACACGTGATTATATAATCTACCGGGGCTTCTGGGTTGTCTTTTAAAACTGCATTGGGATTCTTTCTAAAATAAGTGCACTCCAGTATTATCGCCGCAGCAGCAGCTTCAGAGAAATCAGGGCTTGTTGAGCCATCTTCTTCCTGGGCGATTTGCACTTGACTATCTTGCTGTGATTTAAAGCTTGTCGCGCCATCATTGTTGTTTGTGACTGGCGTATTGACTTGTTCTTGTTTTGATTCTGAATCTGGGTTTGTCGTGTCCTCTTTCTTGTCGTCGCCACAACTGGTAAATGCTATGGCTAAGAGCAGTAAAAGAGCTATAGATTTTAATTTTGATAGTAGCGTTTTCATTTTAAGGGATATTAGTGTTTATGTGTGTTGTTAATGTATTCAATCTCTACGAATTTCGATAACCGTATCTTCGGTAACATTATTACCTCCTTCTTCAGTTCCAAGCAATGGAAAATCTTTAAGAATAGAGGTTTTCCAAATATGGCACAGCATTATATAAGTCTATTTTCCCCAAGGATCAAATCAGAAAACCCGTCAAATTTTAAATGTTACGGGTTTTTTGATTAAATCACCGATATTCAAAATATTAACTTATTTTAAATATTTATAAACCATTAGTTTTGCTCGTCTAAATCTTATGATGTTAGTCAATAATCTCAAAACGCATCCAAACAAACGCCTTTTCGTCAAGATCAGATCCTCTATTTCGAGCCCGTATTGGTCCCTCAAGAATCATCTTCCCTGGATAGTTCACCTTACGGAGAGGCAAGGACGTTCCATCAAAATTGTCAAATTTCAAGGCACTGCTAACACCACCATCAAAATAATGCTCGAGTGCATTTAACTCTTTAGGGCCATTAAGAATAGCGAGTACATCGTGGATGGCTACCTTGAGCTTTCGAGGGTCTTTGTTCATAACAACATCATCTCTCCCAAAAGTATTACTGGAATATTCCTTGACCCATGTATCGATCATGAACTTCGCATTCTTATCATTGGCTTCGTCTGGTGTAATATTAAACACAATAGAGTTATTGATATTTGGCGATCGTTGCCCGGTGACATTTGATTCTGAAGTATGAATTTGTCTATTTATACTGCCGCAGATAAGGGATGTTGAACCGGCCCAATTTGTATTTATATTACCTGGAGGGCATGCAGAATTAAATTTTTTAATATCGGTACTAATTGGAGTGTTCACATTTCCATTGGCTTTATACCGCACATGTTGAGTAATCCCATAATCTGCATAATTATCGCCATCTTGGGTTGTTTCACACTGGATTTGTAAGAGAGTTACTTTCAATTTAATATCCTCAAATGGCATACATGTTTCAATCGGTTGGGTATTATTGCTCACCATTCCTATTCGTTGATTATGCAGGTTCTTAAGTTCATAACCAATGGGATAGGCTTTAGCTGGTGGAAAATCAATTCCATTGATATAATCTGTTAAGGGCTTTCTACCTTTTCTTTTCCAATCTGCAGCAATATCATTTACTGCACTCTGTACACTTCCACCATAATAAAAGGCAGTTACCTCCGTGCTCTCATCAGAAGATATTTTATTGATATTTGACTTAACCTCAGCGTTATTTCCCAAATAGCTCATGCTAGCACTTGCACTTGCACCAAAATCCTCGACGCTCTTCATGGTTTTTAGCATAAAATATCCTTTTCTTCCATAATTTACCCTTGAAATATAAATGTATTTACTAAGGTCAACATCATCCTCTGGGAATATTTCGTTGATTTCAAGCCCATCTACCTGAAGGTTGAAAACAGTTTGCTGAAACTCAACCAAATAATAGTGATGCCGCTTGGTTGAACTGCTTTGCATACCAAGTGTTGCAGCAATACCCGCGAAGGAATTTGAATATCTTCCATTAACTTTATAATTGAGTTCTTCCATTGAATGAACTTCAGAGTAGGAATAGGAAATGAGGGCACCTGGACGAAATTCTGAAACAGAGTTTAGCAATTCTTTAACACCGTCATTTATCTTTGACTTTTTTTTAGGATTATCGATGATTTTGCTTCCCCCTCCTGAAAAAGATATCGTGATTGGCCCTCGCTGGTATCTCTCTTCGATTACATTCGCGTTTTGCACAAAATCAAGAGCATTTAAGATAATCCCAGGTTTCATCCATTCTGGTGGGCCATTCAATGTAAAATCTTTAAAATCTAAAGTATTGAGACGCGTATTTAGAACAATATCCGTGCAAAACTGATCTCCTTTCTTTTTTCCTTCAGACCTGGATATGGTAGAATCATCACTGTCTTCAAACCCTGAATTCACTGTCTGAAGCTCAAAAGCTCCAAACATATCCCTAAAGTTCGTTTTTTTAAATACCTTTGTCAATTGAGGCTTTATAACTCCTATAGCTTTTTTGGGTTTTACAGTAGTTTGTGTCATGACTTTAGGTTTATTTACTTCATAAGTTCCCGTAGTCTTTTTTACCTTTATACTCCTTTTCTTAATGGGCTTTACCTTCATTTTCTTCTGAACCCTTTCTACTTTGGCTTTCACTTTTTTCTGCTTCTTAGAGGGTTCTTGTGCATAAGATGGGGTTGTCATTAGCATAAGTAATGCTCCGATAAATAAAATTGTTGTTTTCATGATAAATGGTTTTTTGGTCAATACTAATTTCATTGGGAACGAGATTCCCTATCTAGTGTGTTTATGGATGAGTGGATTTTTTATGGCAACCTTTTCGGGCATATTTTTACCTACTATATTACAGTTTGCGTTTCATTTTTTTCAAACCCTTTTAAATCATTACATTTCAGAAAATTCCACCGTTGCAGTTTTAGATCCATAATCGAAATCAGTTATTTTAACACGCGTGCCTATATCATTGATTTCGGTCGGTGTGCCATCCTTATTAACAAATATATTTCCCTGTACCAGCTTCCATCTAAGATTTGTTTCCGGGTCTAAGTTTTGCTGCAAATCAAAGTAAATTCCAACTTCACTAAAAATATGAGACACTAACCAATAATTGTCTTCAAATTCTGCCACGGTAGATTCTTCAATCTCCCAAGGTTCACTCCTATATACATCACCGATTGAAGCAGAGGTTCCCGTATATAATGGTGATAAACCCTTACCTTCATCGAATGTTACATTGATTTTCTCATTCTCAGAATCAATTTTATGTACATAAAGCCAAGGTCTTGTTTTTCTATAAATCCCCCTGCTCAGTGTATGCTGATCAATGACAAAATCTGAACCACGTTGAGTAAGTTGATACTCATCACCATCAATAGTTACTTTTGTGCAATTGGGTGTCATTGTGTACCTACCATAACCATTGTATGTTGTACAACATCCATTCAAAAATAGGAGCAGTATAAATAGACTTGAAATCTTGATTAAATTTTTCATTATTATTTGATTTTAGATTAATAATTAAGTTTTTAGTTTAGTGATTATCTCGGGTTAATAATTTTAGTCCCTCTAAACTGACCTCCTATCTCATCTATTTGCCCAGTTTTAGAAGCCTTTTCTCCCCCTTTTCTAAGCTCTATTTTCAGGTTTTTATTTCTTTTCTCAGATATTTTTAAACCATTCGGCATAGTTGCCGCCCAGCCACGGCACGGGTTGTTCTTTTTGGTTAATGGCATTGAGCAGGCCCATGATCCATAAATAAAGCAGCGCAAATGACCCCAAGAAACTAACGATCCACCCCAGGATTGGGATCATCCCAACGATACCAAGTGCCAATCCCGTAACGGCCAGGCCTAAAGATTGTCTTATATGATAGGTGGGAAAGGCCGCTTTTTTGTCGTTGTTCATCACAAAAGCGATGATGAGGCCAATTAATGTAATGTAAGCGATCACTGCTATGTTCTTTTCTTCAGATGATATAGCTTCATTCCTTGATGCAGTGGCTTCTTCTGTGTAGGCTGCATTACTGTTTGTGTTATTTGTCATGATGTTGAATTTTTAGGTTTAAGAATTAAATGTTTGTAGGTGTGGTATCAAAACCCCATCTTATTATAATCTGTGGTACTGAAATCACGTTTTTCTTTGTCCAACGCAACACATTCCATTACAACAGACTTATACTCCTTGTGCTTTTTATCAACGCTTTTCATATAGAGCATCAATCCATTTTCGGCATCTTTGAAATACTTGCTCAGCACAGATGGGTTGTTCCGCTGTTTCGAGGCGTTCAGGATATTCTGAAAGCTTATCCCAACTTCATCGGTGTAGTACATGGTAAACTTCCATTCTGAGTTTTCAATCTGTTTTCCCTTACAGACATAGCCTAATATGGTTTTGCTGGGCAGATTTGTCACCGTATAGTCCGATTTATGATAATTATCGTTGGCCCAATCATTATCAGTACTTAAATCCAACGATATGGTAGTATACATTTTTCCACTTGTTGCAGATATAAAACTATAGGCCGCCTCTTTGTCATAATCAAAGATCATGAACATCTTCATCCCTTTTTGGTTCATCGCCATGCCCGCATAATCGCTGTCAGGCTTAAAAAAATAGTCCATCTTCATGGTGGTCTCCTCCGCTGTCATTTTCATTTTATAGCGGTAATCAAAGTGATAACTATTAGCCGGACTTGCGACATCGGCGCCGCCAACTTTCCCTTCCATACCGGAAAAGATACCGTCCATGCCCTTACTCACTTCATCTGCGGTCTTATCGGCTGATTTTTTGATGATGGTGTTTTCTGCAGCTTCACTTATTTTATCCCCTAATTTTTTGAAGAACTGAGCTTCACTGGTCTGGTACATCATCAAAAAAATGGATAAAAGTAGTATTCTGGCTAAAAGTTTCATATCATTTATGTTTATATGATTTGATCAAATGTTATCATAAATATCTGATACACAATGAAATGGTTTATGAATGGTGCTAAAAACCTTATAATTGGTCTGATTTTAAGGATGATTGGTAATTGCTGATTATCAAGCAATAAACACGTTTACCAAATACCACATAATACTGACCAAACACAAGGTTATATTGCCTGCTGATACAATTTCATATCTGTTGACCTATATTTTTAGTAATTTACATTATCCTCTAAATTGAAGTGTTATGTTAAAAATCATTCTCATAGATGATGAACCCAAAGCCATCAAGAGCTTAGAATGGGAAATCGCCAATTTTTGTGAAGACGTTGAGGTACTGGCAACCTTCATGGATCCTAATGAAGCCATTACTTATCTAAAGCACAACGATCCCGATTGTGTTTTTCTGGATGTGGAAATGCCCGAAATGGACGGATTTCAGCTTCTCGATCATTTTCAGAAACGCAGGTTCTGTGTGGTTTTCATCACGGCCTATAATCAATATGCGATTAAGGCCATCAAGGAAAATGCTATGGATTATCTGCTGAAACCTATAGACTCTGATGATCTGGTGGCTACCATTGAAAAACTCAAATCCGACAAAAAAAACGGGCGTACCTACGACGCACTTGAAGAACGTTTGCTTGCCCATGCCAATAAACGTATTTCAATTCCCGTAGAAGGAAAGTTGGTTTTTATCGATGCCGAAGATGTGCGCTATTGCGAGAGCGATGGTAATTATTGCCGCATTCACCTAACCAGTAAAAAACCCTTGTTCATATCCAAAAAATTAAAGGAGGTCCACCGTATTCTGCCCGAAGAAGATTTTTTCCGCATTCACAACAGTTATGTTATCAACCTTAAAAAAGTCAGTGAGTATTTAAAGACCGATGGCTATGTGGTACTTGACGACAACACAAAAATCCCGGTTTCCCGGAACAAAAAATCCGCATTTTTAGCTAAAATTTAATTGTCTATGCAATTTGAGCCATATCTTTTCCTCTGGCAGTGTATGGTGACCGCCTTGGGCTTTCTTTGTATCATCAGCCTTGTTATCGGTTATAATTCCGGGGAAAAATCTTTTTTGTTCTATGCGGTCTATACCTTTTTCATGCTGTTCTATTTCATCCTGATCAGCCCTTATGACCTGATCTGGCGAGATCAACTTTTTACCTCACCCTTCGAGTCGCTGCGCTTTTACTCGCAGGTGATCTATAACTGTTCCTATTTTCTCTTTTTTCTCTATTTTTTGGACGTTAAGATCCAGCTTTATACCTTTTACAGCTTTATCATTAAGGTTGTTGGCATTATCTTTACAGCGGGCACAATAGTATTTCTGTACGGCATTCTAAGTGGAAAACCCGAGGTTTTTAATTTTTTCTATATTTATATCTTCGTTCCCATTCTATTCTGTTTTGCCGTTTATACCCTTATCAGGACTTTTGCCCTTGACGGAAAATTGAAATATTTTTTTATTATTGGGGGCGGTACGTTCATCATTTTGGCCATGATGGCGCTTTTTCTACCCATTATGGACCTGCATTTTTTTAACTTTGAGGGCTTCCATCTTTTTTATATCGGTATTTTCATCGAGCAATTTGTTTTTTCACTCGGTCTGGCGTATAAGGTGAAAATGATCAATCAGGCACTTCTTGACAAATCGCTGGAAAACCAGTATATCAAAGAAAATCAAAATAGAATGCTAGAGATAATGTTGAAAGAGAAGGAGGATAAGCTGCTGGCCATAACCGCAAAGGCCGAAGAAGATCGCGTTGCGCGCCTGCGGGCCAAGTTTGAAGATCAGATTCACCACTTGCACCTGGTATCGCTGCAAAGCCAAATGAACCCGCATTTTATTTTTAATGCACTCAATTCCATCAAGGTTTTTTTAATTGAAAACGACAAACAGCAGGCTATTTATTACCTCAACAAATTCTCAAAGCTCATCCGGGATATTTTGGAAAGTGCGCGTGTGGAAAGCATCAATCTCGCGGAAGAATTGAAAATACTGGAACTGTATGTGAATATCGAAAACATCCGCTTTGAGGATCAGATAATCTTTAGCGTAGAAAACCCGGAGAGAATCAACCTGAAAAACATCGATGTCCCATCCATGATCTTACAACCTTTTATAGAAAATGCAATTTGGCACGGTCTGATGCTCAAAAAAGGGAAAAAACGGATCGTGATCACCTTTTTTAAACAGCACGGGGTCACAGCTATGAAAATAATAGACAATGGCATTGGGCGGCAAAAGTCAACGGAACTACGTGTTAAAAAAACCTACCAAAAGGAATCCATAGGTTTAAAAATAGTCAGTGAACGGCTTAACTATTTCAACCAAAAGCAACAGATAAACTACTACTTTACCATACATGATCTAAAAAATGAAAAAGGAGAACCTACCGGCACCGAAATTGAAGTTTTCTTTTCATCTGAATGTTTGTAAATTTATAATAGAAAGTTTTTTGATTCAGTTTTTCGATATTATCCACAAAACCGTTCTAAACAGACAGAATTTTTTTAAATGTTGTCAAGAACATATTAGGAATGAAGAAGATACTTTTATTCAGGCAAACCGCAGTCTTGAAAACTGGCAAAAAAGCTCGAAAAAAGCTTAAAATCGCCCCAAAATGGGTAAAAAATTGGCTAAAAGCAGTCAAAAATTGTCAAAAACGAACACAAAATGGGTAAAAAACTTCCAGCGTTAACTGAAAAACTGATTGCCTTTATAGCAGAACAGCACCTTTTTTTTGTAGGTACGGCGCAGGCTGAAGGCCGTGTTAATATTTCGCCGAAAGGTCTTGATACATTGCATATTTTAAATGAAAACGAACTCCTATGGCTCAACCTTACCGGGAGCGGAAATGAAACTGCAGCGCATCTACTTTCTGAAAATCGAATGACCATTATGTGCTGTTCTTTTGACAAAAATCCGTTGATCTTAAGAATTTACGGCACCGCCGAAGCCTTTCACGAGCGCGATGCAGAATTTCACCAGTACATTACCTATTTTAAGGACATGCCCGGAGCGCGCCAGATTTTTAAACTTCATATAGATTTAGTGCAGACATCATGCGGTTTTGGCGTTCCTTTTATGGAATTCGAAGGATCTAGGGAAACGCTTAATATCTGGGCCGAACAAAAGGGTGAAGCGGGGATTAAAAAATACTGGAAAGATAAAAACCAGACCACGATAGACGGTTTTAAAACCGGTATTTTTGAATAGAAAGCGATTTTAGGTTGATTTAGCTTTTAAAGTTCGGAGCTCGGAGTTCATGGTTTAATTACCTGATTAGATTTGACCGGTTTTTGATTAATTTTTCAACATTTTTTTAAACATTCACAGGGGGCTTCGGTACAAATTTCTTTCCGCAAAAGCTCCAAGAAATTCACTCAGCCACCTTTATTAGGTGCTTCGAACCCTGATTCAAAATTCAGCATTCAAAATTCAAAATTGATTGATTTCAGTCCATCAATTCCATATCAATGTAGATGTTCTTTTTGGGCCATTCATTGTCATCTACTTCCACCTTATTGATCTCATCAACTACATCCATTCCTTTGGTGACCCGACCAAAAACGGTGTGTTTACCGTCCAGATGATGTGCGCCTTTTTGTGGAACGACGATAAAAAATTCAAAAGGGGAAGAAGCCTGGCTTACGTTCTGGTTCGTATATTTTGCGGCAGACAGCGCGCCGCGCACGTGCGGATATTTTGGCAGGGATTCATTGGGAATGAGGTAATTACCTATACGCTGGCGTTTTTTTGGTGTTTCATAACCATCACTATTTCCGCCCTGAACAACAAATCCTTTTGAAACGCGGTGCATCATGGTTTCATTAAAATAATTCTGTTTTACGAGAAGAATAAAGTTGGCACGGTGCAAAGGTGTATCTTTATAAAGTTCAAGTTCAATATCCCCAAAAGACGTCTTGATACGTACCCGGGTTTCAGGATTGTTTTTACCATATTCCATTAAAAAAGGCTTCAGGACTTCCTGCGATTCTATGATAGAACCCACTTTATTTTTAAGCTTTTCATTTTGTGCCTTGGCTTTATCTACAGGGGTGGAATCAGGTTTTTCCTCCTTTTTTTCGATATCCGAAGGTTTTTTGACAGAAGAATTTTTATCTTCACAAGCCCCCGCGCTAAGCAGGACGGCAATTAAACATAGTAAATAGATCGTGCGCATAGATGCAGTTTCAACAATTAAAAAATAGACTTTCAAAATTAAGCAATTTGTCATTACCGGGCGAACGTGCGCAGTTTGAAATGGCTCCTGTAGAACGGGTCAAAAATTTAAAGAAAATAGATATCGCGGCTAAAAATCCACGAGAAGCCGGTGTGATTGGCCTTTTCTATCCTGGAGTTGATCAAGAAGCGATGCTCGTTCTTATTTTGCGGAAAACTTATAAAGGGGTGCACAGCAACCAAGTGGGATTTCCTGGCGGGAAGCGAGAAACCTTTGACGACGATATTGAAGCCACTGCACTACGGGAAACGGAAGAAGAGGTAGGCGTGCCACGAGACCACATTAATCTGGTAAAAAAAATGACTAGAGTCTATATTCCGCCCAGTAATTTCTGGGTGCAGCCGTTTATAGGTTTCACCGAATTTACGCCTACATTTATTCCCGAAGAGGCAGAAGTAGCCGCCATTCTGGAAGTCAAGGTGACTGATTTTTTAGCAAAAGAGAGTATCGTGGTACAAAAAATAACCACTTCCTATGCTGTAGACCTTGACGTTCCCGCATTTCTGCTCAATAAAAATGTGGTCTGGGGTGCTACGGCGATGATGTTAAGTGAAATAAAAAATATGCTCTTAAAAACGGAATAATGTCTATTTTGTAGGATTAATGCCGAAGTAGGCCTCTCAAGGGCAATATCACGGCCGCTAATTAAAGAAATCACCTCTTTTATGGGAATTTTTAAGACCAATCCCTTTGGTCATTATTTAATCTTAAAAAAATGGCTCATTCGCATCATGGGCGTGATGAGTCATAGGCGGTACCGTGGTTTTAACGAGTTACAGATAGAAGGTTCTGAGATCATTAAAGATTTGCCGGGTACAAACATTCTTTTTGTATCTAACCACCAGACTTATTTTGCCGATGTTGCGGCTATGTTTCACGTGTTTAATGCCAGTTTGAGCGGTAGGGTAGACAGTATTAAAAACGTAGGTTACATATGGCAGCCAAAACTGAATATGTACTATGTAGCCGCGAGCGAAACCATGAACAGTGGGATTCTTCCGCGTATTATGGCTTATGGTGGTGCGGTAACGGTAAGTAGGACCTGGCGCTCGAAAGGCGAAGAAATAGACCGTCCCGTTAACTTGAGCGATACTGAAAATATAGGAATCGCTTTGCATGACGGCTGGGTAATCACTTTTCCGCAGGGAACCACTAAACCTTGGAAACCCATTAGAAAGGGGACAGCCCATATTATCAAACAATACAAACCCATTGTGGTGCCCATTGTCATAGATGGTTTTAGGAGATCATTTGATAAAAAGGGATTGCAGATAAAGAAAAAGGGCATACTCCAGAGTATGGAAATCAAAGAGCCATTAAAAATCGATTATGAAAGGGACAGTGTAGAAGATATTGTAGAGAAGATAGAATATGCCATAGAACAGCATCCTTCTTTTTTAAAGGTCATCCCTACCGAAGAAATGAAGGCTCAGGAGGAACTCAATAAAAATAGAAGATGGGAATATTAAGAGCTTGTTTAAAGTCAATGCAAACTGATTTTTAAGGATCAAGTCCAAAAGTTGTGGGATTTTAGTATTATGCAAAAATTGTTGTTAGTCTAAATAGAAAAAAATCTACGTTTCTCACTCCCCTGAACTGTGCCCTAAAGGCTTTGATTTTTGCGTTGAATGACTCTGCCGAAGCGTTTGTGCTCCGGTTATCAAAGTAGTTTATACCATTGAGCCTTTGAATTTACT
>Ga0314774_1001882_pt1 | contig 12614 bp, 9 predicted proteins | sample MetaGCBIA2018_FD_204515 | JGI IMG/M metagenome (GOLD analysis project Ga0314774, IMG submission 204515) | Cryopeg brine microbial communities from Beaufort Sea near Barrow, Alaska, United States - CBIA 2018 | ecosystem: Environmental > Aquatic > Marine > Coastal | place: USA: Alaska | collected... | reverse complement strand
AATAATGGTTTGTGGTGAATTCATTATAATACAGTAGCTTCCGCTATGGAATATTATTGTTTCAACTTCATTTTACAATTAAGCTTCTTTTATATTAATACAGTTTGGCAAATGATTATTAGGTTAAAAAGACTTTTGACACCCTAAATATATTTATATAAATTCTGATAATACAAATATATTATTCTAATTATCTGAAAAAGTTGTTTACATTTCGAACTGTATTTGATATAATTTTTATAGGAAAAGAAATTGTAAGAATGTGTAATGATTAAAAGAGTACTAAGTAAAAAAGAAATGACTAAAAAAGCTTGATTATTTTTAGATAACTAGGAATAATATAAATGAGAAAAAATCGTTATTTCAGAAAAATGAAATAACTTATATGATTATTGCTATAACTAGCAGGTAAAAGAGTAGACTAATTCAATAATTAGGATACTCTTTTTTGTTCGAAGTTATGATTAGACTAGGAGGTTATCATGGAAAAGATTAATAAACAATTACTAAGCGAAAAATATTTATTGAATGTATCAGAAACTATGAATTACTTTGGTTTAGGTGAAAACTCTATAAGAAAATTATTGAATGATCCAAGTAGTAATTTTACGGTTAGAAGAGGTAAAAAGCTGTTGGCAAATAGAAAGCGCCTTGAAAAATACATTGACAATATATGTGATAATTGTGAAAGCATATAGGTGGAAAAATGGGTAAAGATTTGAAAGGTAGAGAACTTGGTAAAGGGATATATCAAAGAAAAGATAAAAGATATGAAGCACGTTTTATCGATAGATTTGGTAAAAGAATAGGTATATATGAAAATAGTGTACAGGCACTTATACTTAAATTAAGAGAAAAACAATATGAGGATGATATTGGCTTTAATATAAAGCAATCAAATATTACAGTTAAAGAATGGTCAGATAGATGGTTGAGTAGTTATAAGACACATATAAGATTTGTTACAAAGCGAACGTATTTATTTAAACTGAATCTGATTAATGAGTATCTAGGTAGTATGAAGCTTAGTAAGGTGATGCCTATAGATGTTACTGATATGATCAATCAATTTATGGAAAATGGTTATGCCGTATCAACCATTAGGGGAATAAAAGCGATGGCATATGATTTGTTTCAAACAGCGTATGAAAATGAAATAATTAGAAAAAATCCAGTTAAAAGCATTAAAATTAGATTCGAAGATGAACAAATCGAAGTAAAAGCTTTGACGGTCGTTGAACAGGAAATCTTTTTAAGTCATATTAGAGATAGTCATTATTTTGAATTGTTTGCTTTGATGTTATTGACGGGTGTTAGAATCGGAGAAAGTCTTGCAATCAGGTGGTCAAATATAGATTTCGACAATCGAGAACTTTCTATTGAGAAAGATCTAATCTATACGAAGGTTAATGGTAAGTATATTAAAATGATGGAGAATACAAAAACGAAATCGAGTATAAGAATGATACCATTAAATGAGGAAGCTATTATGGTATTAAAAAGACAAAAAGCTAAAAATTTAAATATAAAAGCTAATAATAATTTGTTCGATGATTTAGTATTTCTTGGACGTAATGGAAAAAGTTGTACGGATGTGAATATCAGAAGAATTTTAAAATCTAAAGAAAAAGTTATTAATAAAAATGGGATTATAATTCAAAAATTACACCCTCATCTATTGAGGCATTCATTTGCAACACGAGCTCTAGAAAGTGGCATGGAGCTAAAGGCCGTATCGGAGATATTGGGGCATAAGAGAATCGATATTACAGCAGATAGATATCAACATGTATTAAAAGAATTTGCCTCAGAAGAAATGAAAAAGCTGACGATTGAAGGATTAGAACTTGATCATGGTGAGTTGGAATGAGTCGTAAAATAGAGTTAAACTCAAATACATTAGTAGATGAGTGGTTTGAAATTTGGTTATCAAGATATAAAAAAAATTTGTCTCAGTCTACGATATCTGGTTATCAAGGCGCTTATCAACATGTTAGTGAAGTTCTTGGATTCAGAAAGCTCAAGTCATTACGAAATCAAGATTTTTATGATTTGTTTAATGATATGGTAGAGTTCGGCCATGCCAAGTCAACAATCAAGCAAGTAAAAATGGTGATCAGACAATGTTTAGAAGAAGCTATTCATTCAGAGTTGCTTTTAAAAAACCCGGTCCCTGAAAAGTATATGTTTGAAAAGGAAGAAACTAAGAATTCAGCTTTAACAATAGAAGAACAGAAGTTATTACTTAGATTTCTACAGGAAACGGATCATGACTATAAAGATCTTGTGATAACTCTCTTAAGTACAGGTCTAAGAAGTGGAGAAGCTAGGTCGATGAAATGGGATCAAATATCGTTTGACCAAGCCACTTTAAAAGTAACAACAAATGTTCGAGAGTATTATATAAAGGGAAAAAGAAAAATTGAACTTTGTAATCCGAAAACAAAAAAATCAAAGCGTACGATTTACTTTGGAATCGAAGCAAAACAAGCATTAAATAGACAATATAAAAGTAATACTAAAGTAGATTTAGAGAACTCTAAAAAATATGGAAATCTAGTTTTTCCATATAATGGAAAGATGATGACTCAATCTGACATTTATTATATATTTAAGTGTATAGGTAATGAGATGAATAAGACTGGATATAGTATTAGGCAGATTAGCCCTCACCAAATGAGGCATTCATTTGCAACAAGAGCGTTTGAAGCAAAAGTTAATATTAAAGTTATCTCTCAAATGCTAGGGCATCAATCAATTAGAACAACGCTTAACATTTATACACACCCTGATAAAGAGACATTTGCTAAAGAAATGAGGAAGCTAAAACCAATTGGCGTCAAATTGGCGTCAATTGACAAAACAGAAGCACCAAAGTGTTGAATTCAGGTGCGTTAGAAGGGGATGTTCCTAATATTCCCCATAAGCGGAACATAAATTTTTACCTCATTCTAGTAGTTTATTATAAGTAAGTAGACGTTGTTATATCTTTATAAAAGCCCTTGTTTGTGGGCTATCATAAGTATAATGGTTTTGGTGTTGAATGTAAAGAGTTGGTGTAGATTATCATCAATTGTAAGAGGTTAGTAAGAAATAGGGTAAAAGGTAGGAGTAATGACGTACTAATTTTTGGATACGATAGCTATAGTGTGATTGAATAAAAGCAAAGTGCATAAAGCGGACAAAATCACTTATAAAAATGAAATTGAGCAATAATTGAGACAATGATAGCAAGAAGGAGGCTGAATCAATTGAGTAAAGTAGTTATAATGAACAGACATGCTATCTGCTGTCATTTTGTAGCAACAGAAAATCAGACCCATGGCAGATAGTCAAAGATAATGTAAATAGAAACCTTGCATAGGGTTGTTATATAAAGGAGAATATAAAATGTTTATTATGAAGGATGAATTAATTGTTACGGAATTTAGAGAGCGTGCTAAAGAGCTGGTATCAGAAATGACACTTGATGAGAAAGTTTTTCAAACACTGCATTCTGCACCGGCTATTAAGCATTTAGGAATTAAAGCGTACAATTGGTGGAATGAGGCACTACATGGTGTTGCTCGAGCTGGTGTGGCAACAGTGTTTCCACAGGCGATAGGTTTGGCGGCAACGTTTGATGAAGAGTTAATCGAGGAAGTTGCTGATTGCATATCAACTGAGGGACGTGGTAAGTTCAATATGCAACAGAAATACGACGATTTGGATATCTACAAAGGTCTAACTTTTTGGGCGCCAAATGTCAATATTTTTAGAGATCCTCGTTGGGGACGTGGACACGAGACATTCGGTGAGGATCCTTACTTGAGCTCACGACTTGGTGTTAGTTATGTCCAAGGCTTGCAAGGACATGACAAGCGTTATATGAAAGCTGCTGCATGCGCAAAGCACTTTGCGGTACATTCCGGCCCAGAGGCGGATCGACATAGTTTTGATGCGGTTGTGTCACAGCAAGATCTTTATGAAACGTACTTACCTGCATTTAAAGCTTGTGTACAAGAAGCGAAAGTAGAGGCAGTAATGGGGGCTTACAATAGGACGAATGGAGAGCCATGCTGTGGAAGTAAGACATTACTTCTGGATATCCTGCGAGATGACTGGGGTTTTCAAGGGCATGTGGTTTCTGACTGTTGGGCGGTTAAAGACTTTCATATGTATCACCATGTTACGAGCGGTCCCGTTGAATCTGTGGCTATGGCTATGAATAACGGGTGCGATCTCAATTGCGGTAATATTTTCATTTATTTGAAGAAGGCAGTTGAAGATGGCTTAGTTAGTGAAGAACGTCTAAATGAAGCTGTAACAAACCTATATACAACAAAAATGAAATTGGGAATTTTTGACAAAACAGAAGATGTGGCATATAACAAAATTGGTTATGATCAAGTTGATACAATTAAGAGCAGAGAATTAAATCATAGCGTTTCTCAAAAATCTTTGGTGCTTCTTAAAAACCATGACAATTTGTTGCCTCTGGATAAGAATAAAATAAAGTCTATTGGCATAATTGGACCTAATGCTAACAGTAGAAAAGCTTTGGTAGGTAATTATCAGGGAACTGCTTCACGTTACTATACTATTTCAGAAGGAATTCAAGACTACGTTGGTGATGATGTACGTGTTTATCTATCAGAGGGGTGTGACATTGTCGGTGACAAGATTAGTGGATTGGCTAAGGACAATGATCGTATATCAGAAGTCAAAAGTGTTTGTGAAATGAGTGATGTAGTAGTAGTAGGCCTTGGTCTAAATGCAGGAATTGAAGGCGAAGAAGGTGACCAAGGCAATGAATATGCTGGCGGAGATAAACCGGATTTGAGACTACCTGGGTTACAAGAGGAAGTATTAAAAGTGGCTTATGAAAGTGGGAAACCAGTAATTTTGGTGCTTCTTTGCGGTAGTGCAATGGATATTTCTTGGGCAGAATCACATGTAGCAGCAATTGTTCAAGGTTGGTACCCAGGCGCACAAGGAGGCAAAGCAATAGCTTCTATGCTTTTTGGTGAGTATTCACCAGAAGGAAAGCTACCAGTCACTTTTTATAAAAGCACAGAAGAATTGCCGGAATTTAAGGACTATTCAATGGAAAACAGAACATATCGATATATGAAGAATGAAGCCCTGTACCCTTTTGGCTATGGACTTTCTTATACTTCATTTGCATTAGAGGATGTTGTGGTGGACAGAAATGAAGTTTCGAAGACGTTGGGTGTTCAAGTTAAAGGAAGCTTAAGTAATAATGGTAAAATGAGCGGTGCTGAGACAATTCAAGTCTATATCAAATCAGTTGTAAAAGGTGCTCCAAATTACCAGTTGAAGAAATTTAAGAAAATTCGCCTTGCACCAGGAGAAACATCAGAGTTCGTATTTGATTTAACACCTAAGGATTTTGGGGTGTTTGACGAGAACGCGAAGTTGATCGTGGATAAAGGTCAGTATATGATTTATGTTGGAATGAATCAGCCGGATAATAGGAGTGTGGAGTTGACCAGTCATAGACCGAAGTGTATTGAGATTACTTCTCCAGAATATTTTGAATTAGAAATTTAGTGAGGATTTGTAATATAATAATAAGCGCAAAACAGCAGATCATTATCCCTGTAATCACAGGGAGTATCTGCTGTTTTGCCTATTTATGGGAAATGTGAGTCCTATTTGTGAGAAATGTGAGTCCTGTTTGTGTAAATTAGGACTTGTTGAGAGGCGTATAGCTCAACAATAAGGGGTAGTGTGATCAAGGAGAATCTAATGAAAAATATTAAAAGAATATTTAACGATTTTAGCATTAGAACCAAGATAATCATATTTTATGTTCTTCTGATGTTAGTGTCTATTGTGTTGTGTGTCATGTTGTTTGTTAGAAGTAATGAAAGAATGATGTCTGAAAAAGTTAGTACTGTTTCTAATCAAGTAGTTGAGTCGATCAATGTTAACATTGACTTGATGATAAAGTCGGTTAATAATAATTCAAAAATACTTTTGGCGAATGAGACAGTTCAAAATATACTTAATAGAAGAGATTCTTATGATTCTTTATCATCTCTAAATGCTATGAGAGAAAATCTTTCAAGATTTATTGATTTTGCACCTTTTATCAATGCAATTTATGTGTTTGATAATAATGGCAATAAGTATCATGTTGAAAATTCTGAATCCAATCAATTTGACTTTGAATCAATACAGCAAGCTCCATGGTATGACGAATTGATTCAGCGCAAAGGTGGGTACTTATTAAAACTGAATGCAGGGGGAAATAATGGGTTTACAGATCAGAATCATATATCATTAATCAGAATCATTAATGATATTAACACGCAAAAACCAATTGGGATTCTCGTTATGAATATTCCAGAGAAGTCGTTTTATGAAGCGTATAAGAAAATTGAGAATGATTATGGTACTGAAATAATGATACTTAATCATAATGGTCAAAGTATTGTTAAAAACAGAGTGAAGCATCTGATTAAAACTGAAGAACAGATAATGGACATTGATAAAGATCAATTTTACGTCGACATATTTGAAGAGGATAATGTGGATTATGTTTTGTCCCACTTATATAAAGCAGAATATGAATGGAGAATTGTTACCGTAATGCCTTTTAATGAGCTCTCAAAGGAAAATGCTAGAATACGCATAACGATTTTTCTGATCATCATTGTAAATAGTGTTTTGATATTAATTGGTTCTTGGATTATCGCACGTATTATTACAAATCCAATTCATGACTTGATTGATTCAATGCAAAGCATCAATAATGGTGAATTTAAGAAAGTAAAAGGTGGGGTAAGCAATGATGAAATTGGCCGACTGCGAAATGTTTATAATATTATGAATGGTACCATTGAAGAATTAATAACAAAAATAGTTAAAGAAGAAGAAAAAAAGAGAAAAGCGGAATTAGCAGTTATGCAGGAACAAATCAAACCTCATTTTCTTTATAACTCACTTGATGCAATCAGTTCTTTGGCAGTAATGAATGGCAATAAGCAGGTGTATTCAATGGTCAAAGCTTTGGGGACTTATTACAGAACCAGTCTTGGTAAAGGTAAAGAAGCTGTAACGCTTCTGGAGGAAATAACAAACGTAAAAAGTTATTTGGAAATTCAAAAGGTTAGGTATGGTGATTTAGTAACATATTCATTTGATATTGAAGAGAAGTGCAATGAATTTATAATATTGAAGCATATCTTACAACCGTTGGTTGAGAATTCGATTTATCATGGGATAAAAAACAAAGGAGAAATGGGTGAAATATCTATATCAGCAAAATGTGTTGATGATCATGGCGAAAACATCCGGATTATAATCGCTGACGATGGAATTGGGATGGATGACGCTACAATTGATAGTATTAGGAAGGCTAAGAGTGATGGAATAGGTTTAGTTGGTACCATAGAAAGGTTAAGAATGTTCTATGGTAGGAAGGATATTCTTGAGATTCATAGTGAAAAAGGTGTTGGGACTCAGATTGTATTGATGATTCCACAGAAATGGAAGGTGAAATATAATGCGTGAGCTACTGAAACTTTTGATTGTTGATGATGAATTTCATGTGAGGAATATACTAAAGACTTGTGTTAATTGGCAAGAGCTTGGCATAAAAATAATTGGCGAAGCCTCGGGAACAGTTGAGGCGTTAGAGCTAGTCGAAACTACTCAGCCAGACATCATATTTACAGATATATGTATGCCGGGAATGGATGGTATCGAATTCAGTAAAAAAGTCATTGAAAATTTCCCGGCTATTATGATTGTTATTATTACAGGACATGAAGAATTTGAATATGCCCAAAAAGGAATATCACTTGGCGTGTCAGGCTTTATTTTAAAGCCGATAAATGATGAGGAGATTACTAAAATCATTCAGAAGATACAGAAAAGAATACATGATATAAAAGAACATAATGAAGACTTTGAAAGAATCAAACTTCAATTGGAAGAGAATAAACCATATTTGAAAGAAAAATTTTTAAATGAACTGATTTCTAACGAATTATCGAAAGATGAAATTAAAGATAAATTGTCTTTTTATGAACTGGATTTTCATGATTCTAGTTTCGAAGTTGCTTGTATTCAAGTATTTGACGATCATGGATTTGGAAAATCGGGCGAAGGGGATAAACTAATCTTAGAAACCCAAACCATGAATTTGATTGAAGAAAGTATCAGCCAATATAAGCGACTGATTATTTTCTTTGATAACAAGCAGAGAATAGTAATAATTAATAATAGTAATGATTATAGCCTGACTGCCATCTGTGAATCACTTATATATATGGCACAAAAACATATGAAGATCTCAGTCAGCATAGGAATAGGTCAAAAACAAAATAAAATAAGTGCAATTAGCAGTTCATACAAACAAGCTAAGCGCGCATTAGAATATCGAGTAATTATAGGTAATAACAGGGTTGTTAGCTACAATGATGTTAATTTAGCTTCCGGCAAATCAAAGCCCTTTGATTATGATAAAGCTGAATCATTAAGTTTCTTCATTATGGCAAGCATGGGGAAGCAAGCCATAAAGTGCATTGATACATTTTATGAAGATATTAGTACAGATGGAAGTACGACCATGAACAGTGCAAGGGTCATTGCATCTAATGTGGTATCAATTATTTTAAATGCAATACTGGAATTGGGAATGAACGTAGAAGAAGTTTATCGAGATGGCAGAGATCCCTATAGTCAAATATTTGAATTGGATACAATACCAATGGTTAAACGACATCTGAAAAACCTAATAACAAAAACGATAGTAGAGATTAATGGTGTCTATACTGGGAAAGTGGCTAATCTGATTAAGAACATACAAGAATTCCTAAACAAAAATTTGAATGACTCGAGTATTTCCTTAACAAGTATAGCAACTCATTTTCATGTTAATTCAAGTTATTTGAGTAGGATATTTAAAAAAGAAACGGCTATGACTTTTATGGAGTATTTAATGCATATAAGGATGGAGAGAGCCATAATGCTAATAGAAGGAACCGATAGAAAGGCATATATGATTTCGGAATTAGTGGGGATATCAGAACCTAGTTATTTCAGCAAGTGCTTTAAAAGATACACAGGCCTTTCTATGACAGAGTATAGAGCTAAAAATGTGGAATGATTTTAGGTTTTGGATAAAAAGGCACACAAAGAAGTAAAATTTGTCTATAGAACAAGTAAAGCCAGTACATTCAAATAAGTGCTGGGAGAATGTAGAATGTAGTAGTAGTTAATAACTAGTGGAATAATTGGAGGTAGGTTTATGAGCAAGAAAATTGAAAGAATAGTATCTGTTTTTGTTGTGATGTTGATGCTAGTGAGTTTGAGTGCCTGTGGCACTAAAGATTCAGAAGTGAATGGTGGCAAAGCTGTTGATTCCGATAAAACAGCAGCAGTTGAGAGTGAAACTGAAATAATTACACTTAATTTTTGGCATCTGTGGTCCGATGACACTGATCCAAGAAAAGCGATCGCAGAAGGGGTTGTCAAAGAATGGAACGACAATCACCCATATGTCCAAGTAGTAGCAGAGGGAACTGCCAATGAAAGTTACAAGACAAAAATCAAAACTGCAATTGCAGCTAATGAAGCACCAGATATATTTAAAAGCTGGGGTGCAGGGTTTTCACAACCATTTGTTGATGCAGAGAAAGTATTAGCACTGGATGAATATTTGGATGAAAGCACTAATGATCGTTTAATTAGTGGATCATTAACGAATTTTACTTATAACGATAAAATATACGGATTACCATCATACCAAGCAATTGGGGTATTCTTTTGCAACGAAGAGTTGTTTCTCGCCCATGATGTGAAGATACCTGAAACATTTGACGAGTTACTTGTAGCGGTAGAAGCTTTCAGCGCTGCTGGTGTAACACCAATCGCTGTTGGTGAAAAGGACAAGTGGCCGGGGATGTTCTATTATAACATTCTTGCTCTAAGAGAAGGTGGTGCTCAATTATCCAATGATGCACTTAACAACAAAGCATCATTTGAAGCAGAACCGTTTATTAGTGCAGCTAGCAAACTTGAACAACTGGTTGATGCAGGAGCATTTGATGAAGCCTGTTTGGGCCTTACAAAAGAAGAGTCAGAAGTGCCATTCTTGAATGGAGAGATACCAATGTATTTTAACGGAAACTGGACAGCTGGAGCAATTGAACAAGAAGGATCGGCGGTAAAAGGAAAAATAGTTGCCAAGAGATTCCCGTCAGTAGATGGCGCTAGTGGGTCAAAAAACGAATTCTTAGGTGGAGCAATTGATACATTCATGGTAAATGCAGATACGCAGTACAAAGAAGAATCAGTGGCTTTCGTTGAGTTCTTCTCAGAAAAGATAGCAGAACAAATCTATGCTGACGGCATTGGTTTACCTGCATGGAAAGTGGATGTGGATGAATCGAATATGTCACCTTTAAATATTCAGATATCTGAAATGCTTAAAGAAGCAACTGGCTTTGTAACGTGGTGGGACATTTATTTAGAAGGTGCGGATGCTGAGAAACATAAAGATCTCGTACAGTCGATATTTGGCAAACAGATTACTCCGGAAGAGTTTGGAGAAAAAATGCAAGAAATCAATACCGATTAAGAATCATACATTCGTCCCTGACATAATTCATACTGGAGGGGACGAATGTCTATATAGAAATGTTTATCAGAAATGTAAGATTTGAAATGTGGAGGACAATATCATGGAAAAAATGCTGAGGAATAAAACGGCAATTATTCTTTTTGTACTTCCGGCGCTATTGATTTTTCTGTTAATAATAATGGTACCGATTTTATTTTCAGGATATTATAGTTTGCAGGAATGGGATGGAATTGGACCAGGTAGTTTTGTAGGGTTTGATAATTATGTAAAGATGTTTTCGGATGACTCAGGTGGATTTGTTAAGGCTGCTGTCAATTCATTTATCTTAGTGGGGTTCTCTGTATTTATACAACTCCCTTTTGCGTTATTGTTGGCACTGATTCTAGCAACTGGTGTAAAAGGTGAAAATGCCTTAAGAACAATTTACTTTATACCGGTAATAATTTCAACGGTTGTAATCGGTCAATTGTGGATGAAAATATATCATCCGAATTACGGTCTACTGAATGTTTTCTTTAATGCCGTTGGATTAGATGAATTAGCACACCCATGGTTGGCAGATCCAAATACTGCATTAGTGGCTGTAATTATTCCCATAGTTTGGCAATACATTGGATATCATATGTTGTTAATGTATGCTTCGATAAAATCGATTCCGACGAGTATTTTTGAAGCAGCTAAAATCGACGGAGCATCTAACGTTGCAACAGCATTTAAGATAACTATACCACTAATAAAACCGATTTTAAAAGTATGTACTGTTTTTGCTATTGTAGGATCTTTGAAATCATTTGATCTAATTTATATAATAACAAATGGTGGTCCACTTCATTCGAGTGAGGTACCTAGTACGTTAATGTTTAATACAATTTTTCATCAGTACAAATATGGATATGGTAGTGCGATGTCGATATTCATAGTTTTAGAATGTTTGGTACTTGCTATGATTGTACAAAAAGTATTTAAGACAGATGATTAATATAAATTAGAGGTGATTAGAATGAGATTAAGTAGAATAAACATTAAAACACTCATCGTGACAATTTTCTTGATATCTTATGCAGTGGTACAATTGTTTCCGTTGTTTTGGATGATATTGTTTTCGTTGAAAAGTAACAGTGAAATATTTGGAGGAAACCCGATTGGGATTCCACATGAATTTCTTTGGAGTAATTATGAAAATGTATTAACAAATGGTAAAGTCGGCATATATTTTGTAAACAGTGTCATTGTTACCTTTGTAACCATATTGATTTCAGTGATTGCATCTTCAATGGTAGGATATGCAATAGTAAGGATGAAATGGAAATTAAGTAAGTTTGTTCTAACTCTTTTCTTGGTAGGAATGATGATTCCAATTCATGCGGTATTATTACCTTTATTCATTATTTTGAGCGGAATGGGGCAATTGAATTCTTATCAGGCACTCGTGTTACCCTATGTGGCATTTTCTTTACCAATGTCCATTTTTATTCTGACTAGTTTCCTTGAGTCAATACCTAGAGAACTTGAAGAAGCGGCCTGCATAGACGGGTGTAATATTTACCAAATATTTTTTAAGATTGTATTTCCCTTGATTAGACCAGGCATTGCTACAATTTCAATTCTTATTTATCTGCAATCATGGAATGAGTTGATGTTTGCGACAACATTTATCAATAGTGTGAAATTTAAGACGTTGACGGTGGGAATCATGCAGATGGTGGGAGAATACTCAACCGAATGGGGACCTATTGGCGCGGGACTTGTCGTAGCAACCCTACCAACAATTGTTATCTATAGTTTTTTGAGTAAACAAGTACAAGATAGTTTGATGGCTGGTGCTTTAAAAGGCTAAAAATATCGTTGCGAACCATGCGAACTCCTATAGATTAAAGGTCTTGTAGGTTTTATTAATAAAATGAAAGAAGGTAGAATCATGACATCAAAGGAAACAATAAAGAAGGTAGAAGACAAAGGAATCCAGTTAATTGAAGATATAGTAGATATTATCGGGGTAGGGAAAACAGGTCATCTT
>Ga0314774_1001880_pt1 | contig 12628 bp, 16 predicted proteins | sample MetaGCBIA2018_FD_204515 | JGI IMG/M metagenome (GOLD analysis project Ga0314774, IMG submission 204515) | Cryopeg brine microbial communities from Beaufort Sea near Barrow, Alaska, United States - CBIA 2018 | ecosystem: Environmental > Aquatic > Marine > Coastal | place: USA: Alaska | collected... | reverse complement strand
GTTACTGCGTCCGAAGCTTTGCGCCTTTTGTTTGAAGGCAAACTTCCCGAGTTCATATCATCTCCAAAAGGTATTGATAGCTCTGCCCCTAAAGGACTTTCCGAAAATTGTGCTGAATAGTTACACTTAAACAAAGGTCATACTCTGAAAAGCGTGTAACGGTAAAGAATAGAGTCTTTTCATTGTAGGTTAGGAGGCCAGCCTAAAGCACTGTTAATCAGTTTCTCAACTTTTTTTTGGGTTATAAGTCCGTTTTTTAAACGGGGAAAAAGCTGCGCCAAACCGTACACGGATTGAATTTAAAGCTCAGCTAACTCCTCAATAATCTCCTCCAACTGCCCCTTGATCTTCATTGAGGCTTCAATGGCGAGCGGGCTGTCAATCAGGTCCATAACCCGGACGGGGTCCTTGATCATCACCTTGCACCCCCCCTCCTGAAGTTCGTAGATGATCAGGTTGCACGGCATCATCAAACCGATATTCGGATCGGCATTAAAAAGCGGTCTGGCAAAGTGCGGATTACACGCGCCAAAAATAAGATAGCGCCCAAAAGACTCAGACCGATCCACATTTAAAATATCATCCATTCGCAGCCTGGTCGTGATCTGAAAACCACGGCGGTTGAGCATCTCTTCAACCTTGTTGACCGTCAGATCGAACCCGAGTGGAACCTTTGTTCCAAAACCGTAGCGGCATGTCTTTGTCATAACCCCCCATTTTCTGCCTGATTTTACAATCAGACGACAGCTGAAATGCTACTGAGCCGACTCAAGTGCGCAGTGCAAGCAGATCGGTTGCAGCTCGTAAAGACCACTCCCTGAATTGTAGACGGTGACGTGTCGCAGATGCTTGTCGCAGGTGGTCTTGAAGCAGGCGGCACAAACTCTGCTCTGTCCGGTCGATTTGTACTCACAGACGTGGCAAAGCCAGAATCCACCTTCACTATCGCCGATCATGATATCTCCTTCAGAAACTGATTCAATGTAAGACTAATTGAACAAGCGTCAACATGCAAAAGAATCCGGCACAAAACCGTCCCGCGGATAAGCAAACCATAATGATAAAAAATCAACCTCGAAAGATTTGTTCAAAAATGATTTGGAGCGAGCCGCCCTCTCATAATTGTCAGGGGATTAAAATGAGTAGGTTAGATTGAATTTTTCACAAGGAAGGTTACTCTTGTCATCAGCAAATGAAACAGGAGAAAACAATGGGGCACAAAGACGAGCACCACAAAGAAAAGAAGGAACACCGGAAAGGAAAACAGCACCACAAAGAGGGTGAGAAGAAGCAACAGATGAGCAAGGAGACAGAGTCTAAGGAGCAGAAGAAAACGTGGGATGTTGGGGAGAAGGAATGTCAGGCACCCGATTACCACAAGATGCACATATGTGTATTGAAATATATGGGGCAGATGCAGTTATTTGATCAACTGAGCAACAACCCGACACACCGCTGCTCGCGGTGCGGTTGTACGTCCAACAACCGCAAGAACCTCTGTCAGCCGTACGAACTTTAAACGTTCAATTGACCTGCGTCAGCAGCCGACGCAGGGCGATTTGCACCGTTACCCCTGTTTGACCGCAGCGAGGATATAGACAGGGTTGTACGCCTCAAACATTTTGTAGTCGGTCAGAGGGCGGGTCCGGGCGATGTTGACGGTTGTCACCTCAACCTCATAACCGGAGTTATCGAAATACTCGATCGCCGAAGTCAAAGTATCGAGAGTCATGGCATTGAGAACGATCCGTCCGTCAGCCGACAGACGCTTATCTACGTTTGCAAGGATTTTCCAGAGTTGCCCACCGCTCCCACCGATAAAGACCCGATCCGGATCGGGGAGATCATCGAGACACTCCGGCGCTCCCCCTTCGATCAGGGTCACGTTACGGGTATTGAATTTCCCCAGGTTCTCCTTGATAACGGCGCGACATTCTTCGTTGCGTTCAATGGCAAAAATCTGGCCATTCGGTAACAGATGGTCGGCCTCGACACTGACCGATCCGGAACCGGCACCGATATCCCAGAAAATCATGTCATGACGCAGCTTCAGCTTGGCGAGGGTGACAACCCGGATCTCTTCTTTGGTAATCGACTTGCGGACCGTGGCAAACTGGTTATCCGGAATACCGAGAGTCGGGACGTACTTCGCTTCGGGCGATTCGTAATCCTTGATCAGAATCAACACATTCAGCGGAGCCGCCGCGATCCTGACCAGCCCCTTCAGGTCCGTCTCTATGATCCGCTCTTCTGCGGCGCCGAGATTTTCGCAGAGATAGGCGGCATAGCCGTCACGACCGCGATCGATCAACTCCTGCGCAATCGCGGCTGGAGTATTCACCTCATCGGTCAGCACTGCCGCCTTGTCATTGGCGACAATCCGGTCGACTGCCCCCTTGACGCCACGACCGAGAGCCGAGACAAAGACCGCATCATCCCACGGCACCCGGATTTTGGAAAAGGCATACTGTATGGAGGTGACATTCGGGACAAATTCGAGCCGATGCGCCGGCAGGTTGCGCAACAACAACCGACCAGTGCCGAAAAAAAGCGGGTCGCCAGAGGCGAGGACCACGGTACTCCGGGTCTCCTTCGTCAGACTACCGACCACCCCGGAAGAGTGGGCTCCAACGACGACCTTGTCCCCTTTGAAATCAGGAAAGAGCGCCAGCTGACGTTCGCCACCGATCAGCAGCTCGGCCTGTTCAATCAGCTCCAGCGCCCGACTGCCAAACCCCTCTTGCCCTTCGACACCTGCTCCAATTACATAAATTGTTTTCATACATCACCCTTTGTCTTTTTGCAGGGAAACCCCGGGCCAGCTTGCCGTATCAGCGCACTCTATCGTTTTCGAAGCCGCCGCGTCAAGGGCTGCAGAGCAGACAGACCGCGGCTTGGGCGACGCCGATAAAATTGGCGTCTTGATCTAGCCATTCCACCCCGAGGCATCGATCGATTCCGCCACCTCCGCACCGACAATCTCCACCAATTTCGGAGAGAGACCAAGCGGACGTCCGAGACTCAATTCGAGTTCTGGATAGCGTTGGGCAGCCGTTTGTATCTGAGCAGGAATATCTTTAAGCACATGCGCACCGGCGGAGAGGAAATAGGGATAGAGCAAGATTCTTTCAGCCCCCTGCTCAACACAACAGTCGATTCCGCCCTGAATATCGGGTTTATCATGTTCCAGAAAGGCAACCGCAACGATAGAGCGCCCCTGTTCGCGCAGCTGACCGGCAAGCATCCGCAGGGGCCGATTTGCTTCGATCACACGTGAACCGTGCCCGATCAGTAGAACTCCGATCTGCATCCAAAAACTCCTGCCTCAAGCTTCTCTCTTTTCGACTCTCAACCGTTTAGAAGCCGGACCACCGAATTCCCATCATCATAATAATCGATACTGTTCAGACAGCCAAAGTCTTGATCAACCGAAAAGAGCGATTCGAGCGGAGCACCGATCGCGTCGAGGAGAATGATCCGGTTCACACCGCCATGGGCGACAATAACGATCTCTTCCCCCTGATGTTTTTCAACCAGAGATTGAATAACCGGACGAATACGTTTGGCCACATCAAGCAGATTCTCACCCTTCGGAAAAGGGACATTGACAATATCATCGAGCCGCTTTTTCCAGAGTTTCGGATGCTTTTTCAGAATTGCGTCCCAGGTCATCCCTTGCCAGTCACCCGCATCAATTTCGCGCAGTTCTGCATTCAAGACCGGCTCCAATTCATAACCGGCTGCGAGCAACCTGGCCCCTTCGACACAACGGGTCAGATCACTGCAATAGACCGCTCTGACCGGCAGCTTACGGATTCGCATCTGCAAAAAACCAAACTGCGCCATCCCCTTCGGGGTTAAACTGACATCGCTCTGCCCATTGTAACGCTTCTCTTCGGCCCCTTCGACTTCACCGTGTCGAATCAGATGTACACGGGTTCGTTTCATGATTGATCCCCTCAGCCAAAAGCTGGTTCAACAAAATACAACGTTGTCGATCTAGACGCCGGTTCTCAAGCAGGAGGTTCGGTACCGGTTAGATCATTGAGAGTAATTTCAAGCCGCTCCCAGAGATCATCGAACCCTTCGCGAGTCAGGGAGGAAAAGAGCGTAAACGCCTTTGGATCGATCCCGGTCACTTCTGCGATCTCCTTGAGATGCTTCTGCCGCTGACTCCGGTTAACCTTGTCTATCTTAGTGATCACCGGGATGGTCGGGACACCAAACTCTTCGAGCCAGTCGAGCAGCTGGATATCCTCACTCCGCGGGATGCGCCGGATATCGTACAACATCACCACTGCTGCCAGAGTGTGGCGCTCCTGCAGATAGGTTCGGATCATCGGCCCCCAGGCTTTTTTCACCGATAGCGGCACCTTGGCAAAGCCGTAGCCTGGGAGATCGACCAGCAAAAACTCCTCGTTGATATTGAAAAAATTGAGCATCTGCGTCCGCCCCGGGGTCGACGAGGTCCGGACCAGGCTTTTGCGGTTGAGGAGCTTATTGATCATCGAACTCTTGCCGACGTTACTCCGTCCGGCAAACGCGATCTCCGGAAAATTCTCAGCCGGATAATTCGAGGGTTTGGTGGCGCTGGTCATATAGATGGCAGTTTTAACATGCATCGATCGTCCCTTTCCTGCGGGTTCCCATCCGAGCCAAAAACTTGGAATGAGCAATAGATTAGCACAGCTCACCCCGGGGCGAAACTCTCATATTTATCTGACCGGATAAACTTGAGAAGTGAGGCAAATGTGATATATATAATCGGCAATCAACTCATATCAAAGGGTGCCAACCCGGCACCCATCCCAAGGAGAGATTCCATGCTGACACCGAAACTTGAAGAAGCACTCAACGAGCAGATTAAATATGAATGGTTTTCCGCCTATCTCTATATGGCGATCGCCGGTTATTTTGAAAATGACGATCTCCCCGGCTTCGCCAACTGGATGCGGGTTCAGGCCAAGGAAGAGCTCGCACACGGCCAGATCATGTTTGATTTTATCTGCGAAACCGGCGGCCGCATCGACCTGCAGCCGATCGAAGGGCCGAAAAACGACTACACTTCGGCGCTCAACGCCTTCGAATACAGCCTCGAGCATGAACATTTCGTTACCGGTCGGATCAACATGCTGATGGCGCTGGCCAAGTCCGAAGGGGACCACGCCGCCGAAATCTTCCTGCAGTGGTTCGTCACCGAGCAGGTCGAAGAAGAAGCCAACTTCGGGCTGCTGGTGAAAAAACTCAAGCGGATCGGCGATGACGGCAACGGCCTGCTCCGTCTCGACGAAGAGCTCGCAACCCGGGTCTTCATGCCACCGGCACAGCTAGCCGTGTAATCGCCTTCCCTTTCTCAATGTATAAACGGGGCAGACCTATTAAGGTCTGCCCCGTTTTTATTACGGACTTATAACCCAAAAAAAGGTTGAGAAACTGATTAACAGTGCCTTAGCCCGGCCTCGTAACCTACAATGAAAAGACTCTATTCTTTACCGTTACACGCTTTTCAGAGTATGATCTTTGTATAAGTTATAAAACTGTTGATCTATCAGACCTGATCAGATTGTATCAGCGGCAAAAAACCTTTGATCTATAGGCTTTTAACCCAAAAAAGGTTAAAAACTAATTTTCCATCTATATCCGTGTCTAAACCCGTTCTCGTAATCTGTAATGACACGGAAAATAGTACCATCACTGCTGACGTCTGCGCTAGAGGCGAGCACTGCGTGGAGGTTTTGGCAACAGCAAATAAAAACGGTTCGGTAGAGCTAATAAGAACCCCCGGCCAGGTATTGTCGGGAGATGATGGTGATCTGTTGCGTCGGTGGTTAGACTTTTTGAACAAATCATATAAAAAGCACAGGAAACAAGTTTGACGAAATAAAAGAATGCGGATGTTGTGGCATTGTGATTGAAGGAGCCATCGTATGAATAATCAGGGACTTCTCGCAGATCTTGTCTTTACCGATTATCGTCACCGTTCAAACTCTTGCTTTACTCCATGCTAATTTTAGATTATCAGGAACACTGTATTGATGAATAAAAACCTAGAAATATTATGCGAAATCGCAACAGAGAGTCATACCCGCATTCAACACGACTTTGCAGATATCAATCCTATGGTCGGCGTTAATCAAAAAATGCGTAAAATTGGGGTGCCATCGGACGCAATGACGATCGATTGCCTGAAAAGCGGCAAACGCATTCTCATGATATTGCACGATCAACATCCTGATATTATTCGGTATCAATTGACCTTTAAGAATACAGATCCCGGTGAAAGTTTTGAACAGATCGCGTTCGGTGAACTGACCGCAGATGAATTATACAATTGGATTAAGAGCTATTTTAAAAGCACAACAAATGAGTAGGTAGATTTTATTTCTACTTGCTGAGGATTTTTTCACAAGGGAATCAAGCGGGAGGCGACATGCAACAGACCAAATCTGCACATATCCCGACGGTCGTCTATCTTTCTCACGGCGGCGGCCCCCTCCCTCTGCTCGGTGACCCTGAGCATGCTGAACTGGTCGAAAACCTGAAGACGATTGCAGCGAGCATAGAAAAGCCGACGGCCATCGTTCTGGTCAGTGCTCACTGGGAGGCAGAGAAACCGACCGTGACCGCCGGTGCAATGCCGACTCTCATCTATGATTATTATGGCTTCCCCGAAGAGTCCTACGCTATTCAATATCCGGCGACCGGGGAACCGCGCCTGGCGAACAAGATTGCCTCACTATTGAGAGCAAAAGGGATTGATGCCGATCTGGATACAGAGAGAGGATTTGATCACGGCCTGTTTGTCCCCTTGAAAATCATGTACCCGGAAGCGGATATCCCCTGCGTCCAACTCTCTCTGGTTAAAGGGCTCGATCCGAAAGAGCATATTCAGATCGGCGAGGCGTTGGCAGAGCTACCGCAGGAGGGGGTGCTGATCATCGGATCCGGTTTTTCATTTCACAATTTAAGCGCTTTTTTTACTTCGACGACAGCAGAATCCCGCTCGATGAATGAGGCTTTTGAAGCGTGGCTCATCGAGACCTGCACAGATAAAAATATCGACGAGGAGCAAAGAAGCGCACTGCTGGAAAATTGAGAGCAGGCCCCTTTCGCGCGATACTGTCACCCGCGAGAAGATCATCTTCTCCTATTACATCTCTGTTACGGCGTAGCCAAACGCGCCTGCGATAAGGTATTTGAGCTGAATATCATGAACAAAAAAGCGAGTGCGTATCTGTAGGAGTCGTGCTGACAAAGCATTCGATCAAAATAGTGAAGCGTTAATCGTTAACCGATAGGGACAAATATGATTCTTGATCACCTTGAAAACTGCAGCGCCTATTTTTCATTAAACAGCCGATTTGAAAAAGCGTTCGCTTTTCTCTCGCGGGCAAACCTCAAAGAGCTCCCCCCTGCTAAATATATGATTGAGGGAGAAGATCTTTTTGCAATCATCGTCAATGAGCCCGGAAAAAAGAAGGAAAAAGGGGTTATTGAAACGCATCAGAGGTACATTGATATACAATGTGTTTTATCAGGGGTCGACGAGATGGGGTGGAAGCCGAAAAATCTCTGCATCGCCCCCGCAGGTGACCATGATCCGGAAAAGGATGCCCGTTTTTTCAATGATGAGCCTGACAGCTGGATGACTGTTCAACCGAAGGCCTATGCGATATTTTTTCCGGAAGATGCGCATACGGCAATGTTTTCAGACGGCAACATCCATAAGGTCATTATCAAGGTCGCCGTTGGGAAAAATCGGAATTGAACGAATCGGCCTTTCCGGTGCAACCAGGGGACCCTCGGATTTAACGATCAATAATCATGAATAAAAGCAGAGAGAGAAAACAGACAAATCACGCTCAAAATCCTGAGGGGGCGGAGCGGACAAAGAGCCCGACCGGCTTCTGTTACTGGGAGAACGATGTCCTGGTTCTGAATGTCCTCGGCACGCCATCTGCAAAATGCGATAAAATCGGCAAAGCAAAAGGGAACCAACTTAAAATAAGTGTTAAAGCTGTACCGAGAGGAGGCAGAGCAACAGATTATATGGTTAATTTTCTGAGCCATGAATTTGCTGTTAACGTCTCTGCTATAGAGGTGGTTTTCGGCAGGACAAACGTCAATAAGCAGTTGCGCATAAAAACACCACAAAAACTCCCGCCGGTTGTTGATAAATTCCTGAATAAAAACAATGCGCTCCTATTCTCCAAAGAAAACAACAGAAGCGAGGTCCAACATGACACTGAATGACAAATTACAGGCGATGAAAATCGCGGCGCGGGGGAAGCTCCCTTCGGAAACGATGCAGATCATGGACGAAGCACTCGACGCTGTTGAGGCGACCGGTCAGCAGCAGCGCGCGCTCAAAGCCGGCGACCTTGCGCCGGACTTCGTTTTGGAAGATCACACCGGCCAGCTCTGGTCGTCTCGCAGTCTGCTGCAGCAGGGGCCGCTGGTGGTCAACTTTTACCGGGGGAGCTGGTGACCGTACTGCAACGCGGAGCTGGAGGCTCTGCAAGGGATATTGAACAAGATTAAAACCCTGGGTGGAGGGTTGGTTGCGATCTCACCTATTCAACAGCGCTTTGCGAGCAGGACCGTGGAAAAATATGGTTTGCAGTTTCCGGTGCTGATCGACCCGGGCAACAGCGTCGCCACCGCCTTTAACCTCACCATTACCGTGCCGGAACCGTTGCAGGAGATCTATCGCGGCTTCGGCATCGACCTCGAACGGGTCAACGGTGATCAGAGCTGGACGCTCCCGCTTCCGACCCGCTATGTGATCGGCAGAGACGGGATCATCGCCGCGGCGCAGACCAACACCGACCATACTCTGCGCCCGGAGCCGGAAGAGACCCTCGCGACGCTCCGCAGTCTGCAGGGGGAGTGACACTCCTTAACACTCTCTATTTCATTGCTAAAAGAAGCGATAAAGAGGTCAGATGAAAAACGTGCGCAGAAAAGACCGGGAGATCACAACAGAGGAAGCGACCCTTCTGCTCGATTCGGCCGAATACGGGGTGTTGTCGACCGCGGGTGCAGACGGTCAACCGTATGGCGTGCCGCTCAATTACGTGCACAAAAACGGCTGCATCTACTTTCACTGCGCACTGGACGGGGAGAAGACCGACAACCTCACGGCCAATCCGAAGGCGAGCTTTTGCGTGGTCGGCCAAACCAGGCTACTCCCTGCACAATTCTCCACGGAGTATGAAAGCGCCATCACCTTCGGTACGGCGTCCGAGGTTGAGGGAGACGAGCGCTACGCCGCGCTGGTCTGGCTGCTGGAAAAATATTCGCCGGAGTTCATTGCGCAAGGAAAGGAGTACATCGCCCGCAAGGAGAAGGCGACCAGAGTCATCAAGATTGCAATCAGCCATCTCAGCGGGAAAGCCCGCAAGTAGCCAAAGTCTCGTCGTTCGTCAAGACGGCAAGTCAAAAAACATGGAAGGGACAGGTTTGCATTTCGTGCAGCAACGGCCAACTATCCCCCCCCTCATTCCATAAACCGGTGCATAACAGCAGTCGCAAAATCCGCAAAAACCGCTATTCTTTTTCCATCATCTCTTTTTATCATAACAAGTCGCCAGCAGATCTCTGTCGAAACCGGGAACGACAGTTCCGCAAGGAGAGTATGGACTTTTACCGCCAGCCACTCGATGCAATCTATGCCGAGCTGAAGACACGGTCGGCCGGTTTGAGCGCTGAGGAGGCGAAACAGCGGCTGCAAAGCTACGGGGAAAACCGGCTCGAGACCAAAACCGCCATCCGCCCCCTGCTCCTCTTTTTCAACCAGTTCAAAAGCTTCATTATATACATCCTCCTCTTCGCACTCCTCTTCTCGCTGCTGATCGGTGAATATGTCGACACCATCATCATCCTCGTCATCCTCCTCGCCAATGCCATTCTCGGATTTTTCCAGGAGCTGACTGCCCACCGCTCCCTGGAGGCGTTGAAAAAGCTCAGCACCGTTCAGGGCACGGTCATCCGTGACGAAACCAAGCGGACGATCGACGCGAAATTTCTCGTCCCCGGCGACATCGTTCTGCTTGAGGCGGGAGACAAGGTGCCGGCCGACCTGCGGATCATCGAAGCGATCCGGCTCAAGGTGGAGGAGTCGGCCCTGACCGGCGAGAGCGTGCCGGTAGAGAAGAAGAACCAGGTCGTAATCGACACGGTCCCGCTCGGCGACCGGTTCAATATGCTCTATTCGGCAACCTCGGTCGCCTCCGGACATGCCATGGCGGTGGTCGTCGCCACCGGCATGCAGACCGAGCTCGGGAAAATCACCACCCTGATCAGAGAGGCCGGAACCGAGCTGACCCCGCTGCAGCGGCGGCTCGAACACTTCGGCAAAAAACTCGGCACCGCCATTATCGCCATCTGCATGGTGGTCTTTATCCTCTCCTTCGCCAAGGGGTACTTTGCCGGGACCCTGACTATGGAAGCGGTCGTCGCCTTCGCCTTCATCGCCATCAGCCTGGCGGTGGCCGCGGTCCCGACCGCCCTCCCGGCGGTGGTCACCATCGCCCTCAGTATCGGGGTGAAGCGTCTGCTGAAAAAAAAGGCGCTGGTCCGCAACCTCTCGTCGGTGGAGAGTCTCGGGAGCTGCGATGTGATCTGCACCGACAAGACCGGCACCTTGACTGAAAACCGGATGACTGTCCGCCACGCCTGGAGCCTGGCCGGCGAGACCACCCTTGAGGGGGTCGGCTATGCACCGAATGGTGAGGTCAACGGCCCTGTAGAGGAAGAGCTCTTTTTATGCGGCCGGCACTGCAACAACGCCTCCCTTTTTAACGAGGAAGGGAGATGGGAGATGACAGGCGACCCGACGGAAGCCGCCCTGCTTACCAGCGCCGCCAAGATAAAGAGGTTGGGGGATGCGGATCTAGACCGGATCGACCTGATCCCTTTCGACTCGGAGCGCAAACTGATGACTGTCCGCACGGCCGGGGAGAAAGAGGACCAGATCTACACCAAGGGGGCCCTCGATCAGGTGCTGAACTGCTGCAGCCATATTCTGGCGGCGGGAGAAGTGATCCCGCTGACCACAGAACAGGTGAAGTCGATCGAAGAGCAGCATGCCGGCTATGCCGCAAGGGCGATGCGGGTCCTCGCTTTTGCCGGGAGAGGGGTGGAAAAAGACGCTCCCTTGCGCGAAGAGAGGCTCACCTTTCTCGGCCTGCAGGCGATGGTCGACCCTCCCCGTCCGGACGTCATCGCAGCGATCGCCAAAACCAGAGAGGCCGGGATCCGGGTGATCATGGTCACCGGTGATTACGGCATCACGGCGAAAGCGATCGGTAAAGAGATCGGGATCGAAGGGGAGGAGGTCAGCGGGACCGAGCTGGAACAGATGGACGATGCCACGCTGCAACAGCGACTGGCCTCTGATACCAATCTCTTCTCGCGGGTCGCACCGGAGCACAAACTGCGCATTGTTGAACTGCTGCAGAGCATGGGGCATACCGTCGCCATGACCGGGGACGGGGTGAACGACGCCCCGGCCCTCAAAAAAGCGAATATCGGCGTGGCGGTCGGGAGCGGAACCGAAGTGGCGAAGGATGCGGCCGATTTCGTGCTCCTCGACGACAGCTTCGCGAACATCGTCAACGCCATCGAAGAGGGGCGCGGCATCTACGACAATATCCAGAAATCGCTTATGCTCCTCCTCTCGGGGAATCTCGGCGAGGTCCTGATCATCTTTCTCGCCGTCCTCTTCGGGATGAACCTCCCGCTCACCGCCATCCTCCTCCTCTGGATCAACATGGTGACCGACGGCGCCCCCGCTCTGGCGTACAGTGTCGACCCATACGGCAAGGAGATCATGCTGAGGCCGCCGAAATCGCGCGCCGAGGGGATCCTCCCCGCTTCGAAACTGGTACTGCTCGGAGTGCTCGGCTGCTTCGGGACGGCAATCGCCCTGACTCTCTTCTCTCTCACCGGCGGCAGCTCACAAGCGCCGGCGGAGCTGATGCGCGCCCAGACCATGGTCTTTAATTTCGTGGTCCTCTACGAGGTGGTCCTGATCTTCGTCATCCGCAGCGGCTACCGGGTTCCGTTCTGGGCCAATAAGTGGGTCTGGGGGGCGGCGCTTTTGTCGGTGGTGCTGCAGGGGGTACTGATGTACACCCCGCTGGCGACGCTGTTCAAGATCACCCCCCTCCCCTTCAGCGACCTCGCCCTGCTGCTGGCAGGCGGTCTGCTGTTCGGGCTCGGAGCTCTCCTCTATCAGGGAGTGATGCGCAAGCCGGTGATCGCGTCCTGACCCCTTGCCGGCATCAGGGTCAAGCCTGCAATCAGACAGAAGAGCGACAAAACAGGCTTCAATCGAGTAGGGTGAGGCGAGCATCAAGCTCGCCCCATCCCTCTCACAGAACCGTACGTACGGGCCTCGTATACGGCTCCTGCCTATTCTTCACCTCAACAATTCTGAGGCAGGAAACCGGTTTGTATTCCGGTCGCGAACTGTCGGAATGCCGAGCAACCGTTTTCCTCCGCCGGTCTTGGGTATTTCAACCCGTTTGACAGGCTGGGGGCGATAACTCTTCTCCCGCAAATCTCGGACAAGCGGGGCGACCTCTTCGGGCAAATGTTCGGCAAAATCCTCGATGGATTGCCC
>Ga0314774_1001877_pt1 | contig 12632 bp, 13 predicted proteins | sample MetaGCBIA2018_FD_204515 | JGI IMG/M metagenome (GOLD analysis project Ga0314774, IMG submission 204515) | Cryopeg brine microbial communities from Beaufort Sea near Barrow, Alaska, United States - CBIA 2018 | ecosystem: Environmental > Aquatic > Marine > Coastal | place: USA: Alaska | collected... | reverse complement strand
TTAGCTACGAATGCACGAATATTTTTGTGTTCTGTTCTATCCTCTTTTCTCTATTTTCTTTTCTCAATACTCATATCTAACATCTCAATACTATTTTTTTTTCTTTTCTCAATACTCATATCTAACATCTCAATACTAGATCAACTTCTCTCCAGGATCTTCTTATTAATTTTTCTGATCAATCCGGGGCCTTCATAAATAAAACCCGTGTACAATTGAACAAGACTTGCCCCTGCATCCAGTTTTTCAAGGGCATCCTCTGCGGAATGAATCCCTCCTACCCCAATAATGGGGAAAGCCCTGTTACTTTTTTCAGCAAGAAACCTAATTACCTCGGTAGACCGGTTTTTAACGGGACGGCCGCTTAAACCGCCCATTTCATCTTTATTAGCCGACTTCAAATCCCCCCGGGCTATTGTTGTGTTGGTAGCAATTACACCGGCGATACCTGTTTCTGAAATAATATCAATGATATCAAGCAATTGGGAATCGGTAAGATCGGGGGCGATTTTCAATAAAATCGGTTTGGGTTTTGGTTTTAGTTCATTTTTATTCTGAAGGGTTTTTAGCAACTCGGTAAGCGGTTTCTTTTCCTGTAGGGCCCTTAAATTAGGGGTATTCGGGGAACTTACATTAACCACAAAATAATCCACGTAATCAAACAGCGCTTCAAAACCGATCATATAATCACTTACCGCATCTTCATTTGGAGTGGTTTTATTTTTACCGATATTACCGCCAACCAACACATCCCTATTGGATTTTAATCGTTTTACGGCTGCTTCCACGCCTTCATTATTAAATCCCATTCTATTGATGATTGCTTCATCTTCTTTCAGGCGGAAAATGCGTTTTTTTTCGTTTCCCGGCTGTGGTTTTGGGGTCACCGTTCCAATTTCCACAAATCCGAAACCAAAGGCATCCAACTCCTTATATAGCTTGGCATCTTTATCAAAGCCTGCAGCCAGTCCTACCGGGTTTTTAAATTTCAGCCCAAAAACTTCGCGTTCCAGCCTTGGATCGTTTAATTGATATATACTTTTAACCAGAGCTGTTACACCGGGTATTTTAAATACAATTTTAAGAAAATCAAAAGTAAAATAATGAACCTCTTCGGGATCAAATTTAAAAAGAAAGGATCTTATAAGCGATTTGTACATATTTGGAAGGTTTCTGCAAAAATAGGTTAATTTAAAAAATAGAATTCATTTTAATAAAAGACTTTAAAATATATTGAGGAAGATTATCTACAAATTTTCCATAAAAAAAGGCAGCCCGAAGACCGCCTTTTTTTTAAATTAATAATCTGTTATTTTAATGCTAAACTTAGCCTTGCGAATAAGAATCTTCCGCCTATTCCAAACTGTTGCGCTCTTCTGGACCAATCAAATCTACCATCACTTAGGTTATTGAATTCAGGCGCGGCTCTTTCAGGATATACATCCAATATATTATTTGCCCCTACGGTTAAAGTTAAAGCATCAGTGGCTTTATATCCCACAGAAAGGTCTGTAACAATTTTAGTGTCGAAAACCTGCTGATTTTCAATAGTAGTAACAGCCTCGGTTACTTCCCCAAAATATACATTCCTTAAAAACACATTAAATTTACCTGCAAAAAGACTATTTGTTAGGTTGATCTTGGTTCTGGGAACTGCCTCCTCTAAATATACCCTGCTGTCTTCAGGAAAATAAGTGCCTACCAATCCGGCGCGCTCTAATTGAGGTGAAGCATTGATAGCTCCCACTTTTTTTGTTTTCGAAAATGTACCCGCAAGATCTGATTTCAAACGAAGTCCATTTCCGAAAAGAGCGTTATGGGTTAACACAACATCAATTCCTTTGGACTCTGTATCTATCGCATTTGAAAAGAAAGAAGCAGCTGTAGCATTTGCCTGAGACAATAGGATATCCAACTCTGATCCTGTACCCGGTCCTTCAAATTGTCCGGTATAAACCACCCTGTCATCAATCGCAACAAAGTACCCGTCTGCAGTCAGCGAAAGATTCGCACTGGGGATTTTCGCAGTAAATCCAAGACTTAGACTTTGAGATGTTTCTTCCTTCAACTGGGGGATTCCCAAAAGCTGTGCTGCTCTACTATCGTTAGAAAAAGTACCAACTTCCTGTGGATTTCCCTCATTATCAAAAATAGTAGAGGTTGAATTAAAGTTTAACTGGTGCAGGGATGGCGCCCTAAACCCGGTATTCACCGCTCCTCTTATGTTGATATTATCTGTTAATTTATAACGGGAAGACACTTTAAAATTTATGGTTGACCCAAAATCGGAATAGTCTTCAAACCTGGTTGCGAACGTAAGTAAAAATTGCTCAGTTAAATCGGCTTCAATATCAAAATAACCGGCTATACTGCTACGCTCACGTGCAAGTTCATTTTTAGGGCTGAATCCCGGAAAAACCTGTGAACCTCCCGGCCTGGAATTTCCAAAGAAATCCTTGGCAGGAATCTGATCTGCACGGGTAATTACATCGCCTTGCTGGGTATATTTCTCATAAGAAGCTCTTTCTCCAGCGATTATTTCATAATTTTCCAAACGGTATTCAGCTCCAAACGCGACGTTTATTCCTTCAAATAAATCTTCATAGAATTTTGAGAGATCAAGATTTGTCGTGTTTTGGGCAAAAGAAAATCCACCTGCATCAAAAGTAGTAGGACTGGCCTTTTGTAAAGATGCGTTGGAAGTATTGGAAATCGTGTAAAGAAATTCGTTTTTTCCCCAGGTGTTGCTAAAATCAACATTCCAGTCTCCAATTTTTCCTTTAATACCTGTTGAAAGGGATTTATCGTCAATTTTAGAATTGATCTCCGGCAAAAATCCATCTATAAATATGGGGGTATATGTCCTGCTTTGGTTCGGCATCCTATAGAAACCGGCAGAGTTCCCTTTTCTTGAACTTATTCCCGCAAATGAATAGATTTCTGTACCCACATTATCTAAAGGCAATGAAAAATTGGCAAAAAACCGTCCTCCTCTCAGTTTAGATTGTCCAACCCTCATATTGTAATCGCTCCTTACCTGTCCCCGCGCATTTAATTCATCTTCGGTAACATCAAAATTTAATAGTGATTGCAGACTCTCCCTATCCGGAGCATTGTTAATGTCCTCTTTCAATTGCTGATCAAAATAAGTAACATTTTGTGCAAAATCTTGTATTTGGCCGTTCGTTAAAGAAGTAATGTCCGCTCCCGCCCTGGCAGCAACATTCTCGATCCCATTATAAGCATTAAAAATTTCTCCTCCCCATTCTTTCATCCGATTATAATCTTCACGGTAATCAAAATCTCCGGAGAAAGTTATAAACCCGCCTTCATCACCTAAAGGAATTCCGTAACTTGCCGCGACATTTACTGTCTCACCATCTACTCCACCGGTTTGTTCATTGGCATTTTCTGAGAAGTTGGCCCCGGTTGTCACCGCAAGGTTCAACTCATTCACAGTTTTATTCAATACAATATTGATAACTCCGGCTATCGCATCCGATCCATATTGAGCTGCTGCTCCATCCCTTAGAACTTCAATCCTCTGAATGGCTGCAGCAGGAATCGCATTTAGATCGGTTCCTACACTTCCGCGGCCAAAAGTTCCGTTTACGTTTACAAGGGAAGAATTATGCCTTCTTTTGCCATTGATAAGCACCAAGACCTGATCAGGCCCCAATCCCCTTAATGAAGCGGGATCTATGTGATCTGTTCCGTCGGAAATGGTTTGTGTATTTGAAGTAAATGAAGGTGCCACATAATTCAACATCTGATTCAGGTTCACCTGCGGCACAGCTGAAGATAATTCTTTTATATCAAGAATATCAATAGGCACGGTAGATTCCACTACGGTTCGGTTCATATTTCTGGACCCAATCAAAACCACCTCACTAAGTGCCATTCCGGCAACCATGGATACATTAATTACGGCGCGATCTATCACAACCTCCTTAACATCATATCCCACAAAGGAAAACACCAGAGTTTGCCCCAAAGACGCATTTATGGAATATTTACCGTCAAAATCAGTAATTGTCCCCTGATTGGTGCCTTTGACAGCAACGGCAACGCCCCCTAAAGACTGCGATTGTTCATCAATCACAGTCCCCGCTACTTCCTGAATTTGTGCCTGCAGGATAAATCCTGTAAAGAACAAGCATAGCATAAAGTAAAATTTCTTCATAACTTTAGATTTTTAAGTTTCATTAAATATAAAAAAAATACCAGTAAAGTCTTAATTATACGCACAATAAAACCATTAATAGCCAATATTAACATCAATTAAACTAATAGATTATTATGATTTCCAAAAAAAATATTATTTCGAGATTCACAAGTTATGTGACAATTGACACTCAAAGTGACCCCGAGAGTACAGAAACCCCCAGCACCAAAAAACAATGGAATTTGGCGAGCAAACTAGCTGATGAGTTGAAGCAAATAGGAATGCAGGAAGTTGAAATTGACGCAAATTCCTATATCATGGCCACTTTGCCTGCAAATATTGCCCATGAAGTTCCGGTTATTGGCTTTGTATCACATTTTGACACCTCCCCGGATTTTACCGGGACAAATGTAAAACCTCAGATTATTGAAAATTATGATGGAAAGGATATCGTACTGAATAAAGAACTGGACATAATCCTTTCTCCCGATTATTTTGAAGATTTACTTCAGTATAAAGGCCAGACATTAATTACAACCGATGGCACAACCTTATTGGGAGCTGATGATAAAGCAGGGATCACCGAAATTATTTCGGCAATGGAGTACCTTATAGACAATCCACAAATCCCTCACGGAAAAATTCGCGTTGGCTTCACCCCCGATGAAGAAATTGGGCGTGGCGCACATAAATTCGACGTGAAAAAATTTGGTGCCAAATGGGCTTATACTATGGATGGAAGTCAGATTGGCGAACTGGAATTTGAAAATTTCAATGCTGCGGAAGCTAAAGTTACAATCAAAGGAAAAATTGTACACCCCGGATATGCAAAAGACAAAATGGTGAATAGCATGTACATCGCGCAGGACTTTATCAATTCGCTGCCAAGATTGGAAACCCCGGAACACACTGAGGACCGGCAAGGATTTTTTCACCTAACCGATATTAAAGGAGATGTTGAAGAAACAAAATTAAAATATATCATCCGCGACCACGACAAAGATCATTTTGAGGCGAGAAAAGAGATGATCCGGAATCTTGTATCTGAAATCAATTCCCAGCATGATAATGATGTTATAAATATTGAAATTAAAGATCAATATTCAAATATGCGTGAAAAGGTAGAGCCGGTAATGCACATTGTGGATATTGCTGAAGAAGCCATGAAAGCGGTAAACATCACGCCGTTAATCAAACCAATTCGCGGTGGTACAGATGGCGCCCAGCTAAGTTATATGGGACTTCCCTGTCCCAACATTTTTGCGGGTGGACATAATTTTCACGGCCGGTATGAATACGTGCCCGTTGAAAGCATGCAAAAAGCAGTGGAGGTAATTGTAAAAATTGCAGAACTCACCGCGGAAAAATATAAGTCCTGAAAAATGCAAAAAATTGAATCGGTAGATCAATATATTCAATCCCATCCCAAATGGTCTGAAATTCTCCTGGAATTAAGAGCATTATTGAATTCTACTGTTTTGACGGAAACCATTAAATGGGGCGGTCCCGTATACACCTTGGACGGCAAGAATTTATTGGGAATTGGAGCTTTTAAAAATCACAGTGCTCTCTGGTTTTTCCAGGGGGCACTTTTACAAGTCAACACCAATTTATTAATAAATGCACAGGAAGGCAAAACAAAGGCATTAAGGCAGATAAGGTTTGAGGCAGGTTCAAAAATTGATAAGCAGGAACTTCTTAAATATATTGATGAAACTATCAGCCTGCATAAACTGGGAAAAGTAATTAAACCGGATTTGAAGAAGGGGATTTATATTCCCTCCGAATTATCCGATTTCTTTAAATCAGATTCAGAATTAAAAAAGGCCTTTTCAATCTTAACTCCTGGTAAACAAAGAGAATATGCCGAATATATTACCGAGGCAAAAAGGGACGAGACCAAACAAAAACGAATTGAAAAAATTGTTCCAATGATTAAAGTTGGTATAGGTTTAAACGATAAATATAAAAATTGTTAAAAGAAAAAAGGGGACGATTAATTTCGTCCCTTTTTCTTTTAAATAAAGATGTTTTTTTTTAAAAATAGCAGTTCCCGCCTCTTCTTCTCTTTTTACCGGCATTTTCGCTATCCCATAGTTTTATAGTGAGGCTTACAATGAGTTGATTCAGGCGGGTATCATCAAAACTTGCACGATTCACACCATATTCTGTTCTTACAATATCAAGCCCCTGACTTTCTTGTGAAGAAAGGGAATGATCATAACGAACATCAATGCCAAAACTGCCAAATTCCACTTTTGCACCAATTTGAGCTGAAAGAGGGCTGTTTTGAACAACAATTTGCGGGGTATCAGTTACAGGTTCATTTCCTTCCAAAGTGGCATCAATAATATTCTTATAGGCAATCCCTGCATAAACATCTACAGGTCCATAAATATTATAACCAACTAATACAGGGACACTTAGTTCGTCTACAGCATAAATTGATGGTTTTAAAGCAAAATCAAATCTTGACTTCAAGGCTGAATAAACTACCTCGGGACGTATAAAGAATTTTCCAAAGTTTATTTGCACCCAGACACCACCATGATAGCCAATTTCTCCTTCAGCATTGTAAGTCGCGGGTGGAAGTTCTGCATTTGTTGATTGAAAACTATTGATTTCCCCGCCAAAGGTTTTATTGATCCCTCCTTTTAATCCTACCTGAAATTCCTGGGCCTGAAGAACTGCAGTTTGAATACCGGCAAAGCAAATAAGAAGTGTTAGAAGTGTTTTGTTCATAAAACTAGGGTTGTAATAATTTGTAATATCGGGGTAAATATATTATTTAAAAAAATAAATCCCCCTTGTTTTTCTATTCATTTAACGTGTGACAATTAAAAAAATTATAAAAACCTGCAATCAATATTTAAAAATAAAAAAAGGTTGTTCTAAATGTTGTGAATTATCCGCTTCAAATAATTTTAAGATCAATTCCCGAGATCACTTAAAAAGCAGAATATCATTTCATTTAAAACAACCTTTTTAAGTTGTAAATCTTCCTCTATTAATGCACGATTATTGGATCAGGCTTTCCATCAGGATCGCTCGTTACAAAACCATCGGTTTTGGCAGCACCTAAAAGAAGTACCCCTGCAGCGTGAGGAGAAGCCATGGAAGTTCCGCTTATAGTATTGTATCCTCCACCTTTCCAGGTAGATTTAATGGCCAACCCCGGAGCAGCAAAATCCACGGGTGGATTTCCGAAATTTGAAAAATATGCCCATTTATTGTTCACGTCCATCGCAGAAATTGTAACAATATTAGCACCATTTACTCTCGCGGGAGAGCTGTTATTCGCATCGCTGCTTTCATTCCCGGCAGCAAGTGCAAATTTAATTCCTTTGCTTGAAGCAGCTAAAATGGCATCGTCAAGGGCTTGTGAAACAGGACCTCCTAAACTCAAATTGGCAACATCCCCACTTTTTCCATTAGCGCCAACGAAATCTACTCCTGCAATTACTCCTGAGTAAGCTCCGCTTCCACGGCTATCCAATACTTTTACCGGAATAACGGTAGCGCCCGGAGCAACTCCAATTACACCAAAATCATTGTTTTTAGCAGCTATTGTACCCGAAACGTGAGTTCCATGACCATTGCCATCATCGACAGATTTTGCGTCTTTACCGGAAGTAAATGCATTGAAACCTCTTGAGGCATCTACATTTAAATCGGGATGATCCAAATCTATCCCGGTATCAACTACCCAGGCTACAGAAGTTCCTGTATAATTTGTAATCCCGTTTACACGCAGTATTCCGTAAGGAGTTTCTTGCGAACCTCCTGTTCCCGGATCAGGCTCACCACAAGGACCACCCTTAGGGGTACCGCAAGGCGGAGCAAAAATGACAATCCTATCTTGTTCAATATAAGCTATTTCTTTTTTTCCTTTAAGTTGTTGAACCTGGACTTTTGTCAATTTTAAAGTTGCACCGCTTAAGGTTTTACTGTAAACATTGACAATTTCTGCAGAAGAAATTGAAGCTTTCGCCAGGACCTTTCGGGTTTCATCCGCCATGGCTTCCTGGGCTTTGGAATAATTTTCAGGGTACTTGGAATTTACATCCTCAATCATATTCTTATTGAACACCACAATATACTGACCTTCGATATTTTGAGAATCGAACCGGGAGTCAATTTCAGAAAAGACGGCTTCCTCTTCCGGGGAATCCTTGTCCTGGGAACAGGAATAAAAAAATACGGAGGCAAATAGAGCGACTCCGATTAATTTGAAGTTTCTTTTTAACATCATTTTGTAGAATTTTGGTTAAAAATTAGTTGTTGAATTTACCAAAACTATACTTTATAATGAAAAATCAATTTATTGTTATGTTAATATTTGTGTCAAATCCTAAGAAAAGCGAATCAAAAATAAGGTTAACCCTAAGTATAGTCCTACTTTATAACAATATGTTAAAGTTTTATCTGATTTTGGATATCTCGCGCTTTTCAGCCATCCATTTCTTGATTCCCCCATCCAGTATATATATATGCTTAAACCCCGTCTCGTTAAGAATTCTGGCGGCTTCCGGGCTCACAGTACCTGTAGTACAATAAATTGCGATTGGTTTGGTTTTGTCAAGTTTATCAAGTTTTTTCCTGAAATCCTTATCGTATATAATATTTGCTGCATTGACAAGGTGAGATTTATTATAATCTTCTTCCTGCTGTAAATCTATCACCTGTACATTGCCATATTGCAAATGCGTATTCATCTCTTCAACGGTAACCACTTTTATTTCATTTGCAGCAACATCTTTGCAGCTGTAAACTGCAAATGAAATAAGGAAAATAATCAAAAACCTGAGCTTCATGTTTTAGTTTTAGGGGGTTTGAATTTCGCCATTCCATTCAATAATACCGCCCATTAAATTATAGGCATTTTCAATTCCGCGTTGATGCATCAATGAACAAGCAGAGGCGCTCCGGGCACCGGATCGGCAGTAAACCAGGTAATTTTTAGATTTATCCAATTTTTCGATTTCATCTAAAAATTCCTGACCTTTATATATGTCAATATTAATGGCGTCAGGGATAAATCCCACCAAAAATTCCCCCTCGGTTCTCACATCGAGAATGACAACATTTTCATCCTTTTCTTTCGCTGCTTTCCATTGCTCCTGGGTTAAATTTTTCATCTCTTTATAATTTATGGGGTTACTATAATAAAATTTTCGGAATTTAAAAAAACGCAAATATAAGGCAAACATTATAATTTGATTTAACCTGAGCCTCAAAAATGAATTGAATCGATATAATTAATCTTAAAGCTTTAAAAACCAATCATCTGATAAAATGAGCTTAACAAAATTCTTAGACTACTTAACTTTAACATAAGTTTAATATTGTACCTGAAGAATAATTATACATTTGTACATACAATAATTGTAGTGACAAATGAAAATCGAGGATATCATAAAAACCGAAAACCAATTACCTGCTTCCCGCAGGCTGATCATCAGTTTATTTTCTACCACAAGTTGGGCGACTGAACAGATCTCCGAAGTTTTAAAACCCCATGGAATAAGCCTTCCTCAATTTAATGTATTGCGAATTTTAAGAGGGCAGAAAGAAAAACCTGCAAACCTAAGCACTATTCAGGATCGTATGGTGAACAAAATGAGCAATACCACTCGGTTGGTGGACAAACTGATCTCAAAAAGTTTAGTTAAACGAATTGTCTGTGAAAAGAACAGGCGTAAAGTCGAAATTACAATTACTTCGGAAGGGTTAACTTTTTTAAAAAAATTAGATATGGTGATGGATGAGATAGAATCAGAGATCACTCAAAACCTGAATGAATCAGAAATTCAACAATTAACCAATTTATTGTATAAAATTAGAAAATAACCCGGATACAATGGATAAATATAATAATCTGGAATGGCGAAATACCCCCAAAAAATTTGACGCTTCTAAAAAGACAGAGAGAGATCTGATTGACAACCCCGTTCTGAATTTTAGTCCTGAAGGGAAAAATAAGTGGGTTACAAACCAGTTGTGGAGACTTTAAAAAATCCATGCCAAACCAAAAGATGAACTAAGAATCAACCCTAATACTATGAAAATTATCAAATTATTTTTGCGACTCGCAATTGCAATCGGATTTTTATCGGCTGTTGCAGATCGATTTGGAATGTGGAGTAAAGAAAATTCTGCCTGGGGAAATTGGGATAGTTTCCTGGCATATACTCAATTACTGAATCCGTGGATTCCAAATTCATTAATACCAACAATGGGAATTTTAGCAACAGGAGCGGAAATTACTTTTGCCATATTCCTGATAATCGGATTTAAAACGGAACTGTTCGCAAAATTGAGCGGATTCCTACTCTTAATCTTCGCGCTTTCGATGACATTTACAATAGGTTTAAAAAGTGCTTTTGACTATTCGGTATTTTCGGCTTCGGCAGGTGCTTTTGCGTTAGGTCTTTTAAAAGAAAAATATTTGGAATTGGACAACCTAATTGCGAAAGGAAAAAATTAAACGCAGAAGGAAATGCACAGCAACATCATATAGAAATAATAAGGCAAGACTCAGTAAAACCAAGAGGTTTGAGCATACTTACAATGTCGTTAAAACTTTAAATTTGGCTTAATCAGAAAAGAAAGCTAATAAGTAAAATTAAAAATAGATGCCTGTCCAATGGAAGGTTTTGAGGTAATTAAATTTGATGAAATCCTGGGATTAAAAGAAAATGGATTGAATATCGCAGTTATTGCCATTATTGGTTTCAGAAGTTCTAAAGACAAGCATCAGTACGATATAAAAGTCAGGAAAAACAAAGAAGAATTATTTAATAGATTATAAACCAAAAATAAGAATACCATGAAAAAAAGAATTTTAAATGGCTTAATCGCCTCAGTAGTTGTTTTGACAAGCCTTTCATTTGCAACAATGAACAAGGAAGTTAATGTTAAAGAAAGCAGTGTTACCTGGACAGGTAAGAAAGTTACAGGTACACATACCGGAACGATTCAACTCAAATCCGGAAATTTTAAAGTAGAAGATGAGAAATTGATTGGAGGAGAATTTGTTATGGACATGACCTCTATTGAAAATAATGATCTAACAGGTGAATACAAGGGAAAACTGGAAGGGCATTTAAAATCTGAAGACTTCTTTGGAGTTGAAAAATACCCAACCGCAAAACTGATCATCACAAGTGTTGCAAAAAAAGGCGACGGAACCTACGGGGTTGTTGCAAATTTGACCATTAAAAATGAAACTCACCCGGTAACTTTTGATCTTGACTGGAAGGAAAATTCAGCTTTGGCAAAATTGTCGATCGACAGATCCAAATTTGATGTTCGTTATGGTTCAGGAAGTTTCTTCGATGACCTGGGAGACAAAACAATATATGACAACTTTGACTTAGAAGTAAACCTTAAATTTTAATTCCTGATTTTTGAATTTTAAATTTTGAATTATATAACGCCACGAATGCTCTAATACAAATTAGTACATTCGTGGCTTTTTTCTTTAGATTCACATTCAAATAATCAAAAAGTCTTTGTCAATTCAAATTACCTGAGTATATTTGGCAAAATGAAAAATCAAACAATAAATATTTGGTGGTGGAATAGTTTACGTCAACACGTCGTGAAGTAACACTGCTATAGTATTTAATCATATACAAAAGGCTTGTCTCACGACAAGCCTTTTTTTTGTTTAACAATATTATAAATTTATGTTTCAATTAACCACAACCTATAAGAAACTCCTCGCCGACACCATAACTCCGGTGAGCGTATATCTTAAGATCCGGGATAAATACCCCAACAGTTTGCTTTTGGAAAGCAGTGACTATCACACCAACGACAATAGTTTTTCATATATATGTTGCAATCCGATCGCATCCATTAAAATTGAAAATAAACAAATCGTTGAAGTTTTTCCTGACGGAAACAGGATTGAAACTCCTATCACAGAAGAGCTCAATGTACCTGAGAGGATCCAGGAATTTTCAAAGCAATTCCATACAGAAACTTCCAATTTTAAATTTATCAACAGCGGTCTTTTTGGCTATATCGCATATGATGGCGTTCAGTATTTTGAGGATATCAAAATAGAGAAAAAGAAAGGTGATCTAAAACTGCCGGATGTGTATTACGCTGTTTACCAAAATATTATTGCCATCAATCACTTCAACAACGAAGCCTATATTTTTGATCATAATTTCAATACCGAAAATAATATAAAAGAAATAGAGCAAATCCTGAAAGTCAAAACCTTCGCAACCTATAGTTTTAGAAGACAGGAAGAAGCTGTTTCAAATTTAACCGATGAAGAGTTCAGGGAAAATGTAGCATTGGGAAAAAAACACTGCCAACGTGGAGACGTGTTCCAATTGGTGCTTTCCCGACGTTTCTCCCAGGCTTTTAAAGGAGACGAATTCAATGTTTACCGTGCCTTGCGCAGTATAAATCCGTCACCTTACTTGTTCTATTTTGATTATGGGAACTT
>Ga0314774_1001876_pt1 | contig 12636 bp, 7 predicted proteins | sample MetaGCBIA2018_FD_204515 | JGI IMG/M metagenome (GOLD analysis project Ga0314774, IMG submission 204515) | Cryopeg brine microbial communities from Beaufort Sea near Barrow, Alaska, United States - CBIA 2018 | ecosystem: Environmental > Aquatic > Marine > Coastal | place: USA: Alaska | collected... | reverse complement strand
TATCAAGGTGTTTTCCAAACAACAATACCGCATTTTACAGGTTTAAACACATTATTTCCGAAAAAAAACTGACCCGCAATCTATGGGGGAAGGGGGACTTGTGCCTTGATAAGACCCAAAATGACGCCTTTATTCCATTCAACCACCGCCAAACTACTATTTTTAGCTTACCTCAATTACAAAAATATAGGCTGCGACTTTTGGGGTATCCGCTTTTCTGCCAGTAATGAGTCAAAAGCTTTATAAGATTTGGCAAACTTAACGATTGAGGTCTTCGGTCACTAGTCTTTCAGCCAGTTAATCAAAGAAACTATCGCTAGTGGCAAAGTAGCGGATAATCACATTGCTTTTTTATATATCTCACCAACACCATAAGCCGAGTAAAAATATCTTTGGAGCTACTGTCTAATTCAGCCTCAATAATTTATCTTTCAAAAGTCTTCGCACTATCCGAAATAAGTTCGTTCAAATCCTTCATTTCCTTATCCGTGAGATCGCGCCATTTTCCGACCGCAATATCTAGGTGAACGTTCATAATTCGGATTCTCTTGAGTTGAACTACTTTGAATCCAAAATGCTCACACATTCTTCGAATCTGACGGTTGAGACCTTGGGTTAGGATTATTCTAAACTTAAATCTTCCAATAGTCTCCACCTTACAGGGATATGTGAGGGTATCTAAAATTGGTACGCCAAGCCTCATTCCTTTTAGGAACTCATTATTTATAGGAAGATTTACAGTCACGATATATTCCTTTTCATGATTATTTTTTGATCTAAGGATTTTATTAACAATGTCACCTTCACTGGTCAGAAAAATCAATCCTTCACTATCCTTATCTAATCTGCCAATCGGAAAAATACGTTGTGGGTGATTTATATAGTCTATAATATTATCTTTTTCCCCAAAGGTGTCCGTGGTGCTCACGATTCCTACAGGCTTGTTGAATGCAATATATGTGTGGGTTTGAATTGGCTTCCCAACAGGTATTCCATCCACTGCAACGATGTCTTCCGGTCCTACTTTAGTTCCAAGTTCCGGTACTTTGCCATTGATTGTTATTCTTCCAACGTCCAAAAGCTTATCTGCAGCTCGTCTTGAGCAATAGCCCACTTCGCTCAGGTATTTATTGATTCGAATGTTTTGATTTGTTTCCACTAGAAATAGTAAATGGATTAGGATTGCAAGTTACGTAAACTGATTGGAGTCTACGTTCCCATTAATCATGGCGAACTCGGAGTTTTTCGTAGCAAGCACAGCTAATTTTTTCAAGGGTAATATCAAATGATAGACTGCTGTCACGTATCACATAGATCGATCGAATGGCGCTTAAGGAATTCGAATTAACGGAGATGCGGATGGAACATTATTATGTCTTGTTCCGCAGCTGTGCTTAATTGCTTCTTTTGCGTCTAAGCAAGAGAAGGTGAAGATATTAGATGCCTTCGGTCATGTGGATCTGGCGAGCCTGATTTCGAACAGGTCTTCGCTTTTTGACCAAATGAGGAATGGTATCATCGTGGGGTAAATCCAATTCATCTTATAGAAATATCAATCGCCCAACAAAATGATTTTCAATCATCAAAATTTATTACTACCGACCAAATCTTCCTACGGGAGATCCATATTGATTTCTTGAATACGGAAAGTGAGCTGTGACCACGAAGACGGATGTAAAAGCACTTCCTCGGGATATCCAGCAATCTGAAGACTCATATCTTTATAAAAACAAAAAAAATCGCAAGCCCAAAGACTTACGATATAATTTTTTTTCAACGCGAATTATTATTCGCTTTTAGGTATAGCAGTTGGCTTTCCATTTTCGGCAACTAATATTTCTGAGTCTCCTGGCAATCTAATCCCTGCCAATAACTGTAAATATTCTCCTTTTTGAGATTCAAACGCTAATTTGTTGGACGGTGAGATAGGCTCTGAAGGTGGGATTTTCTCACTCAACCAATCTTCTTGTTTCCCATTTTTCCAAAATCTAAAGCAAAGATGTGGGCCTGTTGCTAATCCAGTACTTCCTACATATCCAATTACTTGACCCTGCCTGATGCGAGTTCCTGGCTTCATACCTTTGGCAATCTTTGACATATGTAGATATTGGGTAGTATAGGTTCCGTTATGTTTGATTTTTACATAATTTCCGTTTGCTGACGTATAACGAGCATCTGTAATTGTGCCTTCACCAACAGATCTAATTTCGGTTCCAGAGGGTGCTGCATAGTCTGTACCGAGATGAGCCTTATATCTTTTTTGCACTGGATGGTATCTTCTTAAATTATATCTCGAACTGATCCGTGTATATTTTAGAGGATCTCTCAAAAATGCTTTTTTGAAGCTATCTCCATTCTGATCAAAGAAGGTAAGTTCTCCGTTTTGCTCAAAAGGAATAGCATAGTATGGAGTGCCTTTGTGCTCAAAAAATGCCATTTTAATATCAGAAACACCTACTACATTTCCATCGATCACCTTTTCCTGATAGGAAACTTTGAATTTATCACCCTTCTGCAATGCTGCAAAATCAATAGACCAACCATATAAATCAGCAAATTGATCTATGATATCATAGGTAATGCCTTCCTTAGTCATATCGGCGGACAAATTGCTATCTATAATTCCTCCCGCATCTTTTATTCTGTAGTCTGCTGGTTTTTCAGCCTTATAGATATCTATAGAATCTAAATTAAATACAACATATTCCGCTTGGTTCGGCTCATAGATGAAAAATTGAGCTTGAGAAGAATCAGCAGGAGTGACTATGGTGAATTTTCTATTAGTAGCTATTCCTCTGACGTCAAATATTTCTTTGGACTTTTTCGCTATTTGATCAATGATCTGATAGGGAACGTTGAAAGGAGCTAGTATAGATCCTAAAGTTTGGTTTTTACTTACCGTACCCTCTATGATATTTAGACCTGTGACGTTGATCCCATAAAGGAAAACCTGATTTGCCAGAGAGTCTAAAAGGGGTGGTTCTACTATTTCAGCCTCCTGTTCCTTTTGAAAAGGGAGGTTGAAAATTTGGAGTGAAGAAGCTGCTCCAATAGCGATTACGATTGCAGCAAATCCTAGCCAAATCTTTTTCATCAATACTAAACTTTAGTGGGGTTTCGAAAATCTACTCAAACAAACAAAAAAGAGAGTTTAATCCAAGTTTTGGGAAAAAACCTTCTTCATTTTCAGGTTTCAACTATAATGCCAACGTTGAAAAGGGTGTTAATATTTTATTAATTTATGTAAAGTTTTTTTGAAGCACATAGCATCTTGTTTCCTATTTAGTTAAAAAAATGAGCTTTCAGCTTCCTGATTTTGAATATAAGTACTAAATTTTTGCTAATCCTTTATTGATTCGTGTGTGGTCACAGGCATTTCTATATCTTTGACTTCCCAAAAAATGATATAATAATGCTTAGAACGCATACTTGTGGCGAATTACGCTTAGATCACGTCGAACAGGAAGTTAAACTTGCAGGCTGGGTTCAGCGCGTAAGAAATAAAGGAGGACTAATTTGGGTTGATCTACGCGATCGATATGGATTGACGCAATTGATATTTGAGGAAGATAGCTGTGAAAAGGAATTACTGGACAAAGCGGCTTCTCTTGGACGTGAATTCGTCGTGTTGGCATCGGGGAAGGTGATTGAGAGATCCTCCAAGAATAATAAAATGCCCACTGGATCTATAGAATTGAAAGTGAGTGAGCTTGAAGTGCTTAATTCAGCTAAAGTTCCTCCGTTCATCATTGAAGACGAAACCGACGGAGGTGAAGAGCTTAGAATGAAATATCGGTACCTGGATCTTAGAAGAAATGTAGTGCGCGAGAAACTTCAACTGCGTCATAAAATGATGCAAGCGACGCGAATGTACATGGATGCGCAAGATTTTATAGAAGTTGAAACTCCCGTCTTAATCAAATCTACCCCTGAAGGGGCTAGAGATTTTGTAGTTCCCAGCCGAACCAACCCAGGAGAATTTTATGCTTTACCGCAGTCGCCACAGACTTTTAAGCAATTGCTGATGGTTTCTGGTTTTGACAGATATTTCCAGATTGTTAAATGTTTCCGGGATGAGGATTTGAGAGCAGATCGTCAACCTGAATTTACTCAGATTGACTGCGAGATGGCTTTCGTGAATCAGGAAGATATTCTTTCCATGTTCGAAGGACTTACTAAACATTTGTTTAGCAAGGTAAAAGGCGTTGAACTAGAGGAAGTAAAGCAAATGACTTACGCCGATGCCATGAAATTCTATGGCAACGATAAGCCTGATCTACGTTTTGATATGAAATTTGTAGAGCTCAACGAATTGGTTCAAGGCAAAGGATTTGGGATATTTGATCAGGCTGAGTTGGTAGTGGGCATTTGTGCCAAAGGAGCTGCGGAATATACTAGGAAGCAACTAGATGCCTTGACTGATTGGGTTAAAAGACCTCAAATTGGAGCCAAAGGAATGATTTATGCCAAACACAACGCAGACGGCACGATAAAATCGACAGTGGATAAGTTTTATTCTGCCCAGGATCTTCAATCTTGGGCTTCAGCTTTCAAATCAGAACCAGGAGATTTGATGCTTTTGCTAAGTGGCGATGCAACTAAAGTGAGAAAACAACTTTCGGAACTTCGTCTTAAAATGGGCGAAGATCTGGGCTTGAGAGACAGGTCAATTTTTAAACCTCTTTGGGTGGTTGATTTTCCACTGTTGGAATGGGACGAAGAGTCTAATCGTTTCCATGCGATGCACCATCCATTCACCTCGCCTAAAAAAGAAGATATTCCATTATTAGCTACTGATCCTGGTTCTGCTCGAGCTAACGCGTATGATTTGGTGATCAATGGAGTCGAAATTGGCGGTGGATCCATTCGTATCCATGATCGCCCAACGCAGCAGTTGATGTTTAAGCATCTAGGTTTTACAGAAGAGGAAGCTCAAAAGCAGTTTGGATTTCTGATGGAAGCTTTTGAATACGGAGCTCCCCCGCACGGCGGTATCGCCTTCGGTTTTGACCGACTTTGCGCCATCTTCGGTGGGTCTGATTCAATCAGAGATTATATTGCTTTTCCAAAAAACAATTCCGGAAGAGATGTAATGATTGATTCGCCTAGTCCGATTGCAGATGAGCAATTAAAAGAGCTGTCGATTCAATTAGCGATTAAAGGATAGGGACGAATAACTATTCGCCACATACGAAAAATTTTTCACCCAAATAAGAATAATTCGATACAGTGCCCTGTGCCCTCAAAAATCAATTTATGTAAATTTTTCGGCCTGTGAAGACATAGACCGAGACTAAGAGCTCTTTATAAGTAGAGTTATGAAGAAATAAAAATAGAGGCCAAAGCTTTTTTTTATTTCTTTCACGTCTTAACTGCTGTATACTAGCAATATAAGCAGGTTAGTTTTAAATTAAAATCCTAGTAAATACCATTTTTTACAAAAGTCGTACATGCTAAGCGACCGAGTTTAATTGGTGGATATTTTGTAAAAGTTTCTTGTGGCTTTAGTGATGTCAGCTCCGCTCGGTTGCTGAAATATTTCCAGTCCAAAGTAAGATGCTGAAGCCAATAGATGATCGAATATGTCCGCCTGAATATCTTCGTACTCCAGCCAAGCGGTAGTTTTGGTGAAGCAATAGATCTCAAGAGGAATGCCTCTATCTTCGATAGAAAGCTGCCGCACCATGATCGTTAGGTCTTGATGGATATGGGGATGAGATTTCAGGTATAGTTCCAGGTACTTTCTGAATACACCCAGATTCGTCATTCTCCGGCCATTGATAAGTTCAGAGGTGTCTATGCTGTTGATTGCATTGAATGATTCGATCTGGTTTTGTCGTTCAATAATATAATCAGTTATTAGGGAGAATTTCTTATACTGTTCACGACTATTGGGCTCTACAAAGTTGATGGTTTGAGAGTTGATATGCACCGCCCGCTTGATTCGTCTTCCTCCACATTCTTGCATTCCTCGCCAGTTTTTGAAACTATCGGTAATGAAATAATAGGTAGGAATAGTGGTGATAGTTTTGTCCCAATTCTGAATTTTCACTGTATTTAGATTCATGGCGATTACGTCGCCGTCTGCGTCGAACTTTGGCATCTCTACCCAATCACCTATGCGTACCATGTCGTTAGTTGACATCTGTACACTTGCGACAAGTCCTAAGATGGTGTCCTTGAAAACCAGAAGTAGGATGGCTGTCATTGCGCCAAACGCACTAAGGAAGTAGAAGGGGGATTTGCCTAATAAGATAGATAGAATCAGGATCCCACTTGCAATGTAGAGGATCATTCGGATCAGCTGCGCGTAGCTGGTCAGCGGCTTGTCTTTAAAGGCATTCGATTTTGAAAGTCCGTACTCCCCTACTTTCAAGAATGAAAGTACGATCGTCATCCCCACTACCAGCAGATAGACGTCCGTTAGCTTCATCACCAACGGGTATATATAGTCAAAATCCAGAAAAATTGACTGGGCAAATTCCCGTACAAAGAGCGCAGGCACAATATGAGCTAAATTATTGAACACCTGATGATCTGCCAATACATCGTCCCACCTGATGGGAGACTTTCGGATCAAGCGATAGATGTAGCTTATGATGAACCTTTTAGTGATCCAGAATGCTATCCCTGCTACGATAATAAGACATCCCAATAAGATCAGTAGTCGTAAGTAAGCAGCTACTTCCACAGATACTCCTGAGCCTATTAGTAGCTGTTCAATCCAGTTTTCAATATAATCCATGTTCAGTTTTAGATTAGGGGTTGAAGGATATCATCGTCCTGATGATATGCCTATTTAGTTCAGATCCATCCAGTCTTATTACGGATAAGATTTTTAAGTTGAAGTAGATTACAATCTCAGGGACGGCGGTCAGGGAGCTTGAATGCATCTATCTTTAATTGATATGTTATGTCGAGATTCATAATTGGAAGCACTCATGGTGCGCTTCACCCAGTTTTTACCCTCTTAAAGGAAGTTTTTCCAGAAGAGTTTCTCTAGATTTCAAGTTCTGAAACTGTGTTTTATTGACCAAGCTCATGGCAAAGGTAAGGATTCCTAAATTGCCCATGTCAATATGCTTAATAGATATAAATCTGTAGGACGTTTGTCCCGAGGTATAGTTGTGGGATGAGATGCCAAACTGGTTTTAGAAGAAGGATGTTAGAATCTCGGAACTCTATAGTCTGTATTCTGTACTATTTGTTACTTTAGTTTAGGAGTGGGGTTAAGGTAACTTTCAGGAATTATTGATTTATCATAGGTTGACTAGAATATACGCCGCCTAGAGTTTATAATACAAATACAAGCTGAATTGCTCTTCATGCGCAAATGCTTCCGATAATTTTGGAGAAAATATGAAGTAGATGCAGATCAGAGGCAAAGGGGACGAACTGTCGAGAAGGTTCTGTTCGAAGGTAGATCAAAAATTCTTCCTCGAGGTGGTCGATTTTTTTTTGGACTATTTTTTTTCGGTAGCATTCATTAAATCTAAATCCAATGATATCGCATAGGATCTGGTACAGGAGACATTTATAAACCTGCGGAAATACGCCGATACATTGAAGCACGTCAATGATCTAAAGATGTGCCTCACGAAGATGCTTAAGTAGCAGTTTTTAAAAGGGATTGAAATAGGTGAGGGTCACTTTTGAGCCACTCAATGAGTCTGTTGAGTACCAATTGTAGCCGTTTGCAAGTTAGGGTTTTTCTCAGATTGAATAGGAGGAATTGTACGATCAGATTCAGGCTGTAATTACTGCTTTCTCTAATAAAACAAGAGATATATTTGTGTCAAGGGAGTTTGGCTAAAGAATGTTTGAGTACAGGAACTTATTTTTTTCTTAGTAATTTAACCTTGAACCGGAAAAAGCATCACCTAAATAGTGATTTTTCACAGTCCTATATTTCTAATTTGATTCATCACTGATGGATGTTCAAAGTAATGAAACCTACCCTTCATCAGGGAAGTTTCAGATAGGTCAGCTGATTTGATGTAGCGTAACGTATATGCCATTTTGCCTTTTACTGCTTACACATTTACTGCACGGTTGGCTCAATCAAAAATGATCTGATCCCCATTACGATCAATAACTGTCCCACAGCATACATACCCATGATAAGGAGACCGGCGTCTGCAATGGGTTGATAGAATTTGTTTAACGCAATGACACCATCTGAAAGAAAAAATAGGAGCGATCCAATGAAAACCTGCCAGAATGATGTGGTATTACATTTACCAAATCTCTCCCTAGCCGTACCCACCATACTTGTGATCACAAGGGTATTAAATACCACGGGGATTTTGAGTGGACCTAGTTCAGGACTGCATAGATAATATACAAAAGCACCTAAAAAATAAATAGGAAAATTGTACATAAATGTGCGGATGAAATTGACATTTCTCAAATTTATAGTTGACTCTTGAGCAAACTTATATCCAATAATGTAGCAAGCCTGAGCAATGAAAAATGCGCCTATTCCGTAGATGAATAAATGGTCCCAAAGAAGTAACACATCCCCTATCAGTGAAAATATCAATCCTGCCATGATCGACTTGAAAAGCAAAGTAGAAGCAATTGACTTTGAAATCATGTAGAAATACATGATCAATCCAAACATTATTAATGGTTTGGAATAGAATCTCAAGTCATCTCTCTGCTCTAATAAAAATGATATATCTGCTAGAGTGGCAAATAAAAATAAGTAAAGCCAGATTAAACTTTTCTTTCTCAAGAGTATAAATATTTTGAAAGATAATTGTGAGACCCTATAAAGTTCTTGTTATCTTTTTGATGACAGAATATAATTCCTTAAAATACTGATTTTATAAAACTTAAACTTTTTATAACAATAAGAATTTAAGTCTAAAAATAGAGTATTTAACCATAGCTATTAGCGGAGTGTATTTTTTTAGTGCTCTTAACAGAATTTTATTCCCATTTCAATGTTAATAAATAGTTAAAAAATGTGAAATTTGTAGCGCAAATCTTAATGGTAAATGCACGTAGTTCAGTACCTGTCGATTTACCTTTGTGGTGAATAATTTAAATCAATTTATATCAAAACGTACAAATTATGAGGCAAAGTTTACTTAAAAGTTTGGTAGTACTTTTAGTGGTTGCTGTAGCTGCTATTAGTGTTTCTCAAGCACAAGTTACTACTAGCTCCTTAGTAGGTCAAGTTGTGGATTCACAAGGCGAGCCATTACCTGGAGCCAACATCGTCGCAACGCACGAGCCTTCAGGAACTCGTTATGGAGCTGTTTCAAACATGGATGGAAGATATAATCTCCCAAATATGAGAATTGGTGGACCTTATACCGTCCAGATAAGCTTTATTGGTTTTGAAGCCATGTCCTATAGCGGAATCGTTCTTAAGTTAGGTGAGCCTTATAGTCTTTCTTCGACGCTGTCGGATGGCAGTACCGAATTAGGAGAAGTCGTAATTTCCAGCTCCAGATCTGCGGAACTAGAATCTAACAAAACCGGTACTTCAACCAGTATTTCCACAAAGCAATTATCCGAACTTCCACAGATTAATAGAAGCGTAACAGAATTTACCCGATTAACGCCACAGGCAAACGGGACTTCATTTGCAGGTAGGGATTCTAGATATAATAACTTGCAAGTAGATGGTGCTAACTTCAACAATGGTTTTGGATTGAGCGGTAGTCCTCTTCCAGGTGGAAATTCTCAGCCAATTTCACTGGATGCAATTGAGCAGATATCAGTAAATATTGCACCATTTGATGTCACCCAAAGTGGATTTACCGGTGCAGGTATAAATGCAGTCACTCGTAGTGGTACAAATACCTTTACAGGTTCAGCGTATTATTTCAATAAAAACCAGAATCTTCAAGGAAAAAAAGTAGGCGAAAATAAATTGGAAGCTTTAGATGCAGCTACCAACAACTTCGGCTTTAGATTGGGTGGACCAATCATTAAAAATAAACTCTTCTTCTTTGTAAACGCAGAAAGAGAAACTAACACGGGTGCAAATGCCTCCGGTTCTAATCTTTGGAGAGCATCAAGACCTGACCTCCCTGAAGATCCCGAGAATAATGTTTCCAGGACATCTGCTACTGATTTGGATTTAGTTAAGAATCATTTGCTTAATCAGTTTGGATACGATCCAGGCAGATATGAAGGATATGCAAACGAAGCAAAGCAGGCTAGCACCAAATTCTTGGCACGTATAGATTGGAATATTAGCCAGAAACATAAACTGGCAGTTAGATATAATCAAGTGGTTGGTACTTCTCCTCAAGTCGCCAATGCTACTTCTGGTCCTAGACCACGAACACCTTTCCCAGCTGGAGCCAGAGTAGGCCCTAATTCTATAGCTTTCGAAAATTCTAATTATGGTTTCGAAAATGCCGTAAAATCTCTTACAGCTGAATTAAATAGTTATTTCAGTCCGAAGATTTCCAACCAGTTCTTGGCAACTTTCTCTAGAATCCAAGACACTAGAACTACTCCAAGTAATGTATTATTCCCATTTGTTGACATTTGGGATGGTGGGGATTTGATAGATAACGAAAAAGGGATGATGGTCAAAAATCCAGGAAACATGAATTACATGAGTTTCGGAACTGAACTTTTCTCTTATAATAATGAAGTGCTAAATGACAACTTCTCATTTATCAACAACTTAACTTACCTGGAAGGCCGTCATACTGTTACTGCTGGCGTAGCTTTTGAACTCCAGAAATTTGGAAATAGCTACGTTCGTGAAGGCACATCGTATTACAGATATGCTTCTGTAGAAGATTTCTTAACTACTGGTACGGCCAATGAAGTTGCGCCAACCATGTTTGGATTGACCTATCCATACGAAGGTCAAGATACGTATGCGCGTGTTAATTTTGGATTAGCTTCTCTTTATGCCCAAGATAAGTTTGCCTTAAATGATAAGTTGACATTGACTCTTGGCTTAAGAGCTGAATTACCGATATACTTAAATGAGTTGACGCCGAATAAGTCGATCAATGACCTTACTTTGTTAGATACTGATTACACGCCTAGAAACTATGATTCAGGAAGTTGGCCAAAATCACGAGTGATGTTATCTCCTAGATTTGGATTTAACTACGATTTGCTTGGTGACAGAAGTCTAATCGTGAGAGGTGGTACGGGTATTTTCTCAGGAAGAGTGCCTTTCGTATGGTTGACAAATATGCCAACCGGCGCTGGGGTTATCCAAAATAACGTAGAGCCAGGAAGCTATGAGCAAATAGCAGGATGGATTGGAAACGTTACTTTCCAGCCTCAGGACATTTATTATTATGTCAAAAATCCTCCAATCGGAGCTGAAGATGTTTTCATCAAAAATCCAAAAGAAGGAGCGCCAAGTTCTTTCGCCTTAGTGGACAATGACTTCAGAATGCCGATGGTTTGGAGATCAAGCTTAGGAGCAGATTATCAATTGGGTAATTCTCCATTCGTACTGACTGGAGATTTACTTTATACTAAGGACGTCAACGGAGTATTCCAGTTTGGCCCAAACAGAGCGATCTCTCCTAATAGGATGTCAAGTGGTGGTGATGACCGTGAATTGATATTAGATAAAACTGATATTACTTATAATTCTGAATTGGGAGCGAACAGCGCTACCATTCTTACCAATACAGATGTGAAAGGTTATGCATTCAGTGCTACAATTGGACTGTCAGTTCCTGATTACAAGGGACTTTCGGGAAGCGTATTTTACACCTACTCAGAGGCAAAAGAGGTAAGTTCAAACTCTGGTTCTAATGCAAGCTCTGCTTGGGGTGCTAGTCCAAATATTAATAGCCCTAACGATCAGCGTCTTAATATTTCTGATTTTGCTACACCGAATAGAGTGGTGGCTAATCTGGCCTACAGAATAGAATATGCCAATCACTTGGCTACTACTGTTGGTGTATATTATTCTGGCTCTAATCAGGGAAGATATTCTTATACCTACAGCAATGACTTAAATGGTGATGGCATTAATGCGGATTTACTGTATTTGCCAAAGAATACTGCAGATTTTAAGTTTGTGGATATTAAAGACAAAAAAGGTGAAATTGTCTTTACTACAGCTGCTCAAATTACCGCCTTTGATCAATACATTTCGGATAATGAGCTGGATGAATACAGAGGTGGATATGTGCCCAGAAATGCGCTAGTACTACCTTTCTTAAATAGATTTGATGTAAGAATCCTTCAGGATATTTTTACGAATATCGGGGAAAGAAGACATACGATTCAAGTGAGTTTGGATATTGTGAATTTCGGCAATCTTTTAAACAAGGATTGGGGAATCGAGCAAAGCTTGACTGGAGCTCAAAACCTTCTAACTCGTGCTGGATCAGTAAGTGCTAATCCTAACTATAACCTAAATCAGGTCTCTGGACAGTTACCAACTAGTCCATATAGGAATGTATCCAGCTTCTCTACAACTTGGAGTATGCAGTTTGGTTTGAGATATATCTTCTAATTAGATTCTTATTTATTACAATAAAAGCACCTCTTTTGGGGTGCTTTTTTGGTGTGTCAGGCATGATCATAACGCTCTAGGGTGAAAGTCCCAAACGAGAGTTGCAGTACTTATCGTTAGCCAATAGCAAGGGTGTCGTGGGCGACTGCGAATCTGAAGGAAGCTGGCGG
>Ga0314774_1001874_pt1 | contig 12650 bp, 11 predicted proteins | sample MetaGCBIA2018_FD_204515 | JGI IMG/M metagenome (GOLD analysis project Ga0314774, IMG submission 204515) | Cryopeg brine microbial communities from Beaufort Sea near Barrow, Alaska, United States - CBIA 2018 | ecosystem: Environmental > Aquatic > Marine > Coastal | place: USA: Alaska | collected... | reverse complement strand
GTTTAGGGCACAGTTCAGGGGAGTGAGGAACGTAGATTTTTTTCTATTTAGACTAACAACAATTTTTGCATAATACTAAAATCCCACAACTTTTAGACTTGATCCAATATAACCGGATGAGATCCCATGGTTTGTTTTTTTTAAAAGTTACGATCGAAAAATAGAAACAAAAAAAAGCTAATGTGCAGCCCCACCTGTTCATTAGCTTTTTTCATACTAAAACCTAACCCCAGTTAAATTTTAGAACAGAATTTAAAACTTTGGCAATTTCAAATAAATTTGAAATTGGTATTTGTTTCAAATAGTCAATAAAAATATTGTTATTAACTATACCCAAATTTATATCTATTTCATAAATAGGAAGTGAAATTCCTTGTGCAGGTTTTCACAAAAAAATGTGATATAACGCACAACTTTTATTTTAGTATCTTTAGTTGGTTTCAAGGAAATTAAAATGAGTAATCCGGTTTGTAAATTTTGTAATATAAAGTCTCAGGCAGCCCTAAAGTTAAACGGTTGCGAATTAGATGTATTGGGAAATAACAGTTCACAAGTGCAATTTGGGCCGGGAGAAATTATTATTAAACAGGAAGCACCTACTAGCAGCGTGGCTTATGTGAAATCTGGTTTGGTCAAAATTCATATCAAAGGCCCCATCAGGGGAAAAATATTGAATATAGTTAAAGCGCCGGCTTACTTATGTCTTCATAGCACTTTTGGAGATAATGTGAATCATTTTTCGGCCACCGCGATTGAAAAAACCACAGTTTGTTTTATTGACAGTATCACTTTCAGAAATTTCATTCATGAAAATGGGGATTTTGCCTACCAGATCATACAAGATATGGGCAAAGGAGAGCTCAGGAATTTCCATAATTTGATCAATAATGCCCAAAAACAAAATATGGGAAGGGTTGCTGAGGCACTTCTGTTTTTTGCAAAAGAAATTTACGGTTCCAACTCATTCACCCTGCCTGTTTCACGACAGGAACTGGCAGATTTAACCGGGATCACCAGGGAAAGTGCCAGCAGAATATTTACAAATTTTAATAATGAAAAAATTTTAAAGATTGAAGGTCGGAAAATATCCATATTGAAAGAATCCTTGTTGACGCAGATAAGTGTCAATGGTTGAAAACAGGAAGAAGATCAAAAAATTGACTGCTTCAGGTGTCAAAAATTGGTATTTAAAAACACAAGAAAATAAAAAAGCTAATGTACAGCGCCACCTGTTCATTAGCTTTTTTATATAATACCCAGGATGCCAAAATTTCAGAACTTATTAAAATTATTGATCGTTTTAGGAATTCTATTAAAATCAACTTGGTTCAAAACTTCTAAAAGTTCGGTTTATTTGATTAATTAAGGGTTTAGAAAGTGAATGTAGTTGCAAAAACAATTCTCAAATTACTTACTTCATTGGTGTTTTGAACTTTGTAATTGACATCTGGAGTTCCATAAGCAGCAGTATCATAAGAAACTTCACATCTAAATCTGGTAGGACCTGCGCCATAAATTATTCTTGGTGAAATTCGGTAACTATGGTCAATACCGCCTCTTGCATAAACAGGTCCGGTAATTGGATCATCCGATCCATAATTTTTAGTATAACCTGCATAAAGTCCTAAAGTAATTTTTTCTGTAATAAAACCAGAGTCAACATCTAACCAATAACTACCAGTTGATATATTTGTATAAGTATCTTCTCCTTTACTATTAGTCCCGGAAACGCCATAACCTCCCAACATTACAAATTCGTACATATTTTGACCGTAAATTGTACCCAATCTGATGGCTGCTTTACCCATATTTATTTTACTGAATACATTTAAGTGATAACTGCCGATGCTTTCATCAGATTTATAAGTTGATCCACCGTCTGTATAAGCCAATTGTGGTTTTAGTGTTTTATACCCAACATTGGCGCCAATCAAAAAATTGGATTCTAACCCCCAAACATAGGTTGCATTTAACTCAGGAAATGACGAATTTCTAATATAATCTGCTGAAGGCCCTTGTGGTCCAGTTGATAAAAATTGCAATTGCGTAGATGCCGCAAGGGAAAATTGAGAATTGGCAGATGGACTATAACTATAGCGTAATTGCGCAGCTCTTGACAAAGGAAAATAAGGAATTGCACCTCCCCAACCTATTACCAGAGGATATACATCTAAGGTAAACATTGGATGCCAATATTGACCCGCCAACAATTCGCTTTTTTCCCAATTTAATTTTACCATGGCGTGTCGTAAACGAAACATACTAATATGGGCCTGAGTTGAGCCAACAAAATCTCCTTCAATTAAACCGGTAACTTTGGCATTTAAAAAGCTTGGGGCAGTCATTTTAATTCTAGCCCTTGAGTGTACATTTATCATGTTAAAGTTCGATTTTGAATTGATGTCTTCACCATTTGCATCCAAATCTTCATTGGCAGGAAATAAGAGAACATCACCATCTCTGGTAGAAACAGTTTGTCGGGAGTCAAAAATGCTCTCAGACCAAACATGGCCGCTGATTTCAACAGTTATTTTTTCTTCTTCTTGCGCATTTTTTTCTTCATCAACAATTGCTTCATCACCAACAATTCCTCCTTCTTGTGCATTAGAAATACCTGGTGCTATAAAAAGCGCTAAAAAGGAAAATAAAAGAATGTAATTTTTCATCATTTAAAGTTTATTAATTAATTTTTGGTTTTGTTGCTAAGTCAATTAAATTGACAATTGGTTTAAAATCTACTTTGCTGTTTTTGCTCAATCCTATCTCACAGGTTCTGCTTGTTGAATATCCGTCTGTTACGCTCTCAGGTATTTGTTCGTCCAGGGTTCTCAAACCGTGCTCATTCAATTCCGGAAAATTAAATCCCTTATTTCCGGCAAAGCCACAACAATTGGTTGAAGGAGTATAAACCTGGGTAGAACAAAGTTTTGCAATTGAATATAAGTCCTCCTCAATACCCATTTTCTTCAAACTGCATACAGAGTATACTGCAACCTCTTTGTCTACGGGAACAAATTCCAAACGGTCCAATAAAAATTCAGTTGTAAAATTGGTAATATCGTAGAGCTTTAAAGAAGAATCCTCCATAGATTCTCTCATTTGCAATGAACATGGACTCATATCACATAAAATAGGATATTCTCCATTGTTGCTGGCCTTCAATAAACTTTGAAATAATTTATCTGATGCTATATTTGCAGATTCTGCAAATCCCTGCGATTTAAAAGCGAGTCCGCAACAAAGATTTTCTCTGTCTTCCGGATAAATAATCTCGCAGTTGGCTTTGTTTAAAATATTAAGGGTTTTGTTAAAAACCGTGTCTTCATCCCCATAACTGTTTGAAGCTCCCATCATTCTATTGATACAGCTGGAAAAATAAACCACTTTTAGCGCATTTGGCTTTAAACCGGTTTGCTTTTGAATTTTAACCTGGGCAGCCTTGGGTGTATATTTTGTCCATTCCATCTTTTGTCCCAATATAGAAGTCGCTGTGCCCACTACTTTATTGTACGCTTTATGACCGATAATATTTGCAAAGACGTGACTTAACGTTAACCCAACTCGAACGCCCTTTATAGTTAAGCTAAAATTATTGACAATCATTTTAGCTATTTTATTGCCCGAATGCTTTCGGGCCCTAACGCGTTTCACATAGTCTCCGGTGTTAATTTTAACCGGACACGCCAACATACACAAGCCATCTGTTGCGCACATGGAGTCAAAACCATATTCAAAAGATTTTTCCAATTCCCTGGCTTCTTTTGAAAGACCTAAGGCATCCAGCCTACTCATTTCCCGATGCAAAACAATACGTTGCCTGGGTGAAAATCCTAAATCGTAAGAAACACAATTGGCTTCACAAAAACCGCACTCAATACATTTATCAATCTGGTCATCGGCTTTTGGTAAAGGCTTTAGGTTTTTTAAATGAGCTTTTTTATCATCATTGATAATCACACCCGGATTAATAATTCCTTTAGGATCAAAAATTTGCTTGATCCTTTTCATTAAAATATAGGCTTCAGCACCCCACTCCTTTTCTACAAAAGGAGCCATATTTCGTCCTGTTCCGTGCTCTGACTTCAATGCTCCGTCATATTTATCAACCACCAAAATGGCCAATTCTTCCATAAAATCTTCGTAACGTTTTATTTCTGAAGCTGCTCCAAAATCTTGTGTAAAAACAAAATGTAGATTTCCATCCAATGCATGGCCAAAAATTACTGCTTTGTCGTAATTGTATTTTTTAAATAAGTCTTGTAAATCTAAAGTTCCCTCTGCCAATCTTGGCACCGGAAATGCGATGTCTTCAATAATAACCGTTGTTCCAATTTTTCTGATGGCACCAATTGTTGGAAACAATCCTTTTCTTATTTTCCAATATTGATTGTACAAAGAGGCGTCATCCGTAAATTTGAAAGGTAATTCTGGTTTTATGTGATTAATGGCTTTTTCAATTTCAACGATTTGCGCTGTCAATTCCTCATTATTTGCCGCAACCGTTTCAACCAAAACAGCGGATGCGCCTTGACTTAATGTTGATAAATAATTCGGAACGCCTTCCATTTCTTCAACCGACCTCAAGCTGGCCCTGTCCATAAGTTCAACAGCAGCAACCGGAGCCGATTTTAATATGGAAACCACATTGCACGCCATTTCTATATTTTCAAAAATCATTAACGCACTTGCTTTAAAAGCATGCTCTATCACAGTGTTGTAAGTGATTTCGGCAATCATTCCCAAAGTTCCTTCAGAACCTATCATTAAATGAGTAATAACATCAATTGGGTTCGTATAATCAACCAAGGCGTTTAAACTATAACCGGTGGTATTCTTCATTTTATATTTATGATGAATACGCTCAACCAATTTCTGATTATCCTGAGTTTCTTTAATTATTTGAACTACTTCATTGTAAATAACAGCGTGATGAATTTTAAACTTCTCTATACTTTCTGAGTTACTCGTGTCCAATAAAAATCCATCGTAAAAAATTATTTTTAAACTTTCAAGGGTTTTATAGGAGTTTTGTGCAGTGCCGCAACACATACCACTGGCATTATTTGCCGCGATTCCGCCAATCATAGCTGAATTTATTGAAGCCGGATCGGGGCCAATTTTGCGTCCGTAAGGCTTTAACATTATATTTGCTCTTGCGCCAATAACACCGGGCTGTAATTTTATACGATTTCCATTTTCAAGAACTTCTGAATTCGTCCAATATTTAGACGTTAAAATAAGAATGGAATCTGAAACAGCTTGTCCCGATAAACTGGTACCTGCCGCCCTAAAAGTGACAGGCAGGTTCAATTTATTCGCTTCTTCAAGCAAAAAAAAAAGTTATTTCTTCAATAGATTTAGATTGAATTACAATTTTCGGGATCAATCTGTAAAAGCTGGCATCCGTTCCATAAGCCAGGGTACTGGCTTTATCTGTATATATTCTTTCTGAATTAATTTTTTTGGATATTTCTTTATGAAATATAATGTAACTGTCTTCTAACATAAAATCAATTATAGTGTGTTCATGTAAATTGTTAAGGCGTCTGTGATATCCATCCAATAAAACATTATTAAACCGATAATTCCTGCAAAAACACAGTAATATATGGTAGGTAAAATAGTTTTTCGTAGAATATATCCTTCCCTTCCAAGCATTCCTACTGTTGCCGAGGCCGCTACTACATTATGAATCGCGATCATATTACCTGCCGCTGCACCCACTGCCTGCAATGCAACCATAAGTGAACCTGTCAATCCTAAATTTGCTGCCGTGGAAAACTGGAATTGAGAAAGCATCATATTTGAAACTGTATTGGATCCTGCAATAAAGGCTCCCAATGCTCCAACAGAAGCTGCAAAAGCGGGATAAATCCATCCCATTGTATTTGCTACCCATTCTGCCATTGCTACTGGCATACTTGAATATCCCAGGTCATTTACGCCAGAATTGATCAGGATTCGAACCATAGGAATAGTAAAGACCAAAACAAATCCAGCTCCTATCAAGGTTTTCGAGGATTCTCCTATTGCCTTGGACAAATCCAGAGGCTTCATCTTATGCAAGAAATAAGTTATTAGAACTACCATCACCATGATACCCCCGGGGAGATACAATGGTGAAAAGGAAGCGCCGATTCCTTTTTCTCCCAAAAGATCCGAAATTGATAAGGTGACATATTTTAAAGCCGTATTAATTCCAAGCTCCGGTATTCTGCTTAATACCAAAAAAACAGCAACTAAAAGGTATGGCGTCCAAGCCTTTGCGAGGGACATTTTTGAGGATTTATCTGTTAAACTGTGTAAATTTAAATCCAGATCACCTATCCAGGTTGAAGGCCAATTTTTTGAAGGTTCAAAATCCCATGTGTCTTTTGGTATTAAAAATTTTGCCTTAGCTGCTGTAACTACAATAACCAATCCTGTAAGAGCTCCTATAATTGATGGAAATTCTGGTCCTAAAAATATTCCTGTTAATGCATAAGGAATGGTAAAGGCCAATCCTGCAAAAATGGCAAAAGGCAAAATAGACAATCCTTCAGTCCAGGATTTGTTTTTGCCAAAATATCTGGTTAATATCATGCACATTAACAAAGGAATGAAAGTTCCTATAATTCCATGAATGATAGCAACTTCAGAAGTAATCAATTGTATAAACTGTTCCCAATTGGTTCCTGCAGCTTGCAAATGTGTTGTTAAATCAGTTGTTTTTAATCCTGTAGTAACACCAATTATTATTGGCGTTCCAACTGCTCCAAATGAAACTGGAGTAGATTGGATCATCATCCCAATTATTACGGCTCCCAGGGCCGGAAAACCTAAACCAACCAATAAAGGCGCGGCAATCGCAGCCGGTGTTCCAAAACCAGAAGCTCCTTCAATAAAACTTCCAAATAACCAGGCAATGATAATTACCTGAACACGCCTATCCATGCTAATGTTGGTAAAACCCGACCGAATTACCTGCAATGCTCCAGAATGTTTGAGGGTGTTCAATAATAAAATAGCTCCGAAAATAATCCATAAAATAGAAAATGTCACTCCTAAACCTTCAAGGGTAGAAGCGAAAATTCTGTTTAGGGGCATTCCCCAGGCAAAATATGCGATGATGAAAGACACTATAAATACAATTGGCATTGCTCTTTTTGCAGGCCATCTAAGGCCAACAAGCAATATACCAGCCATAAGAATCGGAAAGAAAGCCAAAAGGGCCTGAATTGATAAACTCATACTTAAATATTTATTGGTTAATATTAAATTCATATTCTAATAATTCCTTCCGGAAGATATTAGAGTGTTCCTTAACAGATAAAGAGTTTCGAAGATTTTTCATAAAATTCAAGTCATTAGGTTAAATATTATGAAAAAAATTCGTTAACAAATACACTAAATCGTTTTCGTTAATTATTTCCCAAAATTACTTTTAATTATAAATCAGAAAAAGGAAATTATTTGCACATTCTAATACTATATTTGCAATACGGCTATTTAACAATAAATTAAATCTATTATGAAATCTATTTTATTAAATAAATTAACCAGTTCACCGCAGCAATCATTTACAATAAAGCCTAAGATCTACCCGCAGTCCTATAGTTTATAGCATCACCATAAGGAATATGAGATCCTATTTATTGTAAAAAATTCAGGTACTGCTTATGTAGCCGACAAAATTTTTCCGTTTCAAGGTGGTACGCTCATGCTGTTTTGCGCAAATTTGCCACATATGTTCGTACCAATATTAAATCCTGAAAATAATATCATTCAAGGAATTGATGCTTATGTACTTCATTTTTCAATAGAAACAATTAATGCCGTTATTGAGTGTCTCCCTGAATTTCAGTCTTTGAATAAATTGTTCAATAATTGCAAAAGAGGAATGGTCTTTAAAAACATCAAAAAAAAGAAGGAGATCTTAAGGATCATGAAAGAAATAAATGAAGGAAATACCTTCAATAGAATGACCAATTTCTTTGAGCTCTTAGACCTATTGGAAATGGACAAGGACTTTGAATTTATCGCCAATCCGGGATTTGTTAAATCAATAAACCACCAGAAAGGCCGCCTGGAAAAAGTGTATGAGTATACCATAAATAATTTTAACGATTCTTCTATTTGCCTTGAAAAAGTTGCCGAATCCATTAATATGAATAAAGCTGCTTTTTGCCGTTATTTTAAAAAAGTCACAAATAAAACTTATTTCCAATTCTTAAATGAAATAAGAATTGGCCACGCATGCAAAATATTAATTGAAGAGGACAACAAGAGTATTACTGATGTAGCTTTTTTAAGCGGCTTTAATAATATGTCCAACTTTAACAGGCAATTTAAACTTGTAAAAGGCAAGTCACCATCTACCTATATTAAATTACGGAAGTTTTAGAATAGAAAAAATACTCCTTTTTTTTACTTTTTACTGATCAGACCCGTTTTAGCCTTTTCATAATATTTCCTCAAAATAAAACTCTAATGTTAATTGAAATACCAGTCAGGACTCTTTCCTGATTCATTAGGTTTTTACTAATAAAGTAAATAGATTTACACTTTTAAAATAATTTTGTCGTTAAATTTGATAAGAGAATGGAAAGCTTGTGAGCTTTCCCAAATAAATCCCCGAATATGAAAGTTGGACTTTTTGTGCCCTGTTATGTTGATCAGTTCTATCCTAAAGTGGCAATCGCCACCTATGAATTATTGCAAAAATTAGGTTGTGATGTGAGATTCCCAATGAAGCAAACCTGTTGTGGACAGCCTATGGCGAACAGTGGTTACGAACATTTGACAACAGGTTGCGACGCCAATTTCATTGCCAATTTTGCCGAATTTGATTATATAGTGAGCCCTTCCGGGAGTTGCACCTTGCATGTCAAGGATCATTTGCACGACGATAAAAACGAACAATTGGCTGCCCAGATCAGAACTAGGGTATTTGAGTTAACCGAGTTTATCACCGATGTTTTAAAAATCGAAAAGATCCAGGGAAACTTTCCACACCGTGTTGGTATGCATGAAAGTTGCCACGGACAACGCATGTTAAAACTGTCACAAATGAGCGAATTGAACGCTCCCTATTTTTCCAAACCCGGACAATTATTAAGCGGAATAAAAGGGTTGGAACTTGTCTCACTCAAAAGGAAAGATGAATGTTGTGGTTTTGGCGGCACATTTTGTGTAACCGAGGAAGCCGTTTCTGCAAAAATGGGACTGGATCGGGTTAAAGACCACGAAAATCAGAATGTTGAATATATAACCGGTGGAGATATGTCTTGTTTAATGCACCTGGAAGGCATTTTGAAAAGACAAAAAAGCCAGGTTAAAATTATACACATTGCAGAAATATTAAACTCAATATAAATAGGCATAACTAAAATTCGATGTGAACACCACTTAAAAATTACACGGGTTTTATTCCAAACTTATCAGAAAAACCAATAAAAAGCTCCATAATGACAGGAAATATTATTGAACACAGCAAAGCCGCAGAGACTTTTAACAAGGATATAAAGCGGGAAGAATGGCATGATGAAACGCTTTGGATGGTTCGGGAAAAGCGGGATAAAGCTGCTTTTCAGTTACCGGAATGGGAATTGCTGAGGGAAACGGCCTCCCAAATTAAAAACAATGTGCTTTCCAATAACCATCAGTATTTGCAGGATTTCGAAGAACAAGCCAAAAAAAATGGCATTATTGTTCATTGGGCCGCAGATGGAGCTGAACACAATAAAATAGTGCATTCCATTATGGAAAAGCATGGGGTCAAGCAAATTGTGAAGTCTAAATCCATGCTTACCGAAGAATGTCATTTGAATGAATATTTAACCGAAAAAGGGATTGATGTGATCGATTCCGATCTAGGGGAACGCATAGTTCAGTTGAGAAAAGAGGCTCCTAGTCATATTGTTTTACCCGCCGTTCACCTCAAAAAAGAAGATGTTAGCGAGACTTTTCACGAAAATATTGGCACAGAAAAAGGAAATATTGACCCAAAATATTTAACCGAAGCGGCTCGTCATCATCTAAGAAATATTTTTCTCACCAGGAAAATCGCACTTACAGGAGTGAATTTTGCGATTGCAGAAACCGGGGAATTCGTGGTTTGCACCAACGAGGGAAATGCCGATATGGGCGTTCATCTGGCCGATGTACATATAGCCTGTATGGGTTTTGAAAAAATAATCCCGCAGCGAAAACACCTTGGGGTTTTTCTCAGATTGTTAGCAAGAAGTGCTACCGGACAACCCATTACTACTTACTCCAGTCATTTTAAAAAACCTGCAGATGGCAAGGAAATTCATATTGTCATTGTGGATAATGGGAGAAGTACCCAGTTAGGCAGGGAAGATTTTAGAAATTCCTTAAAATGCATTCGTTGTGGCGCCTGTATGAATACCTGTCCGGTTTACAGAAGAAGCGGTGGACACAGTTATCACAATGCGGTGGCCGGACCAATTGGTTCCATTTTGGCGCCAAACCTGGATATGAGCAAAAATGCTGATCTGCCTTTTGCCAGTACCCTTTGCGGTTCTTGCACCAACGTTTGCCCGGTAAAAATTGACATCCACCAACAACTTTATAAATGGCGCCAATTATTGGTGAAAGAAGGATATACTCCAAAGTCCAAAACTATTGCAATGAAGGCCATGTCTTCTGTTTTGGCGAATCCTGTAATTTTTGATTTTGCAGGAAAAACGGTAAGATTTGTGATGCAAAAAGCACCCGGCCTGGTGAATAACAGTTTCAATCCGTGGTACAAACAACGCGAAATGCCTGCTCCTCCTGAGGAATCCTTCAGAGATTGGTATAAGAAAAATTCAAGAGAATCAAAAGAAAAGAACAATGAGCAGTAAAGACGATATTTTAGAAAAAATAAAACAAAATCAACCTTCATCCATAAGTGAATTGCCGGATTTGGACTCTTTAGGACTGGATACTCATGAAAACCTCGACAAATACAAAGCTGTTTTGAAGAGTATAGGCGGAGATTTTGTCGAAGTGAAAGATTATGATGATGTAATAAGCTATATCAATAATAATTATAATGCTAAAAAGCGCAAGATCACCACACTTCCGGAACTTGCAGAAATTGCGGCAACCAATTGGACGAATGATGATCCGCATAGCCTCGAAAATGTTGAATTAACCATTGTTAAAGCCCATTTTGGCGTTGCAGAAAATGCCGCACTTTGGGTAACCGATGAATTATTGGGACAACGGGTTTCTGTATTTATCGCCCAATATTTGGCAATTGTAGTGAACAAAAAAGATCTTGTGCCTACAATGCACCGGGCTTATGAACGAATTGGAAACCAGGAATACGGCTTCGGGACTTTTATTGCAGGACCCTCAAAAACTGCCGATATTGAACAATCCCTGGTTTTAGGCGCCCATGGGGCAAGGGGATTAATAGTATTTCTTATGGATTAGATCTTTTGCATAATTTTAATTGAAGAGAAAAACAAGCATATTACTAATGTAGCTTTTTTAAGCGGCTATAATAATGTTCTTTAATGCCGTTATTCTTATCCTGACTTTATATCAAAAATGTCAATAAAAGTCAATTAAAATAAGATGGGCTAAAACTGCTCCAGAAACTGAATTCGTTTTTCAATAGGCGGATGTGTTGAAAACAGGCCTTTTAAACCCCCAAATAAACCTGCTGAAGTATCTTTTGGGGTGTTTTCAATGAACATTTGCTGTACTTCTTCACTCTTTACTGAATCAACATGATGGTTAGATGATATTTTTCGCAATGCTGTAGCCAAAGCCCAGGGTTTCCTGGTCATCTCAGCTGCACCACTGTCTGCCAAATATTCTCTTTTTCGGCTTAAAGCAAATTTAAAAAGCATCGAAATCAAATAAGCAACTAAAGAGACTGCTAAAATGATGATCATAAATTTCCCCGAATCTTTACGATTTCTGCGGTGGGTCATTCCGCCATATAAAAAACTTCGGAATGCAATTTGAACCACAAAAGAAAAAATGCCGACAAAAATAATGGCAACTATCAATAACCGCACATCTTTATTGCGAATGTGCATCAACTCGTGCGCAATGACGCCTTCCAACTCGTTATCATCAAGTTCTTCAATAATTCCCCGGGTTAGTGTAACAGTATAGGTTTTTTCTTTCAAGCCGCTTGCAAAGGCGTTTAGGGCATCGCTTTCTATAATGTTTACTTTGGGCATTTTCATACCCACGCTCATACACAGGTTTTCCACTAAATTGTAAACACGCATATTTTCTTTGCGTTCCAGTGTTTTTGCCCCGGTGGCCATGGCAATCATTTTTCCATGGGCAAAATAGGCGATGAGAAACCACACCAGCACAATTGAAGTTACAAAAGGAACCGCATGTAAAAACATATCGGTAGCCTCTTCAGGTCTTGGATTTCCAAATTGGTCAAAAGTGGTAAAATACACCACGGCAAATACAGCTGCCAAAACCAATAATGGAAATGCAATTAGTAAAAGAACAGATTTCCTGTTATTTCTTTTAATTTGAGTTTGAATTCCTACAAAACTCACTGCTTAAAATTTAACCTCCGGAGGTACATCCATTTGTTCCCTTCCGGCAACTCCCAGGTCGAACATAGGTTCGATTTTAAAGCCAAACATACCTGCAAAAAAATTGTTTGGAAATTTTTGAACGGC
>Ga0314774_1001873_pt1 | contig 12655 bp, 10 predicted proteins | sample MetaGCBIA2018_FD_204515 | JGI IMG/M metagenome (GOLD analysis project Ga0314774, IMG submission 204515) | Cryopeg brine microbial communities from Beaufort Sea near Barrow, Alaska, United States - CBIA 2018 | ecosystem: Environmental > Aquatic > Marine > Coastal | place: USA: Alaska | collected... | reverse complement strand
CGAGCACTGCTCCGGCCAGGAAGCTGCGATGATTGCAGACCTTGCCGTTGCGCCTTTCCCCCTGAGCCTTGTGCGGTTACCGCTCAAACAGATTGTCAGCGACGACCTGCCAGAGATAGGCCGTTACCAGTTGGCACTCGTGCGCAAAGGCTCCAATCCCCTCAATGACGCTTTGGCTGCCCACGTCAAAAGTGCCTTTCAGAGCTTGCAATGATGTCGCTTGGTCAATAATTAGACGTGAACTAACACTCAACCGGGTAAAAAGTTCTTGCTCTTGCTGGCACCTACCAATAGTGGTTCTTCAGCAGGTCGATACCGGCGTGCAAATCGCGTGCTGGCGGCTCGGCCTTCATATCCAGTGAAACCAGAAACACCGGAGTGAACCGCCGCAAGGAGTTGACGCCACTACCAATCCAGGCGAGGCAATCGAAGCCTTCTCACTGAGAAAGCCTCTCTGCTACGGTGATGCTTGCACTGAACACACACCACGACACACCCAACCAACTCAATAGAATTTTAAAAAATTACTAATAAATACTTAATTTTATTGAATATTTTTACAATATCTTTAATGAAAAATAAAAATTTCTACCGTCATTCACTTTAGTTGCCCAAAATTAAAATTGTGCTATTGTACGACAGTGTTGAAAAATAAATCTGATAACACTCATGAGCAGCACACGAAATTAATCACTCAAATACTCCATCACAAATGTTAAATAAAAGGAGTTTCACGATGATTCCGAAAGCAAGTCTTATTGCCGCTGGTACTTTCGCCATACTAAGTCTTTCTGTCTGGACCGGAGGCGAGAGCAGTAAAGCTCTCGCAGCGGGCGATAGCTACACCATAAAGTTTGGAAACGTCATTTCGGTGAATGATACACAGAACCAAGGGTACGACTTGTTTGCAGATCTTGTAGCAGAGCGTTCTGATGGGCGCATTACCGTGAACGTTTACCCAGACAGCCAGCTCGGTGGCGAACGCGAGATGATCGAGGCCACTCAATTCGGCGATATTGAGATGACCGCACCCTCGGTCGGTGTTCTTGCCAACTTTGATAAATCGCTCGAGGTTTTTGACTTTCCTTTCATTTTTGAAGATGCCGAGACTGCCTATAAGGTGCTCGACAGTGAGATCGGAGATGAAATGCTCGCAGGCCTCAAAAAGAGTGGCTTGATCGCTCTCGGCTGGGGTGAGAACGGTTTTCGCAATCTAGCAATGGTCAACGGCACGGTCAGAACTCCTAACGAAATGCAGGGCATCAAACTGCGCACGATGCAGGTGCCTATGCATATAGCTTACTGGCAGAGCATCGGCGCAGCACCAACACCTATGCCGTTCCCTGAGATATTCACCTCTCTTCAACAAGGTGTGGTGGAAGGTGTAGAAAACCCATACGAACTCTTATTCTCGGCAAAACTTACCGAGCCTGCACACTACCTCACTGAAACCAGACATATATACGATCCCGAGGTCATACTTATTAGCAAAGGTTTCTTTGAGAAGCTTTCAGTTGAAGACCAGAAAATCATTCAAGGGGCTGCAGATGAAGCGATTGCTAAGATTCGCTCCCTCAAGATGAATGTTAGCGACAAGATCCGTGTCGAGATTGAGGCTGCGGGTGGTACTGTCACCACTCTGAGCGAAGCGGAGCGTCAACAGTGGATCGATTCCGCAATCCCGTTTTACAAAGAGAACGCTTCTAAAGTTGACACTGAGAAGCTCAAAGCCATTCTCGAAGCAGCGGGTAACACGACCTTCCTAAACGCCATTCGGTGATAAGTACAAAGTGTGTCCTTGCATGAACGTGTCTGTCGGTAAGGACACACTATTTTGTCCCAGATTTGAGGGTTTCCAATGCTCAAATGCATTTACACTCATTTAGATGAGCACGTTGAGACATATCTAGCGACAGTGGCTTTGGTTGTTTTTACTTCGCTCGTAATTTTTCAGGTCGTAATGCGGTATATTTTTAACAATCCGTCGATTTGGTCTGAAGAGATAGCACGCTATGCACTGGTCTGGTTCGTGTACATTAGCGGTAGCTATGCGGTAAAGTACCAACGCCATGTTAGATTTAATGTAATCGTCGACTTAATTGGCAAGAAGATACCTTTTTGTCAGCGAATTATCTCTCTTTCTATGCTTTTGATCTGGCTTGCATTTCTTATTTTCATGCTAACTTTATCAATTGAAATGGTGAGGCGACAGATTATCACTGGCCAGCTTGCACCAGCTTCTCAAATTCCTATGTATTTAGTTTATTTGGGCCTTCCGACCGGACTCTTGCTAATGTCTTTTCGCGTGCTCCAGCATACAACAAAAGCATTCATCGATATTATTAAGAATCCGTTCGCCCCTATAACTCCATTACAGAACGAAGCGAAATAATTTATGGGCATTAGCACTCTCTTCCTAAGCTTTTTAATCCTGCTTATTCTAGGTATGCCAGTTGCCTTCGCGCTTGGTATTTCATCGTTAATTTCAGTCCTGGTTACAGAAATCGTCCCCGTCAATTATCTCATGCAAACAATGTTTGGCGCTGTGGACTCCTATTCACTCCTTGCAATCCCACTCTTCGTTTTCGCCGGCGTTATCATGGAATATGGCGGACTCTCCAAGCGACTTATCGATGTGGCGAAAACATTCGTTGGCCACATTACCGGGGGGCTTCCTGCGGTAACATTGTTGGGAACAGCAGTGTTTGCGATGCTAAGTGGCTCAGGGCCTGCAACCGTCGCTGCAATTGGCGGCATCATGATTCCTGCCATGATAAGAGAAGGATATGGGCGTGGATTCAGTGCTGCGGTTGTAGCAACGGCTGGTGGTGTGGGTATTGTGATCCCACCGAGCATTCCGCTTATAATTTATGGGATCACGACGAATACTTCGATTGGCGACCTTTTCCTTGCGGGCTTTATTCCCGGATTTCTCATAATCATTGTCCTTTACTTAGTAAGTCGCCATATTTCCAAGAAAAATGGTTATGGATCTGATACCAGCAAAGCGAGCTGGAAAGCGCGCTGGGCTGCCTTGTGGCGTGCAAAGTGGACATTGCTGATGCCTATCGTAGTGCTTGGAGGTATTTACGGCGGTGTATTTACGCCCACAGAGGCATCGGGTATTGCCGTAGCTTACAGCCTGATGCTTGCGCTCGCGTACAATGAGACAAAAATTAATCAGATTCCCGTGATGCTGAAATCCACTTTTCTTATTTCAGGGATGATTTTAGTTATAATTGCTACTGCGTCAACTTATGCCAGGATTTTAACACTTGAGCGAATTCCTTCGCTTATTGCGAATTTTCTCGGCAGTTTACCAGTGCCTTTTTGGGCGATTCTAGCAGTGATTTTGATTTTGTTGCTATTCATCGGGATGTTCATGGAGACAATCGCGGGAATTATACTCTTAGCGCCCATTCTTGTGCCGGTAGTGACTGAAATGGGTATGGATCCCGTGCACTTTGGGATAGTTATGATTCTTGCTTCAATGATTGGATTCGCTACCCCACCGGTGGGTGATAACCTCAACGTTGCCAGCGCGATAAGCGGTCTTTCAATTGAAAGGGTAAGTCTCGCAGCACTCCCGTTCGTTTTTTCTCTCATCGTAGTGTTATTTCTGGTAGCTTACATACCACAGATCACGATGTTTCTGCCTAATTGGATCGGCTAATAATATCTGATCCTTTAGCATGACCAAGGGTAACAGCGCCTTGAAAGCTGCATATCTTCAGCGATGAAGTGGCCTGAAAATATTTATCTCAGGCCACTTCATGCTAAATAACAACATGAATTTTAGTTACTCAAGTCACTACTTGCTGTAAGAGAGTTGTGTGTAGTGATTCCGAGTTCTTGATTCAGAATTGAGAATGCCGGTTTCACCCTCTCCATGAAGCTAATGTCGAGATCACTTTTTCCATTGATCAGGATTTGACACCCAATCTCGCCGAGCACGGGAGCAACTCTGAAACCATGCCCTGAAAATCCGGTCATAATAAGAACATTCTCGTTTTCGGAATGTGGCTGTATGTATTCAATCATCGACCGGGTATAACTTTCGACATATGTTTCGATTCGGTAAGGACGGTGGCTCAACCCGGGAAGTATGTCGTCTCGAATCCATGCAAACTTACGAAGCTGCTCTTCTAGATCTTCTCCCACTAATTTCCGCGGGAGACTGTCTGCATCACCCGTGGAATAGTGATCATTGAAACCAAGCCCTAGTTTCACTGAACGGGAGTCATAACTTGGAATCCCGTAACAATAACTAGGGGCAACCCGGAGGAACGGCGGTAGATTTCTGAAGATGTTATCGTCAATCCCTGTGAACCACATGGAGGTCAGGCGTTTCGTTACTACCTCTTTTCGAATATGAGGGACAAGCTGCCTCGTCCAGCCGCCGCAAGCCACCACAACTCGATCAAATTTCTGAGTGCCGACTCGCGAGATAACTTCAATAATCGGGCCTGTTACATCAATTTCAGTAACCGGGGTAAATTCATAGATTATTGCCGCGTTGTGTCGCGCGAGTTCTGCAGTCACCGCAACCGTTCGTTCTGGCCGGATCACCGCGCCATCTACATCCCATATACCCAAGGATTGATCACTGAAACGAAATTGAGGAAAACGCTTACGCAAGTTGGAAGCTGAGAGCTGTTCGATCCGTGCGCCGGTGCGCTCAGACGATTGGAGCGCACACTCGATTTGTGCATCACACTCGTTGCCATATATAAGCACTCCTGTGTGATCGCGGAGCAACATACCGCTAATATCCTCAAGCTCTCGCCACACGGCTGAGGCCCGCTCAATCAATGGAGTGTAAGCAGGCTCTGCCAGCTCAAGATTCCAAAAGAGTCGACTTTCTCCACCAGCGCCGGCCATCGAGTGACCTGGATATGCCGTATCAAAGCCATGCACCTCGACATTTGATAACCGACTCAGTTGCCACAGCACTTGAACGCCTACGGCTCCAAGACCGATTACTGCGATTTTCATTTATCACCTTTATTAATACAGGCGTAATGGAGTTGAATTAAAGTAAATTTTCGTGCTGCTTGCTTATTGCCTGCTTGATGAAATTTTCAGACTCATCTATGTGACTACGGAACGCGTCTACTGCGGCTTTGGGGTCGCCTGAACGAATTATATCCAACAGCACTCTATGCTCACGCGCTACTTGGCTAGGCGAAGAATTACTGGAACGATGATAGTTCAGGGCAAGCCGCTTCTCAGCTGAGATACTACGGTAAAAATTTTGCAAGCGAGGGCTCCCTGTGGCTGCTACAAGTGCTTGATGAAACTTGAAATCCAACTTCATAATCTCATCCCAGCTGTCTTCGTCGCACAACACTTCCATAATTCGAACGGCGTTTTCAGCATCTTTAGGAAATATTTTCTGAGTAGTAAGAATACGAGCAGTTTCGAGTTCGACCAGCCGGCGTACCGCGAAAAGATCACAAATATCGGATTCAGAAAACTCAGGAATGTAAACGCTTTTATTGGGTTCGCGGCGCAGAATGCCATTGTGCATAAGAACCACGATCGCTGATCGAACAGTCTGTCGTGGCACTTCAAATCGTTTTGCGAGCTGTGACTCAATAAGCACATCGCCAGGGCGGAACACGCCACTAAAGATATCTTCGCTGAGTTGCTCAGCAATAGCTTCCACCACGGAAACGGTTCGGAGTTTATGTGTACTCATGAATTCTCATCAAATGGAAAAGTATTGCACAGCATATTGTCATACCAGCAAACAATAATGAAGGGTAATGTGATCAATCCAATGAGCAGCGTTTATCACAAATTGAACTTTCCGCAGGCTGCATTCAGATGATGGTGCAGGCAACAGATTTTACCGCGGCGACAAAACTGTGTCCCCTAGCCGTCATAGAAGAGTCGGCTCCCAATTGATAAAGCGAATTAATTCGGTTTATCAACAGAAATTTTCACCTGATCAGCCTAGACAAATTGTAATACAGGGTTACAATGAGTCAATCGTGAAGATTGTATGACAATTTCACTTCAACTCTTTTAATTCGATAGGTGCCAATTATGACTAATCCTGCCTTGTGGAGTGCGCAGGCTCACATGCCCTCAGTGATCGGTCGGCAGATCAACGTGGTGTCAGGTAAAGGCGCATATCTCACTACAGACACTGGTGCCCGGCTATTCGATGCTACCGCATCGCTTTGGTACGCAAACATCGGGCATGCCCGAGAAGAGATGGCAGAGGTCGCATATGAGCAGATGAAAACGCTCGAGGCGTACCATGTTTTTGGTCGTTACACTAACAACCGGGCGATCGAACTATCCGAGAAGCTCGTGAGCCTGTCGCCAATCGATGACCCTAAGGTAATTTTGAACAGCGGTGGATCTGACTCTATTGATGCAGCACTTAAACTTGTTCGTCGCTATTGGAACCAGGTGGGTCGCACGAACAAGAAGGTAATCATCAGCCGTGAGCACTCATATCATGGGCTTCATGCTTATGGTACTAGCGTCGCTGGCCTCGATTACAATCGTGAAGGCTACGGCAGCGATTCGCTCGTTGAAGGTACTGCACGAGTCGACAAACACGACGCCGGTGATTTCTCTGCGACGATTGAACGCCTAGGCGCGGAAAATATCGCCGCCTACATCGCTGAACCTGTCATGGGAACCGGCGGTGTACACCCCCCCCGAAAAGGATATTTTGCGGAGATTCAACGGCTCTGTCGCGACAACGATATTCTTTTTATCGCCGATGAGGTCATTACAGGTTTCGGCCGTACTGGCGAGATGTTCGCTTCTACCCGCTATCAATTGAAGCCTGATATTATCGTATTCGCCAAAGGAGTGACTTCAGGGTACGCCGCCTTGGGCGGCATCCTTGTTGCTCCTCGCGTGTGGCAACCATTTTTTGAAAAAGGTGCGAACTCGCCAATTTATCGTCACGGCACTACCTACTCAGGCCATCTTGTCAGCTCTGCACTTGCGTTAAAAAACCTTGAAATCCTGGAGCGCGAAGGCCTGGTCGCTCGCTCGGCCGCGCTTGAGCAGATACTCGCCAATGAATTAAAAGCAATCGAGTCACACGATTTTGTAACGGCCACTCGCATCGGAGGCTTTATGGGCTGCGTTGAGCTATCTAACGAAGTCAGCGCTGATTCCGTCACAGATCGACTCATTGAGTATGGATTCATTACGCGCCCATTGCGTGGAAACGCCATTCAAATTAGCCCGCCCTTTATTACCACAGATCAGGAGGTTCGCGACCTCCTTGGTGCTGTGCGCACTGTTCTTGATCGCGCTAAGCCAGTGCGTAGCACTGGTAAAGCTAGAGAAAAAATAGCGATATGAGTTTGCCAACACCTTCAACAGAGCAGCTAAAAGCGTCGAATGAGGCGCTGGAAAGTCTTCCAGGTTACACAAAGCATGAGCCGGGTGCGGGTGAATTCGCAGTGCTTGATCCGTCGACTGAGGAGCGCATCGCAACGTTGCCGGACCTGAGCGCGGCGGATGCTATTTCAGAGGTTGCGATTGCTGATCAGTCAGGGCGTATCTGGGCTAAAACTTCGCCTCGCCATCGATCTGACATACTGCACAATGTTTACTTTGTACTCATCGCTAATAAACAACGGCTCGCATATGTGATCAGCCGCGAGATGGGTAAAGCACTCATAGAAGCCCAAGGTGAAGTGCAGTATGCAGCTGACTATGTAAGGTGGTACGCAGATGAACTATTGCGGCCGGGTGGGGGATATCGAGAAAACCCCGCTGGTGGTTCGACTATTCTGACAAAGCGTGCACCCGTAGGTCTCGCACTGCTGATCGCACCTTGGAACTTTCCAATGGCCATGATCACCCGAAAAATCGCCCCTGCGATCGCGGCCGGTTGTGCATCAATAATCAAGCCATCGGAGCTTACTCCACTTACAACACTTCTAACCGTCGAACTGATGGTCGAAGCTGGTGTACCTCGCGAATTAATACGCGTGATCACAACCACTCAGCCGTCGGCTTTCAGCGAAGCTGTGCTCTCCGATCCTCGTGTGCGAAAAATATCATTCACTGGCTCCACTAGCGTAGGTAGTACGCTCATGGGCTTAGCCGCGAAGAATATAGTTAAGAGTTCAATGGAGCTCGGCGGCAATGCACCACTGATAGTCTTCGATGACGCAGACCTTGAGCGCGCAGTAGAAGGGACGATATTGGCAAAACTTCGAAATGGTGGTCAATCCTGCGTAGCAGCCAACCGCATTTACGTACAGGACGGAATTGCTGACGCCTTCGTTGAAGCGCTCAGTGAGAAGATGTCACAAATGGTGCTTGGTAACTCCATAGCCCAGGGCGTTAACTTGGGGCCAGTGATTAACCGGCGTGCGGTGAATAACTTTCAACGCCTCGTCGATGACGCAATCGCTCGGGGGGCAGAGCTGCGAACTGGCGGCATTGCCCCCGAGAGCGCCGGGTACTTTTACGAGGCAACAGTTCTTGATCGAGTTCCGTCCGATGCGGCGATTTCGAATACTGAGATATTTGGTCCGATTGCGGCAATTTCACGCTTTTCCACACAAGAAGAGGTTGTCCGAAGAGCTAATGATACGCCGTTTGGGTTAGCCGGTTACGTGTTCACTGAAAATCTAGACCGCGCACTCAATGTTGCTGACGAGTTAGAGACCGGCCTAGTCGGAATTAACAATGGTATACCCTCAAGCCCTGCTGCGCCGTTTGGTGGTATGAAGCAATCGGGGCTTGGGCGAGAGGGGAGCCACGAGGGGCTCGAAGAATATCAAGAAATACGTTTTTACAACATTGCCAGGCGTGTTACTCGATAATTAAAAGTATCGTGCGTTGTTCCGGTAAACCCCTGACCCAGCCACTCTACAAACCGGCGCCGCCTTAAAAGAGCAAACAGATGATTACTGCCGCCCTTATCAGCGGACTCGGACTGTTCAACATTTATGCCCTGCTCGCGCGCGGTTTTCATGCTCCCTGTGTGTGTCACGCACAGGGAACTTAGCCCAGGGCAGCGTCATGACGGTTAGCGCTGTGCTCGGTTACAGCTTTCGCGGCTCCGAAGCCTGGCTGATGGCTACCGTGGCGGCAAGCATCCGGGTGGGTAACCTGGTTATGTTCACCGTCCGCAAAGAGCCAAGACAATTCACTTCTGAACTGACCAATACCAGCGTCAAACTGCTAGAAGCCAATATCTCCGCTCTGCAAATGCTGATCCCGGTGACCGGCGGTGCTCCTGGCACTGATCGCCAGCGTCGTGGTGCTGGTCTCTCTGATATTCTTTCAATTGCTGCGCAACAGCAGCTCGGGCCGTGCCATGCGCGCTGCTGATATAACCGACTTACAGATCGGCCCGTCTGATCCAGAACCGTACCCAGGCGTCAGGAGCTTTCTCCTTTTCCGGCAAAAATCGCTTTTTTGCTAGCACTACAAGCAAGGCTCGCGCCTTCTTGCGAACGGAACCGAGATATGCCTATCGGGCTTGAGTTTTCTTATGTTTGTACATTGCAGCGTCTGCGTCTTGCATCATTTCTTCTACTGATTTTTCCGTATCGTATGGGAAATTTTCGTAACCCACACTGTATTCAATTTTATAAGGTTTGTTCATAGCCACGTTTGCCTCTTTAACGGCTAAGGCAAATCTCGCTAAAATATTATCAGATTTGCCCTTGTCAGAGTCCGTCAGCATGGCAGCGAACTCATCGCCACCCAGCCGGCCGATCACGTCGCTATCCCGAAACGTATTGAGCATTATCTGAGCAAATTTGGTTAATATAAAATCACCCTCATGGTGACCATACTGATCGTTAATGGCTTTGAATTTGTTAAGGTCAAATAGCAAAAACGACATAGAAATCTGGTTTCGTCGGCACATTTTTAAACTATGGTCGACAAGCATCAAGAAGCCTCGTCTATTGGAAATGAGCGTGAGCTCGTCCAGCGTGGCTAATTGGATCGATTTAATTTCTTGTTCAATCATAGCGCCCAGGTCATTGAGCAACTGCTGGTCGTCTTTATCCATCTCTCTGGGCTTTTGATCAATAAGACACAAGGTGCCGATATTCAGCCCTTCCCTGATTTTCAAGGGATACCCCGCGTAGAATCGAATGTTAGGCGCGCCGATGACAAGTGGATTGTCGGCAAATCGCTCGTCTTCAGCAGCGTTTGGTATGATAAATAACCCGTTTTGGTTGATTGCATGCCCGCAAAAGGAAATTTCTCTCGATGTTTCAGTCGCCTCAAGGCCCTGCTTGGATTTAAACCACTGCCGATCCTTGTCAATCATACTGACGAGTGAAATGGACACGCCAAACATCCTTTTTGCCATACGGGTGACTCGGTCAAACCGCTCTTCGTGAGACGTATCAAGGATTTGAAGTGCCCTTAACGCATGTAAGCGCTCTGCTTCATTCTGTGGAATTTCAGGTTTAATCATTGGTCCACCTCAAAGTTCGTAGGAGTCCTGTTCAGGCACGACACCATTATCTGGAAGAGGGCGCTTGCAACGCCTGTCGACAATCATAGTACAGAACAACTATTCTTCTATTTGGTCGAGCAACGCTTGCACGCAAGCGCCAATAAATCAGCATCTACATTCCCGTTCGTCGATTGCACACACTGACTTCCTCACCCATTCCATGAGGATCAGCATGACCCCAGCCGAACGAGCACAGGTCTGGTAGCAGACTATTACTGACTGGGAAACCTCCGGCGTGTCCCGCAGCACTTACTGCAAACAACAGTCATTGGTTAACCATCAATTTGTTTACTGGCGCCGGAAGCTGGCTCCGGCTGAAGTGCTGTCTGGGTTGTTTGGCAAAGTCACTTTGTTGCTTTTTAATCCAGGAATTACGACTGATAATCGCCATGCGAATAGCCGTATCGGTCATTTTTTCGGATGCAGGCACTGGGTTTTTCGAATACCCGACCGCCGGTTAAGGAAATCGCAGCCGTCAGTCGTCGGAAAAAGCGACGCATTGAGATGCTGCTGTATCCGTCTCAGCTTAAGATGAAAACCTACCGGCAGGACGGCTAATTAATAGTTCGACGGAAAGAGTGCACGCAGCGCCTCTTCGTCCCGTTCTGTCTTGAACGGGTGGTCAGTGCCGACCAGACGTGCGCGACTTGCCGCTGGCCTGTCTTCGATAAGCTTGAACCAACGCTTAATATTGGGAAAGACCGCCAGTGGGTTATCGTCGCCTGAAAACACACGTTCCGCCATGTTGATCCAGCCCCAGGCGGACATGTCAGCGATAGAATAGTCATTTCCAACGATGTATTCCCGGCCGTTCAAGTGATCTTCCAGTACCTGGTAGTGACGTTCGGCTTCTCGACGATAGCGGTTGATAACGTAGGGTAGTTTTTCCGGAGCCGCGAGTTGAAAGTGCACCGCCTGACCTGAGAAGGGACCAAGACCCGTGCCGATGAAAGAAAGCCAAGACAGCAGTTCCCCGCGATCTTCTGGCGCGCCATTAAAGCGCCCGGTTTTCTCGGCGAGATACAGCAGAATGGCGGTGGAATCGAAAACCCGCACGGCGTTTCCACCCGGACCGTCAGTATCCACAATCGCGGGCACCTTGCCATTGGGGTTGATGGCTCGGAACTCGGGGGTGTGTTGCTCGCCCTTGCTGGTGTCGGTCGGTATTACCTCGTAATCCAGACCGGCTTCTTCCAGGAAGAGCGCGATCTTGGCCGGATTGGGGGTCGGATGGAAATAGAAACGGATCATATAAGAAGGCTCCATCTCTGGCTGGCTGATTTTGTCGCGACCAGAGGCTATTATTGGTTTGAGTTTTTAATCACTCGCTCTAAAATAATTTAGGTAGCTCTTTAAAACAAGGGCGCACACCTGAAAATAGCGTGTTTCAACCCATCCCGTTTTCAGTCAAGAGTCAGCTCCACCTCGCCTATTGCCTCGAACACTAATCGAGCACTTTGGCCACGCTGCATTTCCAGCACGCCATTAAAGGTGCCGGTGGTAATCACCTCACCGGCTTGAAACCCCATACCACTGGCGGCAATGCGGGCGTTGATCATCTGCATCAACAACCGTGCGGGATCGCCGCCGGGATGACCACCACGACCCGACAGAGCGATATCGCCATCTAGCGACAAGCGATAGGCGGCATTCTTCATCTGCTGTAAGTTTCCACCATCAACGCCGCTGCCCAACACGAAGCCGCCATGACTCAGTCCATCGGCGAGTTGCCATAATGGCGACACCTCGGGCCAGCGTTCAAAACGGCTATCAACCACCTCGATCGCAGCGTGCAGGGTCGCAACTTGGGCGGCTATCTCCTCCAATGTGTAGGGTGCGTCCCGTGCTGGTAAGTCGCCCCCAAGCACTACTGCCAGCTCCGGTTCGAGAAACACTCTGTGGTAATCTTTCCGCGCGAGCCGCGCCGGTGAGTGGCGGCTGTGTTCACTAAACAACCGCGAGAAGCGTGGCGCCTCGCCTTTGATAATGCCCCCGAGTTTCCAGCCTGAGGGCGTTCCTAAATACGCCGACACCCGCTCCTGTATGTCATAGGCATCCTGCACTTCGGTCAGCGGAATATCCTCGGGCAGCGGGATCTGAGTGTGTCGCTCGTAGGCCTCGATCAGACGTTGGGCGCCGGCGGTTATGATCTCGTCATGCGTCATATTCAGAACCCCTTGG
>Ga0314774_1001872_pt1 | contig 12666 bp, 8 predicted proteins | sample MetaGCBIA2018_FD_204515 | JGI IMG/M metagenome (GOLD analysis project Ga0314774, IMG submission 204515) | Cryopeg brine microbial communities from Beaufort Sea near Barrow, Alaska, United States - CBIA 2018 | ecosystem: Environmental > Aquatic > Marine > Coastal | place: USA: Alaska | collected... | reverse complement strand
CAGAAATTTTTGTAAATCCATATTTTCGTAATGCCAAAAAAAGGAGTTGTAAAAAATGCTCAAAACAAAGCCAAACACACCAAGCTCTTAACACGTAAAAAAGAGAAATTGCGCAAGCAGAAGGAGGCGCATAAAGCACATATAAAAGCGATCGTGGAGAAAGCTAAAGAGCAAAAAAAGGAAGTGTACCTTTAATACCCGTGAAGTTCTATGGTTTTGCTGTCGATCATAGTAACCCATTTCCCCATCTTTTTCTGGACGATCTTAAAATGATGTTCCTCCTCGGGAGAAATAAAGGAGATGGCTTCCCCCGGGGATTCTGCGCGGCCGGTCCTTCCTATACGGTGAATATAATCCTTGGGCGATCGGGGCAGCTCATAATTGATCACATAAGGCAAAAACTGAATATCTATCCCACGTGAAATAAGATCTGTGGCAACCAAAACACGAAGTTCCCCCGATTTGAATTTACTCAAAGCTTCGGTCCTTGCTTTCTGGCTTTTTTTGCTGTGAATTGCCTTGGCGTCTATTCCGTTATTGCGCAGTTTATCGGCCACATTATCTGCTTTATACGTTGAAGATGTAAAAACCAATACTTGTTTTAATTCGTTGTGTTTGATCAGATAACGCAAAAGTTGTCCTTTTTTCTTCTCCGGCACAAAATAAGCAAGTTGTGAGATCAGGTCAATATTATCAGCTTCCGGTTCAATTTTAACAACCAGGGGATCGCGTAACAAGATCTGGTTGATGTTGGTGACATCTTCATTCAGGGTGGCGGAGAACAGCAAATTTTGACGCCTTTTAGGCAAAAGGGCAAATATGCGGTTCATTTCTTCCTTGAATCCCAGATTCAGCATTTTATCGGCCTCATCCAGGACAAGGCTTTCAATATTGGATAATTTTACGGCATTGGATTCCACCAATTCCAATAATCTTCCAGGAGTGGCGACCAAAATATTGACACCTTGCAAAGCCTTCATTTGAGGATTTATTGCAACGCCCCCAAAAACCGCCAGGGATTTAATTCGTTCCGGAAGCGCCGATCCGAACAACCGAAAAACCTCTCTCACCTGCATCGCCAATTCACGGGTTGGCACAAGCACCAAAACATTCACGTGCCTGTTTTTTGAAGCAGTATTGGCTCTCAAATTCATTAAAATTGGCAGTACATAACCCGCGGTCTTACCCGAGCCTGTCTGGGCAATTCCCAGGACATCCTTTCCATTTAAAATAGCCGGGATCACCTCCTTTTGAATAGGATATGGCTGAGTGTAATTTTGATCGGCCAATGCTTGTATTAACGAGGGAGATATGCCTAAGGAAGAAAAATCCATGAGTGTTTGTTCTTGTTATGGTTGAAGAAATTGCAAGATGCAAATATAGGGGAAAATCCAACAAACAAATTCCAAAAGTCAAATTCCAAAATCCAGTTCGAAACAACAGTACCAATTAACGAATCCCGAATTAACGATCTTATTAGTTTTGAGCATTTCCCTTGACAATTAAGTAATGGTTAGGTTTAATTGTGGTTTCGCCCAGCAGGACTTTTTCATTTGAATCTATTGGGATCAGCATTGGACTTTCACTGAAATTGAAGAAAACTTTAATGATCTCATCATTGTATTTTCGGGTGAATGAAATTCGATTGTTGGAAAAGGACAAATTTTCATATTCACCATATTGAAGAACAGGCTCTGAATTGCGAAGGGAGATGAGTTTTTTATAACTATTGAACAGGGAATTTTCTCGTTTTTCCAGGGCCGCCACATTTAATAAAGTATAGTTTTGATTAACTTTTATCCAGGGAGCATTATCCGAAAAACCTGCAAATGATTCATTATTCCATTGCATCGGACTCCTGGATTTGTCCCTGTTATGCCGGTTCCCGATTTCCAATGCTTTTGCTTCAGAATTTCCATCCTTTAAAGCTAAATTATAATGAGTACGTCCCTGAATGTCCTTCATTTCTTCAATGGAATTAGCTTTAATGTTTTGCATCCCGATTTCTTCCCCGTAGTAAATAAAAGGAACTCCTTTGGCAGTGAGGATTAATGCAGCCAGGGATTCTGCCCTGTCAGGATTATTTTCGGCCAAACGGGAAATGAGGCGCGGCATATCATGGCTTCCAAAAAACAGGGTTGGGTAATTTTGCATGCTTTTTTCCATGCTCATCAATTCGTCAAAAATCCTTTGTGCGGAGAATTCTTTAATGCTTCCAAAATTGAAATTAAAAACCACGTCCAGTAGATCTTTGGATTGATAATTTTTGAGTACTTCAATTTTATCACTCCCAATTTCCCCAACTACAAAAACGGTTTGGATATTCATTTATAGTAGATTTTATGGTGCGCATTGCCGTTTTTATACCTGCCTGATCTTTATCGTAGAGATGTTCCTGTTCCGCGTCTTTGTATGGATTATCCGGAGCATTTTTATCGGTGGTGAGAAAATTTATGACATCCAATCTAAACCCATCCACGCCCAACTCTAGCCAGAATCTTAAAACATCCTGAATTTCTTCAACTACTTTCGGATTTCCCCAGTTTAAATCGGCCATTTTCACATCAAACTGATGGTAATAATATTGATTTGTAATGCTATCCAGCTCCCAGGCCGGGCCCCCGAAAAAAGATTCCCAGTTATTGGGAGCATCCTTCCACACATAATAATCCCTGTATGGATTGTCTTTTGATTTTTTGGCCTCTTGAAACCATTCGGAATCTGTAGAAGTATGGTTTACCACCAGATCCATGATTATTTTAATATCCCTTTTATGGGCTTCATTTAAGAAAGCCTCAAAATCCTGAAGTGTGCCGTAGGTTGGATCAATTTTGTAATAATCGAAAACATCATAACCGTTATCCACTTTGGGAGATTCCAAAAACGGGGTGAGCCAGATACCTTTTACCCCCAGGCTTTCAATATAATCCAATTTAGAGGTCAGGCCTTTAAAATCGCTAAAACCATCAGCATTACTGTCTTTATAACTGGGCATGTAAATTTCGTAGAAAACGGCTTCCTTCCACCAAGTATCTTCATTTCCAGTTACCTTTTCCTTCTGGCAGGACTGTGTTAGGAGAACAGACAAGATCAAACCAACTGTTTTCAGGGAATTCATGTATTTAATTTTAATGATAATTATTTGAATCGATTCAGAATAACATATAATAACCAGACAAAAGAATATAGATAATAGATAAAAGACTATTAACTTGCTACATCAATTGTTATATTATTTTAGTTGCCAGTATATTGCCGTCACCTTAATAATAAAGGCTTCAGCATTAGCCAAAGCCTTTATTAAAAAAATGGATAATCCATTTGAATAAAACGAATGCTTACCTGTAAGCCACAACAGTGTTATTCACATAGTATTTTCCGGCTTTTGACAAAACCTTTGAGCCTGCAGGAATCTCAACAATCAACCTTGAGGACTGCATTGGAATCATTAATTTTTCGGAATTTTTTACGTTTTTCACAATTACCTGATGTGAGATCGCATCATATAAATCAACAGTTTTAGCATTTTCACTCTGATAGGTTACAAACATTTCCTTTGGATGTGGATTGTATAAAAGAAAAGTAGGAAATGCATTCCCACGGTAAAAATCGGTTGCCAAACAATCCAATTTTAGAATTTCGGGAACATCTGTTTTTTCAATAATTGATCCGGCTATCCCCACATGTCCGCTTCCATAAACACTAAATTGTGAAACATCGGGATTTCCTTCTACCCAATGTGGTCCATCGCCAATAGCTACAGGCTCTTCTAAATCTTTATATTCCTCAAAATGAGGTTCTTTGATCAAACCTTCATAGGCTATCACACCTTTGGTGAAGTGTTTTTGTTCCGGGATAGTTTGATGATCATCGGGCATTTCATAAGGATAGAAGAATTTTAAGGCATTGCTCGCATTGAGCATCCATTTTCCAATGACATCCGCATATCGTTGATCATATCTCACCATTGGCACCAAAGGCCACATAGTATCATAGGTATTCATCAAAAAAGCAAAACCTCCGTGATCTACGGTACTTCCAACCAATCCGGACACATCGTACCCGTTCCAGTTATCAACTAAAACTCCCCAGCCTTCCCTGCATTCTGGCGTGCCGTTAAAAGTCCATTCAAGAATTTTCCCATAGTCATAATTGGTTCCTTCTTCGGCATTTAAACGGGCTGCAACGTAAGCGCCAAAAGGCATCAAAATTTCATAGAATTCGTTGTCCTCCTGAGCCAATAAAGCCTCTAAAGAAGATTTAGCTCCTACCAGATATTTGGGATCCTGAAATTGCCGGTATGCCGAATAAAGCACATAGGCATGTCCCGCTGCTGCATCCTGTTGCTTGCAAATCCAATTGTCCTTTGGTTCCAGGGTTGAATAATCAAAAAACGAATGCTCGTAATTACCTGCCATTACCGAATCTGCCTGATAAAACTTATCTGCAACTGTGTGCATGATATCTGAATAATCCTTTTCTTCAGGATAAAAACTTGCTACGCCATAAAATAACACATTGGGATATACATCATACCACCAATCTCTGGCGTATCCGCCACCAAGTAAAGCTACTTCAGGACTTGTGTTGTTCATGACGATATTCCATTCAGTATCAGAATTATAATAATTCTTTAACATGGAAACATAATTCTTACCGTTTTGATTAGATTTATCAATACCAACAAGGCTCGCACCAAAAACAGATCCGATGGAAGCCAATGATTCATGGAATATTCCATTATAATGTTCCGGTCCCTGTCTTAAATCTCCCATCGCGGTATAAATGCCAAAGGTTTCCTGGTCAAAATTCTTGCGAGAATTATCATCCCATATCAGCGGCCAGTATTTCCCGGTTTGGGTCTCGTCAAAAACAAGGGAATCAAAACCTTTCGCCAAGCCTTTGAAATCCATTATCTTGAAGGGTTTGGGCAAGTTCGGCATACTCTCGATCCGCTCCAGTTTGATTTGTTCTACAGGGGCGATCAATTCCAATTTTTCGGGTTCAACTTTACAGGATCCAAGAAATAACCCGGCTGCAAGAAAAACTATGACATTAATTAAATTATGCTTTCTCATTGACTAATTTATTTTGTTGTTGTAAAAGTTGCTTTGCGATAGGAATAGAGAGAAGTTGAACAATCCCAATTATTAACAGGGCATATCTCAATGCAATATCTGCATTTATGAAATAAGCGATAACCAAGAAGGTTCCGGCACCAATAAATCGTCCTATAAACAATCCAAATTCGTGGTTTAAAATATACGAGAATTCGTTTCTGTTTTCAATTTCTGAAAGTGTATCAATAACTTTTAATTGAATAGGAAAATATGCAATATCGAGAATCGGTCTTGCTATCAATAATAAAAACATAAAGATGATAACACCGGTTGTATTAAAAAGCAACCCATTAAAAAAAGATGCCAGGAAAAAACTAACTAGCCCCACAGAGAATATTATCAATCGGTGCTTTGGTTTGGATATTTTACCTAAAACAAGCATAATTACCGCGGCTATAACTGCACCAATAGATATTGCCGAACCTAAGGCGCCCTCAGAATGAAAGAATTTCATCATCAACATTGCTGGTGCCGTAACTATAAACCCTTGTGCCAAGCCTTTTAAAACAGCCAATTGTAGCATCTTATTCCAGAGTTTGTGAAATTTAAAATATAAAAACTTTTCACTCTTTGGTTTATCATACTTCCCAAAATGAAAAACAACGGAAGCTAAAATTGTTATAGCAAAAACAACCATTGTGATTACTCTATACGCTGAATTAACACCATCATTTGAAACTTCAGCTTCACCTTCATTTCCGCTCATTAAGAACCACCCAATCATTACAGGAACCACAGACGCAATAATTGTATAAAGAAATGTTTCCAGGCCATAGTAAAAATTTCGTGTCTTATCTTTCGTGGTAGCAAGTACCAAATAATCCCTATTTGCCCAATATAAACCAAAAGACATTCCCATAATTAAACCCGCTACAGCTATTCCGGTATAATTAATTTCATTCAAAGACATCATAAACACCATGGAAACGCCACTTAAAATCATTCCTAAGGAGAATAATCTTTTGATATTAATCTTGTTCAATAAATATCCATTTATAAAAAAAGTAATAGGAATACCAACATAAATTGCTAATTGATATAAAATAACTTTTGATGGATCATTTGAATTTCTCATAATATAAGACGCTACAAATATATCGATCACGGGTAATACAAAGGCATAAATTGTATTTGTGAGGATCAATATTTTTGCACTTCTCGTAAAATCTTTTAAGCCAACTCTCGCTATATCTAACATGATTGTTCCAATGTTTTTAAAATCCCTTTGATAGAGAAAGTTGCTAATCCAATAACCTCATCTGCCGCGCCGTAGTACATCTGAATTTGGTCCCCTTTTACAATATGTCCATTGGTGAAAATCACTTCCCCAAAAAAACCTGTTTTTTCATAGGATGCCGTTGGCTCCATAATAGGATCTTCGGAACGTGCAATTACAACTGAAGGGTCCTCCAAATCCAGTAAGATCAGCCCTAAACAATACCTGTTTTCCCTGGTGGCCCCGTGATAGATCATCAACCAGCCTTTTTCCGTTTTTATTGGAGCAGCGCCGGCTCCCAGTCGGGAACTGTCAAATTTACCTTTTCTTGTTTTTGCTATACATTTATGATTTCCCCAATGTTCACCATCGGGGGACTCGGCAATCCAAATGTAGTTCCCTCCTAATTCCGGACTACTTGGACGATGCAGCGCATAATATTTTCCGTTGATCTTTTCTTCAAACAGTGCGCAATCTTTATTGTGAGGGCTAAGGATCATCCCTTTATTATCAAAAGTTTTCCAATCCTTTGTGGTTTTTAAGCCTACTCCCACTCCATTGGAAGAAACCATTGTATATGTCAGGTAATAGGTGTCTTCTATTTGTGAAACCCTGCAATCTTCAATGCCAAAAGTTTCGTATTCACCTTCTCCCAAAATTGGAGGGTACTCCTTTGATTCCTTAAAATCAATTCCATTATCGCTAAAGACTAACCTCAGGTGCGAAATAGTGGTTAAATAATCATCGCCCTTATAATTTATGATCCTTGCATCACTTGCGTCCAAATCGGGATGATCCAAAGGTATTTCTACTACTTCTGTTTTCCCTGTACCGGTTAAAATTGGAAAGGAAATAATTCCTTCTTTTTGTTCCGGCCTTTCAGCTACACGTATCAGTAACCAAATCTTGTTATCAAATTGAAATGCCCCCGGGTTCAACAGGCAAGTTATTTCTAAATTTTCTTCACTTGCATTCAGATCCTTGGGAGATAGTATTGGATTTTGTTTATATCGATTTGCAATATCTGTCATTTTAATTGTTTTTTAAAAGTTAATGAACCAAAGAAGAAAAGATGTTTTCACTTGTTATGAAAAAAAATAGAGAAGTAACTTTTTTAAGTTTGCTATTTCTTCAAATAATTGACATCTAAGAAACAAATTTTAAACGGGCAATCAATTTATAATGGCAATTTAAACGGAGTGATGGAGTAACAAATAGAAGAATTTTTTAAATACACCCAATTTACGGGATCGCTTTGTTGATTTATTTAATGTAGGTGCGCACGGCCGTGCGAACCTACATTAAATAAATGACCCACAACTTCACAGCCCCACTTCGTCATAATACCTCAATAATTTCTCAAATTTTATCGATCCTTCTGCCCATAAATTTTTAAATTCGGGGAATATTTGACTTCCCTGATTTAAAACTCAGGATTACTTTTAAACCACTACCTAAATGAAAATCCTTCATACTGCCGATTGGCATATTGGAAAAAAACTTCAGAAATACGATCTCTCCCGGGATTTTGACTTGTTTATTGACTGGCTTTGCCGTACTATCCGGCAGGAATCTGTAGATGTACTGTTGGTTTCAGGGGATATTTTTGATCTGTCCAATCCGTCTTCTGAAGCACGAACCCAATATTACAGGGCATTGATGCAATTACGCCCATTAAACTTGAAGATTATCCTTACAGGCGGTAACCATGATTCTCCTTCTATGCTCAACGCCCCGAGGGAAATTTTACGCCAGCTTGATATGCATGTAATTGGAGGAATGCCGCAGGAACTGGCAGATGTGCTCATTCCAATTTCCGATAAAAATGGCGCGACCGAAATTGTGATAGCCGCACTCCCCTTTCTCCGGGATTCCGACCTGAGAAGCGCAAATGATGGCTCTAATTATGAGGATAGGATCGAAGCGATCAGGAAGGGAATTCAAAACACCTTTCACCGGGCAGCGCAACTTTGTGAACAAGATTACCCCGGCATTCCGGCAATTGCTATGGGACATTTATTTGCTGCCGGAATGGAAACTTCAGAGAGCGAACGCGATATACAGATAGGAAATCAGGCTGCTTTTGAAGCCTCACATTTTGGCGACTATTTTAGGTACATCGCCCTGGGGCATATTCATAAACCCCAGCAAGTAAAAGCACTGGTCCCTACTTTTTACAGTGGCTCCCCTCTTCCGCTTTCCTTCAGTGAACGCGAGGATCTAAAACGCATACTTATTATAGATACCAGCAACGGATGGACTCCCCATAGTATTCCCGTACCCGTTTTTAGAAGACTTATTAAAATAAGCGGCACCATAAATAAACTTCAGCAAAGATTAGAGGAACTGAAAGCTCATGAAGAGCTGGAAACCCTTGTTGAAGTTGAATTAATTGAAGAACAGTATGATGCTGTCAAAATTTACAATTTAGATAAACTGGTGGTGAATTTTGAAAAACCCGGTTATAGTATCATAAAACATAGGGCGACATTCTCTCACCGACACCAGGATACCGGCGATTTATATTCTACGGAGCAACATCTGGAAGATCTGAAACCCCGCGATGTATTTCTTAAACTCATAGGGCAGCATGAGTACGATGAAATTGATCAGGGCGAGATCTTGAGCGCATTTGATGAACTTCTGGAAGCAGTTAAAAATGAAGAAAACTCAATTAAGGAATAACTATGAAGATCCTAAAAATAGAATTCGAAAACATCAATTCCCTGCGCGGCAAACACGAAATTGATTTCACGAAAGCTCCCTTTACTTCAAGTTCCCTATTTGCCATTACAGGTCCCACTGGTAGTGGAAAAAGTAGCATTCTGGATGTAATCTCCCTGGCACTTTTCAACCAGGTACCGAGGTTGGGGAAAATTTCGAAGAACGAAATACTTTCTAAAGGTGCTATTTTGACCCGAAATCAGGATCAGGCTTCCGCAAGCGTTACTTATGAATGTAAAAATGGAATTTTTACATCAAAATGGAGCATTTATACCAATCGCAACCATAAACTCAAAGATTATGAAATGGAACTTTCCGAACCCGCCACCGGTAAGATCCTCGATATCAAAAAATCTGACGTGCCAGCCAAAAACGAGGCACTCATCGGATTAAATTACAATCAGTTTATAAAAGCAGTTTTACTTGCCCAGGGAGAATTCGCCCAGTTTTTGAAGGCCAAAAAAGATGAGCGTGGGGAATTGCTAGAAAAAATAACCGGCACGGGGATCTACCGGCAAATGGGAATTTTGGCATTTCAAAAACATAAAACGGTCAACCAGGAAATTTTGTTTCAAATTCAGGAACGGAATCTAATTAAAAAAGAATTGCTGGAAGAAGACAAGCGAAAGGAATTTTCAGAAGATCTGTTACTAAAGGAAACTGCCTGTAAACCATTGGAAACAGCAATTGAATTGGTCAGAAAAAGCATAGAACTAAAGGGCGTTATTGCCGGGCGACAAAAAGAGATACTTCAGCTTAATTCAGAAAACATTAAATCCGAAGCAAGTTTAAAAACTTTTGAATTGGAATATGGCTTTTCCCTTAATCAACACGAGAAAGTTCAACCATTTTCAGATGAATTGAGAAACTGGAAACAGTTGAAAAACACTATTTCAGAACTGCAGGTAGACCTGGTTAAAAACGAGCAAAAAGAGTCTGAAAACGATTTGGCGATTAAAGCACAGCATCAGAAGATCAAAAATTTCATCGGTGGGGAAACCTCAGAAGAAAACCTTGAAAGCGAGGTCCGATCCTTTACAGGACGGGTAAGCAAAATTCAACAGGAACGCAAAGAGAAGTTGGCGGATTACACAAGTTTCAAGAATCAATTTCAAACTGAAATAAAGGAAATCCCTTTTCAGCTAAATGAAAAAAACCTGGAGGAAAGTATTGCAAATCTAAATCTGCTAAAAAATTCTTCAGAAGTTAATATACTCCGTTTGCAGGAATTATTGAAAGATGTTGAACTGGGTAATTTCGAAAAGGAAAAAGAACGATTAAAAAAAGGGTTGGAAAATGCGGGAGATGCCGTGTTGAAGGCAGATAAATTGGAACAGATCTCAATAGATCTAATCAAAATAAATTCGGAAGAAGAAAAAATTGCACCACAACTGAGGGAGCTTCCGGGAGAAATTGAAAGGTCTGAATTAAATGCAAAAATTCTTGGGGAAAGGGTGGAAAAACTGAAACTCAAAAGAGATAATCAGCTACTGCTGGCCAAGCTGGAAGAACATCGAAGCGAGTTAGTAGATGGGGAACCTTGTCCGCTTTGCGGGGCTGTTCACCATCCTTATGCTGAAAATGTGCCCGAAAAGGACAATTCGACCGATGCCGAAATCAGTAAAAATGCCCAGGAACTGGCCGAATGGAATAAAAAACTTGCCACAAATCTAAGCAGCCTGAAGCATTTTCGGGAAAGATCAAATGAGGTAACACTGCAGAAAAATCAGCTGGAAGCAGATCTAAAAATCCGGAGTACTGAATTTTCAGATAAATTCAGGCATCTTCAGCAAAGCCAAAAGAAATCAGACTGGGAAAAATTCGGTGACAATTACCGGACACAGATCACTAATTTAGAGTCGTATGAAAAGGAAAACCGGAGACTGAATTCAATTTCAGAAGGACTTCCGCTGCTTCAGAAAATGAGCGGAATAATCAATGTGGGATTAGCTCTTAAAGAAAAATTGGATTCCCTTTATTCCGGGATAGATATCCTAAAAGACAGCCAGGAACTTCAAACCCGGTGGACTCAATTAAAACAAGATCAAAAAGCAGTTTTCGGGCAAAAAAATGAGTTGAATTTGAAGATTAATGCTAAAAATGATGCTTTTAAAACTGAGGAATTAAGCCTTATAATTCCGTTAAAAGAACAGGGTTTTGAAAGTATAGAAACTGCTGAGAAAGCCCTAATGCCGGAGGCAGAATACAATATGCTGCGATCAAAAAGGGAAAATATAGTGAAAGAGATAGCTCAGTTTCTTACTTCCATAAAACTTTTAAAAACCCAATTGGAAGAATTTCAAAAAAGTGATGTAGAAAGATCTGGAGAAGAATTAATTGGGGAATTGAAGGAAAAAAATGAGGTTTTGAAGAAGTTCCGGGAGGATTGTGAAGCCTTGCGAAGGATCCTCAACAATGACCAAGATTATCAAGTAAAGCAACGAAAGATTCAGGCTGAAATTGCCGAAAAAGAAAAACACATCAGACGATGGCGATTGCTCAATGAACTCATTGGCGATGCACAGGGAAGGAAATTCAATGAATTCGCACAGGACCTCAGCCTGTCCCAGTTGCTGCTACTAGCCAATAAAAGGATGAAAGATCTGAGCGACCGGTACAAAATTGACAAACCGAGACCGGATGAAGACGACGGCCTTGTGGCCATAGACGAACATATGGGCGGCCAGCGGCGATCTGTAAAAACCCTCTCCGGCGGAGAAACATTTATCCTGAGCTTATCCATGGCATTAGCCCTTTCAGATCTTGCATCCAAAAATGTGGAGATCAACAGTTTGTTTATCGACGAAGGATTTGGTTCGCTGGATTCTGAAACCCTGGATCAAACCCTGGATTCCCTGGAAAAACTCCAGGCAGAATCCTCCAAAACCATCGGGATCATTAGTCACGTAGATTCCCTCAAGGAACGCATCGCGACGCAGATCAAACTACAACGAAACGGACAGGGATATAGCAGTCTGGAGGTTTGTTGATTCGATAAAACACGAATTGCACGAATTAAAACGAATTTTGAATTTTGAATTTTGAATTTTGAATTTTGAATTTTGAATTTTGAATTTTGAATTTTGAATTTTGAATTTTGAATTTTGAATTTTGAATTTTGAATTTTGAATTTTGAATTTTTTTGGGTAGGGACGCACGGCCGTGCGTCCCTACCCAAAAAAAAACGATGTTCCGCCCCCCACCGAAATAGGTTGAATTAATTTCCAAAATAAAATCGTAATTTAAAACAACCAATATTACGATCTTGAAAAAATTATACAAAAACAAATATCGGAGCGAAACAACCCGTTTAAAAGGTTGGGATTATTCTAATCCGGGACGATATTTCATCACTATATGTACATATAACAAGGACCATTTGTTCGGTGAAATAAAAGGCGGCATAATGGAATTATCCAATTTCGGCCAGATCGTATTACAGGAATGGTGGAAATCCTTTGAAATTCGTACCGAATTATTTTGTGATGCGTTTATAATTATGCCAAATCATATACACGGGATTGTTCGAATTGATAAAATTATTGGTAACCCTTTACCTGTTGAGACGCACGGCCGTGCGTCTCAACAACAACAACAACAACAACA
>Ga0314774_1001871_pt1 | contig 12667 bp, 13 predicted proteins | sample MetaGCBIA2018_FD_204515 | JGI IMG/M metagenome (GOLD analysis project Ga0314774, IMG submission 204515) | Cryopeg brine microbial communities from Beaufort Sea near Barrow, Alaska, United States - CBIA 2018 | ecosystem: Environmental > Aquatic > Marine > Coastal | place: USA: Alaska | collected... | reverse complement strand
ATTGCTATGAAGGTTCCCGGAACTACATCGTAAAACAATATCCGCACGTTTTCCCGAAACCGCCAAAACAGGATCCAAAAGACAAAGTGAAGCCGGCACAATACACCCCCTTCGGAAAATTACTGCATTTCAAGATTCAGTTTGATCCTTCAAAATTGGAGAGCACCCAAAACCTGAATGTCCACGACTTCTTTGGGCCATACGAAAATGAACTCATCGAAATGAAAAACAAAAAATAATGGAACCAACCCACAAACCAATAGTCGATTATTTTCAGGGCCTCAATACCAAACTCAATGACTTTCCTGCAGACTCCTTCTTCAGGCAGGATCTGGATGAAATTTACGGCGCTTTCAGGAAAGGGATCAATTTCCCGTGTATGGCCGTGGAATCCCCGGAAGGGGATGCAGAGGAGTCTTCAATGAATAACTCTGTAATAGGCAGGATGTTCGCCTTTGTGGTTTATATGAATCCAAAGTCGGGAAATTTTGAACAGCAAAACGATATGCTGGACCAGTGTGAACGCATTGGCAAAAAATTGATTTCCAGAATGAGATATGATGCCAGGATTGAAGACAATATTCTCCACGATCGATTTGAAGCCTCCAGTGTAAGTTGGGTAAAAGTAGGTCCGGTGTTCAATGAAATGTTGTACGGCTACAGGTTTTCAGGATTTATTAAAGGCAGCGAATCCCTGAAAGTTGATGCTGCAGACTGGGAAGATCTCGATTTAATCTGCTAAGCCATGGAGAAAGATAATACAAAAGCAAAAGAACGCGTCATTGGGAGAAAAGCGGCAAAGATGGCACAAAACTATGTGCACGCCGTCATTCGCCAAAAAATCCACGTTCGCGGCAAAGGCTCCGGAAAAATGAAACCCATCCTTGAAGCTACCAAAGTAAAATCCAAAATGGGGGATTACCGGTTGATGGGTTTGAACTTCACCACTAGTAAGGTTGGGTTTATCCTCAATTACGGATTTATGGGTGTGCGAAATGCAACTACTGTTTATTACGATGCCGCAAAATACATTCAAAGCAGCGCCTCAAGATCAAGATCCAGTGTTCATTTGAGGCCCAGGGATCTATTTGAAAATATATACGTAAAAAGTGGCGCGCTGGATTACCTGGTAAGCGCTCTTTCAGAAACAAGGACCGAAGCACTTCAGGTAAAAATGAATAACCTGGTTCTAAAATTTAATGAAAATGGGCGCAGTTAAATCCTTAAATCTCGGAATAAAAGTTAACGGGAAAGAAGTTGAAGAAACTTTTAAATCTGTTACCTCCCAAATGTTCAAGCTCCGCAGGGAAGTTTCGGGAACTACTGAAGGTACTAAAGAATGGGAAAAAGCCAACCGCGATCTCGCTCAAGTCGAGAAGAAGCGGGATGGAATGATCAAAAAGCAAAAGGATTTTCGGGAGGAAATAAAGAAAACAACCTCAGATACCGGAGATAATAGCGCTGCAATTCAGGAGTTTGGTCAGGCATTCGGTCAGGTAACTGCAGGAATCATGAGCGGGGACCTTGTTCAGGTACAAGAAGGATTGAGGGGGATGAAAAACGGAATCTTTGCAGCTACAAAGGCTTCCCTGGCTTTCATAGCTACTCCCCTGGGAATGGTTCTCGCAGGACTGGCACTCGCAATTGGAGCTGTTACCCAATATTTTAGAGATAGTGAAGAAGGGCAAAATGCCTGGAACAAGATCGCGGCAGTTACTGGGGTTGTTGTTGGAAACCTTACAGATCTTCTTTCAGATTTGGGAGGGATGCTTTTCAAGACTTTTTCCGAACCAAAAAAGACACTGATAGCACTTAAAGACTCCATTATTGAAAATGTGGAGAACCGTATCACCGGCCTTATAAAATTCTTTCCCCGATTGGGAGAGGCTATTGAACTGGCACTTTCAGGAAAATTTAAGGAAGCCAGTCTGGTTGCCACAGATGCCGTTGCTCAAATTGCCACTGGTGTTGAAAACGTTACCGGTAAAGTCGTTCAAAATTTCAACGCAGCCGGAAAAGCAGTAAATGAATTTGGACAAGAAATTAAAAACGAAATAAAGAGAGCTGCAGAGCTGTCTGATCTGGAAGCCAAAGCCGATAAAATTGAACGTGCACTTATCATTGAACGTGGAGCAATTGAAGCTAAGGTAGCTGAAAGAAGATTGAAATCTAGGGAAGAAGATAAATATTCCGCAGTTCAAAGAAAGAAATTCCTTGAGGAAGCTATGGCGCTGGAAAAAGGCTTGATTAATAAAGAAATTGAAGCAGCATCCATCAGAGCATCAATAAAGACCGAACAGAATTCATTTTCCAAATCCTCAAAAGAAGACCTCAATGAAGAAGCAACTTTAATTGCTGCAGTAAGTACCCTTGAACGCAAAAGGGCAGATGCTGCCAGGACTTTGCAACGGGATTTGTTACGGGTAGACGGACAGGTCAACAAGGCAGCTGGCGGATCTTCAAAAGCAGATCCTGCAATTGAAAAACAAAGGGTTGCATCTGAAAAATCCGAGGAGGAATTTACTGTATTTGTAGCGACCCAGCGTAGAAAAAGGCAACTGGATCTCATGAGCGATAATGAAAAGCAAAAAGCTCTAATTGATGATAAGTATGCTAAGCAGATAGAAAAATTTACAGGACAAGCGGATAAACTCAAAGAACTTGAACTACTCAAACAACAGGAAAAAGACGACTTAATTGCAGAAAAGAAGAAAGAATCATTACAGCGGCAAGATGAAATTGAAAAGGAAAATAAATTATTAAAAGATGAAGCTGAATTCAATCTAGAATTAGAGGCGGCTGAAACCGATAAAGAAAGAGAAGAATTAAAATTAGAGAGGGCCCGCGAACTTGCACAAGAAGAACTAAATATACTCAAAGCCCAAAAACTTCAAGAGTTAAGTATCAATGGAGCTACCGATGCCGAAATTGCTGCCGTAAAGGAAAACTTCAGATTGCAGGGCGAAAAGGTAAACACTCAATTTGCCAAAGAGGAAAGGAAGCTTAACGAGGATAAAGTAAAATGGACAGAATTATCTGAAGAACAAAAATTAAGCGCTATAACTGGCGCTTTAGGTGCTGCGGCCGCTGCTTTTAACGAAGGAAGTGCTGCATGGAAAGCAGTTAAAATATCTGAAACCTTGATTGCTACCTATCAGGGAGCACAAAATGCCTATACATCACTTGCAGGAATTCCTATTGTTGGTCCTGCGTTGGGTATTGCAGCTGCAGCTCTTGCCGTTACTTCCGGATTAAGCCAAGTAAGAAAAATATCAAGCACTCCTATTCAAAAAGTTTCAGCTCCAAAGTCAAAAGGATTTGCTCAAGGGGGTTATACAGATTTATTTGGAACTGGAGAAAGGGATTCTTCAGGACACGAAATAGCCGGAGTGGTACACACAAACGAATATGTTGTTCCAGCGGTTCTGCGTAAAGACCCAGAGATTCCTCCCATTCTTGAATATTTGGAAGCAAAAAGGAAAAAGAAACTTGGATTGTATGCAGATGGCGGGGATGCTTCAAAAAACCCCTTGACTACTTCAGTTTCAAATTCCTCCGATAATTCAGTATTGATTAATGTAATGGAAAGATTATTAATTAGGCTGGATCAACCCCTGGAAGCTCCGGTATACTTCGGCTTTGAAGCGGAGGAAAAAAGGCAGGAAGCCGAGAAAAAACTAAAATCTATTCAGGAACGTTCAAAAATTAAAAAACCTTTAAATGGCCTTTAATCCCTCACAGGTAGCACTTACCTACAAAAAATACCTTTCCGCGAATCATGTAATTGTTACGCTGGAACTCACAGAGCCTGTTTCCAGGATAGAATTTCCTTCCCTGCCCCCCTGGGTGAGAATGATATCAAACAGTATTGTGCGCGACGGCAATAATATGATCACAGAGCTCAGCTATAAAGTCTCTGTAGATTCTGCGGTCGCCAATTTGCTTAGCCCCGGCATTCACACCGGGTCTGTCCGGGCAGATGCTTATATCGACAATTTCCCGAGACCCTTATTGCAGGGGGTTTTAAATGTTTCTGTGGATATTATCGACAACGTAATTTTAAGCCTGTCAAAATCCAGTTATAATTTTTTACATACACTTGGAAATCCCGCGCCGGCATCGCAGCCGCTTACCATTTCTACAGAAGGCGCGTGGAGCATTGTATCAAACCAGGGATGGCTTCTTTTTTCAAGCTCAAACGGTGTAGGCGTTCAAACTATAAATATTAGTGTAGATGTTTCCGGGATGCCTGCGGGATTGTTTGAAGCGACATTCCAGGTAGACGACAGTTCCCGCACCTTGCAGGGTACGGTTTCCCTTTTGATTTCGGGCAGTGAAGGCGCCGGGGATTTTTTGACCGTATCGAGGACCAGTCTTTCATTTTCCGAGGTTTATCAGCAACCAGCTACGAGATCCGGGAATATAGGGATAGACACCTCTCTTGAAGTTGCCATTACCACAGCTACTCCCTGGCTGGAACTTTCAGCGGCCAGTTTTCCTGCGGGCACCAGTCAACTTATTGTAAATACGAAAGAAACTTCAGGTCTGGCTATTGGCAATTACAGCGGCAGCGTGAAAATTGAATCAGGTTTCAGTACAAAAATCATCAACGTGTTGTTGCGAATTGTAATCGAAAAATCGGAAGGGATCACCAGCGGTCAACTCTATTTTGTCGAAGATCGCAACACCCTTGTTCTTGGGACCGGCGTAAACAATGCTGAAGCTTTGATAGATTTTATTTCCACAGCTTCCGGGAAAACCCAGGAGTACACCAGGCGGAAGCCCTATTTTGGATCTGTGGCACAAGTGATCATTGGGATGGAAACCGCCGCACTTTTAAAGCCGGAAAACCTGCCCATCCAGTTCAATCCCGGGCTTTTTATTCCGGTAAAACCCCTGGCAATGGATTTCACCATATACGACAAGGTCATCAACAGCACCCAAATTACAGAACGACAAAGTTATGCACAGGTGAAATTTTTGAACGGTGCCACTCCCGCAATTCAGGATAAACTCAGTAATATCCCGGCAAGCATCACCACCCCCGCCGATGCGTTGATTTGTTTTTCATTTTACAGCGTAGAAACGATTACCGAAATTGATATCACAGGCGCTTATGTGGGTAAAATCTTAGTCTCCATCGCCGCTACCAATGTATATGCCGCTGTAATAGATCTTGCTCAGCTTTCGCTTTTGCCGGGGAATAAAATAACAGTTGCCTGCGGACCCGTGAGCGTGAACATCACTATCAAGGACACCCAGTTATCAACTTACAGGTTGATTTATCTCAATGAGTGGCAATGTCCGGAGGTATTGAATTTTGACGGTCCCATAGAAATAATTGAAGAAGAAGACAGTACGATGGTTAGTTATGCCGAAGCCGGAAAAGAGATTGCACGCATTATCGAGACCAAACAACCCCGAAGTTTTAAAGTAGGCACCGGAAATATTTACAGCGATGCCGAAATGAAATGGGTCAGTAATATCCTTCGAAGTAAAAAGATGTGGCTGGAAATAGCAGGTGAGCGAATTGAAGTAGTTCGCAGTTTCAGGAATCTCACCATCTCAAAAACCCGAAACTACACCAGAAATTATAGTTTAAATTTTGATGCCGCCATAAAATGATAATCTTCAAGACCGATACAATTGAAATAGACCTTTCCAATTTTGGCGTTTCGCTGAAAGAGGAAAGCAATTTATTTTCAGATTCCTTCAATAACAGCTATTCCCTACCTTTCAAGATAGATGCCAGCGAGGAACTTGCCGTGAAATTGGGGCTTCCGTTCCTGGACAATATTACGAACGTGCAAACCAGGCTTCGCGGGAAATTGATCACGGCGAATACGTATTACAACGCGACCCTATTTTTGGGAGAAATCCTTGGAAATTCCATTGAATGTGATCTTTCTTTTGGCGACCAGGAAAATTCGGTATTTGGAATGCCGCTCAAGGATCTTCCCTGGCCGGTAATCCTTTCGCCAAATCTTCGGGATTATGCAAAAAATCAGCTCACAAAAGAATGGCCCGAAACCGCTTTTAATTTTCCGATGATCCACGCGCCAAAAATAGCCGAGCAGGATGATTATTCTCATTTTTTGGGCTATGTCAATAATTTTGACGGCATAAATTTCAGGCAAAACTCCAGCGCACTCATAGATGGAGAGACCGTGTACAGAAATTACAACGTGCTCGCACCATTTCCCTACCTCCTTGAAATTTTGAGGTTTGGATTTTCCCTTGAAGGGAAAATAATTACAGGCCCTGCCGTGAATGATGAATTATTGCGCAAAGTGGTTTATATTCCCGAAAATTTCCTTGAGCGATTTCGCGGCACCGAATTTCAAAGCTTTTCATTTTCCACGGCAGATGAAGTTGCCACAGAAAATGATGTTTCCTTATCAATTTACAAGCGTTCCTTTACGCTGGAGGAAATTGGGGAATACAATATAAAATTCAAGTTAAACCTCGATCCCATTATAGCCGAATATTTTGAACTGAAGGTTACACTCGAACACCCCAGTACTTTTGTGGAGACCGAAATTTTCACGGCACAATCACAGTTTTACAGGGTAAAAATGGAAGAGGAACTTAAACTGAACATCACTTCAGCAACCCAGTTGCACACGCTTAAAGTTGTTTTAAAGTTAAAATACCAGTCTGCCAGCATTGCCGGCACAAACCAGTTTGAATACGCATACAGCGATGGCCGTCTCAATGAATTTCCCACGTATTTTTCCCTGGCAAATTTTTTGCCAGATATGAACTTTGGAGAATTTGTGAACACCATGAAAAATTGGCTCAACCTGGATTTTACAATCGGGGATCACGAAGTACACATAAATTTCACGCAGGACTCCATATTGGAAAAACCCCGCCGTGACCATAACCACCTGGAAATTCCGAAACCCAACAAAAAACACAATTCAAACCGGTTTTATCAATTATCCTATGCCAATGGGCAGCGTGTATTTTACAAGAAACAAGGGCAAATTTACAGCGATCTGGAAGAAGATGGGGAGGAAATTATCAAGATAGATATGGACGTGCAGCCCGCAGATTATAAATTAAAAGATGGGCATTTCACGGCCATAATGCCGGAAGATCGCTGTGCCATAGATTTCCTTGTGTATGATGGATTTCAGGGCAGCCGCCCGTTTGCTTCCCCAGATAGAATTAGGGAATTGTTCCTGCAAGCCGTATATTTAAAGTATTGGCAACAATGGCTCAGCTATCGTGTGAACTCAAAAACCTTTAAAGAAAGCTTTGAATGTTCTGTGTACGAGCGCATTTCCATTGACGAACTAAGCTATAAATACAGCGAATTGCACGTGATAAAAAAACTGAGCAGAAAATTTTTGAGCGAGAAAACGATGAGGGTGACAATAGAATCTGAAACATTTTAGGCCCCCTAGCCCCCAAAGGGGGAATAAAAAAACTAATTCAGTTGTAAAGGATTACTTTACAACTGAATTTAATAAATATCAAACCATCCGTATTTTAATCCTTTATGATAATCATTGTACGAAATTGAAAATTTATAGTTTTTTGATATTTTAAAATGCCACATTAAAATTCGTATGTGAATTATGCAGTCTTCTTTCATAATTTATATTTTCCTTTCCAATTCCTTGATTCTTTTTTCAAGGCTCTGAATTTTTTTATTTCGTTTCCTGTTTTCATAGCAATTTTGACAGGAATATTGATCCAACCCCGGATGTTTGTATAATTCAGAACCGCAATCTTCACATTTCTTTTTGCCGAATAATCCCATATTTAACCTATAGTTGCAGAGTATTTCATATTTATAGGATCAAATTCAAATTCAACCCTATTCTCATTAGTGAGGCCTATTTGGGACCCCCTGTTTTCCAGATCTATAAAATCTATATAGTAGTGAACTTCCTGTTCCTTTTCAAAAACGACTCTATGAACCCTGTTTGTTGCAAATTTATAGAATTCTTCTTGAGAAGCAAATTCAAAACCTCGGTCTGCTAAGTTCTTTTTCAAATAAACTTTTAACTTTTCATTGAACTCCCTGCTTATTCTAGTATTGAACTCTTCAATTATATGATTGGTCATTGAAATACTTTCTTGATTGTCAGATGAATTTATATCCAGAATTTTTGCAGGATCAAATTCGTAACCTTGAATAAACTCATTAAAAACTTTTGATTTAGCTTTTTTCATAATTCACTTTCATAAGATTTCTCAATATCTGAAATTTTATTTTTACTAATTGAAGAAACGGTAATATCTCCTTTTTGAAAATGTTTAACTTCAATTTCCATTTCGTCATTCATTTCTCCTATATATTCGAAAGGCCTTATTCCCCGACCTCCTTCAGCTGGATCAATATTATCTGGAAACTCAAAAGAGGACCCATTTTTCATTGTGATTTTTGCCATATAGTTGCATTAAGAATCAAAATTAAGTAAAACAGTAAGGCAAAAATATTGAGGTTTACCCATACTGGTAACTCCTCCAAAGAGATTCATAAAATTCCAAAACTGAAATTCTGTAAAACCGTTCTCATCTGCCTTTTCTTGATAATATTTCCAGTCTCTTCTTTCAAAACCAGGAACTCTTCCAACGTAATGATTATGTTCTTCAGCAAGATGATAGTATCCCAAAGGTGTTAACTTAACTTTTACCTTTTGATTAATATTATACTCAACCTCCTTCGTTTCTGTTTTATTTGCCATTATATAATTTTTAGCGTTAGTTGTATATAAAGGTATATAATTTTTGAAGATAATTGCATTATAAGAATAACAACTCCCCCTTTGGGGGCCGGGGGGCTAAAAATCAATAGTATAAATATGCGAGTGATCGGCAGGGATGGATTGTTGATGGCGGCGAAGGTATTTTTTTATCCCTGCAACGCTCTTGTGCGTGGTAAGCGGCATTAATTGAAAAATAATCTCCTGTTCTCCAAGGCCCTCTGCAACTTTGGAATTGTACAAATCCATAATGGCCGTATGCCTGCAGCTGTAAAGCCCGTATTCCCTGCCAAACCCCAATCTGGTCTTCACCGCCCTAAAGCGTTTCCCAAAATGATCTACCCGGCTCGTTAGCGAAGTGTCGCTCCAATCCTTTGGTTTGTCCAGGTTGGAGAACAGTTCATAATCCCCTGGATATTTATGCAGTTCCATGGCGTCTATGGTTGGCTTCATTTTGGAAATGATCCTTCTAAAACTCAGCGCTTCGGTTTTTGTTTCCACGCTCAAAAATCCCTTTTCTGTATTTAGGTCCCTCACTTTTAATCGGCAAATTTCCCTGGGCCGCAACAATGGATACAGGATAAAGCTTATAAAATGGATAAGGTAAGGATCGCTTGTTTTTAGATCTTCATGGATCCGGTTCAACTCCTCGATGGTAAATGCCTTGTTGTTGACCGGGTCCTCGTCCACCATTGGAATGTCCCTGATGAAATTCACCGGGATAAACCGCTCGTTTTTCAAGGTAGTGAACAGTGCCGAAAGGGAGCGTTTATGATTGTTCACGGAAGTTCCACTCAGCGGTTCCCCCTCTGCTTTCTTGCCTTTTGCACCTTTTTTTGTTGGCTCCATAAGATACTCGAAGCGCAGCCAGTCGTGAAATTCATAAAATTGGTCCACCGTGAATTCCTTGATATCCATTCCCAGGTAGCCTTGACTTTTGCACCAGTCCAGGAACCGGTTCATGTGGAACTCATAGCCATTTAATGTGGGAGCCGATTTTTTAGCGGTCTTTTTGATTTGAAAAGCATAGTGCATGGCTTTCTCCAGGCTCATAAAATCGGACCTCGAGCTTTGTTTCTTTGGCACCGATTTGGTTTCAGGGTTCCAATCGCGATCCAGGGCTTCCTGGTATGCCTTCTTAAGTGCATTGCCCAATTCCTTCCGGGCCTTTACCGTTTTTTGTTTGTTGATGCCTTTTTTGTACTTGAATTTCTTGTCCAGGTGCTTTCCTTCGCTCCTCCAGTAAAAATAAACATACCAAGGCCTCCCCGGATCAATTACAGGTTTCCCGTTTTCTTTGGGAATAAAAAGTTTTGGATCGGAATACAGTCTTTCCTTCACAATTACCTTATAAGAACTAGGCCCTTCTGTAGGCCCTTTTGTTAAAATTACCTCTATCTTCATTGTTTTGAGATAGGACAAAAAACAAGAAAACCCCTGTGTTATCAGGGGTTTCAAAGTACTCGGAGCGGGACTTGAACCCGCACGACCGTTGCGGATCATTGGATTTTAAGTACTACACCGACTACTTTTTATTTCCCATCCATTTGATTTTCAGATGTATTAAATATTTCAAATTCCATTTTTTTTAAAAATTCTAGGCCCTTTACAAGGTCCCGGATTTCCCGGATTATATATGGTTAATTTTAACATTTAACCTTGAACACAACCTGTTATGTTTGACCAATTGACCAGGCTTAGCGCAATAGAACGCCTGGAGCTTTACCTTGATTTTGTTAAAAACCGAAAAAAGTACTCCCCGGAAGAGTGCTGCAGTATCGAACAATATTTCGAGGATGGGTAAACCGTTTTCTTATTACTTCTCCATATTATAATTTTCCATAAATCTATTTTTAAAATCCTCCCTTAAAACTTCAGTTGCTTTGTCCTTGTCATCTTCAATTAAAAGAATATTCATTTTCTCATCAGTGGCAACCATAAAGTTTGAAACACTTAACGCCCCAAAATTATTTTTAAGCCTGCATCGGTGATCTGATATAACATAAGCTATATCAGCACTATCAAGTGCTTTCAATTTTTTAATGTTGTCTCGGGATATTTCATTCATCTCATTATATGTTTTAATAAGACTTGAATGATCTATTTCTGGATAATCAAGCTGATCTTGCTCCGTCTTTTTTATTTTACTTTCAACATCAGAAATGTCTATTTCATTCATTGATATCTCAAATTTTGCTAAATATCTTATAAATATAGTGTCAACGATTTTAGTTTCCATTGCTTGGTAGCTTTCTGGGTCATTGGCGTTTTTTTCCATGTAAACCGAAAGATTTTTTTTAAGTATTTTTTCAGGTGTTTGGGTGTTCCCGCAGGAAACTGCCAAAATAGCTACTCCTATAAACAGTAAAAATTTATTCATATCAAATTATTTATTTGTTGCTTGGTTTGTCTTTTTTTTAGTTGCTGTTCATTTCATCCAGGTAATCCCAGAAATCAAATTCATTAACTATAATTATTTGAGATCCGCTTTTCCTTAGTTTTAAAGCTTGTTCCACTTTTCTGCCATAACAGGCAAATGCCCAGGCAGGATTGCCATTATCACCTACAATAAGATAATCGGTCTTTTTTCCAGGTGTTCCGCATGAAAGACCTCCCCAATTATCTATTTCCTTCAATAATTCATCCCTATTTCCCCTGGTCAATTTTCCGGTAACACAAAAAGTTTTCCCTTCAATTTCAATGTTAGGGTCAATAGAACAAAGCCCTGAAATCTTTGTTTCAGCTATTTCCTTCTGTATTTTTTCGGTGAGTTGAGAGTCCGTCAACCTAACAAATTGATTAAAGTAAGCCTTAAGCAATACTTGCTCTCCTTCATCTACAGTTCCATCCTTTAAAATTTGCTGCAATACGGTATAAAGTTCATCGTAAGGATAAAATGAAGCTAGATGTTCGTTTTTGTTCATCCATTTTTGAAGTCCTTTTACCTCAGTATCATTTATGATCCCATCTGCTAATATCCCGTGACAAATCCCCTGTAAGGTTTGAAGATCTGCGGTTACGGCATTATAATAAATATTGTCTTCCTGATATTTTTGGGAAAGCCAGTAAAGATCCTCTATTGCTTCATTGATATCAACTTCGCCGCGAAGTGCTTCCCGGATAGTAACAACAAAATCCTGAAACGGATTTCTGTTTATAAGGTCATAGTGATCCTCACACCAATTATCCAGTTCTTTAATTTCATTTTCGTTAATATTTCGATCAATCATAATTCCCTCAAGAATCCCTCTTAAGGTATTGATAGCCTTGTCTGCTTCCGCCTTTCCTGTAAAAACCCGATAACCCAGATCCTGATTAGTTTCCATATATCAATTAATTGGTTAATTACGCTCTTTAATTAATTCCTTCAGGTTTCTTCCGGCATCATTCAAACCAGTGAGATCTACATCATCTATAAACTTTGTCAGTTTTTGGGTATCCTTCAAAACGTGGAAAACCCCATCGCTTATGGTTTCGAATTTTTCTGTCATTCCGGTGAAAATCAACTTCAAATCTCCTCGGATTTCATCCCGCACCGTCTTCAAATCAGGATAATCCGAATTTCCTTCAGCAATTTCATTATTAATCGAGATTGGTTTATAATTTTCAGAAGTTGAAAAATCTCCCGATAACATTTTTTGATAATTATATTGGGGATATTTTTCAACCAAGGACTGTAGCCACTTGGACTGAACATCAGAACCATTATTAATAGCCCTAGAAATCACGCCTTTACTCGCACCAATATATCTCTCAAGAGTTCCTATTTTAATGCCCTCTTTCTCAGCAACTTCACTAAATATTTTTAAAATATTATCCATTAGTTGAAAATTATCAACAATTTACTTGCAAGGGTTGAAAATTATCCCTTATATTTGTCTTGCACACAACCTCAAACAAATATAGGTTACTGAATTGGTTTAAACAATAGGAGATTAATATGATAA
>Ga0314774_1001865_pt1 | contig 12706 bp, 7 predicted proteins | sample MetaGCBIA2018_FD_204515 | JGI IMG/M metagenome (GOLD analysis project Ga0314774, IMG submission 204515) | Cryopeg brine microbial communities from Beaufort Sea near Barrow, Alaska, United States - CBIA 2018 | ecosystem: Environmental > Aquatic > Marine > Coastal | place: USA: Alaska | collected... | reverse complement strand
GGAAAACCATTTTTGCTATTAAAGAAAATTAACCTAAATTGGACTCAAAATCATACATCCTTATTTTCCATTTTTAGTACATCCTTATTTGCCGAAAACCGGACATATTTGTTTTCCGGTAACATTCAGACATAATGATATCAAATATATGCAGCTTAATTTATTTCCGAGGTATTCCACTCAGGTTTTTGCCGTGTATTGATTGACACCTGCTCACTTGGGGTTCTGATCTGGGATGCAGAGGAAGTACAGATATTCAAATGGTTTGTGTTCAAGGACCGATAAAGAGGTCCAAAGAGTGGAGTTCGCAAAGTGGTTCCCCGATCTAAAAAAAAGGGTGCTGGGTAGGGATTACTGGAGGATAGCCTCTGGTTTCTGGAGTACCGGAAAACTTAACCCATGAGAGGGTCAAGTATTCTTGGAACAAAATAGGAGGCCTTGAAACAGGCTTCAGTACATAGATGGGTATTTATTTTGTTTCAAGCCTTTTCGTTTTTTTTACGGTAGTTGCTTGGAGGTATTCCATATAAATCTTTAAACTTTGTAGAAAATTTAGATGTGCTGGAATACCCTACTGCATAGGCTATTTCTGATATGTTTATCTTTTTTGAAATTAATAAATTTGAAGCTTGCTTCAATCTAATATTGGAAATTAATTCACCCGCAGATTGGTTGGTGAGCTGTTTTAATTTACGATATAGATGAACACGGCTTATTCCCAATTCCGTAGCAATCATTTCTATATTTAATTCAGGATTATTGATATTATTATTTACAATATCCATAAATTTTTCCAGTAAGGTTTCATCTCCCGATTTTAAATCTAACTGTTTGATTTTATCATCCTGTATTTGGTTTCCGGAATAGGTATTTTTCAACAGGGCTCTGTTTCTAATTAGGTTTTTTACCGTCTTTCTTAAAATATCAATATTAAAAGGTTTATTGATATAAGCATCGGCGCCTATATCCAAGCCCACAAAGTTGGTTTTCATATCAGTTTTACCAGTTAAAAGGATGATTGGGATATGATTGGTGTGAATGTTTTTCCTGATTTTTCGTACCAAGCATATACCGTCCATTTCTGGCATTACCACATCGCTGATTATTAAGTCTGGAGCATTTTTAACAACTTCGGTGAAAGCCAGTTTTCCATTGGCCTTTTTTATAATGTTATAGTGACTTTGCAATTCTGTAGCAATATAATTTCTAATATCGCTGTCATCATCAACTAAAAGAATGGTGGGTTTGTTTTTTTCTGAACTGCATTCTAATTGCTCATCTTCCTTATAAAAAGTGTTTATTGATTGAGTTTCTTTGCGGGCATCCGAAGGAACTTCAGAAATTATTTCGTTTTCATTAAGGTGCTCTTTGCCCAAGGGGACACTAATTATGAATATACAACCTTCCTGGTCCTTATTGTTTAGCACTTTAACCGTTCCGTGGTGCAATGATACTATGGACTTGGTAAGATGCAGGCCAATACCTGTTCCTTCAAATTGGCGACTTTTATTATTGGAAACCTGGTAGAAACGGTTAAAAATATTGTCGATTTCCCCTTCCTTAATTCCTATCCCATTATCCTTTACACTAATATAGAATTGATTCTCTTTCTCTTTAACGCCAATACGTATTTCAATGATTCCATTTTGCGGGGTGAATTTTATAGCATTTGAAATTAAATTCTGAATAATTTTATCAAAATGGTTGGGATCTATAAAAGCCATAATTTCTGAATATGGATGTTTAATATCGAATTGAATTTCCTGACTTTCAATCTGGTCTTCAAAAAGAGAGACTATTGATTTTACATAGCTAATAATTTCTGTCTTTCTAAACTTTAATTCAATTTTTCCCTGGTCGAACTTTCTCGCGTTAATTAATTGGTTTAAAAGATGCAGGATCCTTTTTGAATTTCGCTCCATAATTTTATAGAGCTTCTGGCGATCTTCCTCCTCATCTGTTTTCATTAATTTTTTTAAAGGATTTATAATAAGGGATATGGGTGTTTTTATATCATGTGAGATATTTGTTAGAAATTGGAGCTTAGCTTCATTAATTTGTTCAGCTCGCAAGTGTTCCTGTAATTCCTTCTTTGTTTTGCGCCGTTGCAGTACTTGTTGGGCTATAACATAGGTAATAGCAATTAAAAGTAACAGGTAGGTTAATTTGGCCCAGGTTGAAAAATACCAGGGTGGGTGAATTATTATGGTCAGTTTCTGCTGGTTTGAGTATTCTTCATAATCTTTGGCCCCCACTTTAAAATTATAGGTTCCAGGTTCAAGATTATTAAAGGTTACCGTATTGATCCCGGGCCTTAATTTTATCCAATTTTCTGAATTTATGGAATAAGAATAGGTAATCCATTGCTGGTTTTTAAACGCAAATGAAGAAAATTCAATACTAAAGTCGTTATCTTGGTGTGCCAGTTCAATAGTGTCTGCATCAATAATCGCTTTTTCCACGATAGAAAAAGGACCAGATTTCATTCCTTTTTTAACAGGTTCGTCCTGAAGATAAAAACCTGTAATCCTCAGGTCCACTTTGCTATCTTTCGATTTTATCTTTGAAGGATTAAAAAAAGTGACTCCATTAGTGCTTCCAAAGAACAAGCGCCCATTATCATCAGAATAGGATGCATTTTTATTGAATTCGTTTCCCTGAAGCCCATCGCGGAAATAGTAATTTTTAAATTCCTTAGAGAGAAGGTCAAATTTTGAGATGCCATGGTTGGTGCTAATCCAAAGGTTGTTGTTGCCGTCTTTTTCTATAGCACATATTACATCACTTGGTAGGCCTTGCTCGGTAGTGTATATTTCTGTAATAGTATCGTTCTTAGGTTTGAAAAATAAACCTTCAGAAGTGCCAATCCATAAATTCAATTCTTGATCTTCATAGAGGCTATAAATAATTTTATTGTTTAAAATATGATTTTTTCCGTCCTGATCAAGAAAGCTATTTTTTTCCAAATCCAAAATGGAGAGTCCGTCATAGGTTCCTATATAAAGCTTATTGGTTTTGGAGAGGAGTAAGCAATTAATCCATTTATTATGTAAATGGTCATTTTCGGTGGCCCCTTTAATGATATTTTGATTTTTGGATGTTTCCGTTTCAAGATTGTAAGAATAAAGTCCATATCCCAGGGAGCCAACCCAGAGAATTTTTTGATTGTCTTCAATAATACTGTAAATTCTTTCTACAGCATTATTGTTCTCGTCTTTCAGATTTTGAATAAACGTTAACTCCCTGTTTTTTCGGTCAAGCTTTGCTAAACCTTTACGGTATGTACCCACCCATAAATCGTTTTCTGAGTCCTGGTAAATACTCATAATACTAGGAGAACCTTTTTTGGCATTGATTCCTACATGAAAACGCCTATTTTTTTCTTCGGTTATTCCATACAGGCCATCCCCATCGGTGCCTACCCATAACATGCCGTCATTGCCTTTAAATACAGACATGATACTATTAGAGCCTATAATGTTATTTTTGACAGATTGGTATCCTATGTAATCAAAATTATTGACCTTATCAGGGATTAGCAAAACACCTTTTTGATAAATGCCGAGCCAGATATTATTGGCTTTATCCTGTATAATTGAATGCACCTTGGTTTTCTTAAAGTCGAAATTAGCGATGCTAAAATCCGTTACACTCATTTTTCGTTTTACGGGATCATAAATCTTAAGGCCGCTACCATCGGTGCCAACCATCACTTCATTCTCTTTATTTACAAAAAGCGTTTTAATAGGTAAGTTTCTCGAATCTTCTATAAAATTGAAAATGTCATTTTCTTGATTGTAGCAAAATAGGCCTTTGGTTAAACTTCCAACATAGAGATTGCCTTTTTCGTCCTGAGTAATACTTGAAATATGAGTTTCATGATCAGCCTCAATAAAATATTCGGTAATTTCACCTGTTTTGGTAATTTTAAAAAGACCCCTATCCTGGCTAAGCGCCCATAGATTTTCCTTCTTATCTTCAAAAATCCCTTCCAGATAATAACTGGGCACCATTTCGCCCAGTTTACGCGCCATAAGTTTGCCCTTTTCCTGTTTCAATTTAAAAATTCCCTGACCGGATGTGCTTATTAAAATATCTCCATTTTGCCTTTCAATAATTGAAGTGACATGAGCAGGAAAGGTGGTGTTGTTCTCTATTAATAAGGGAATCTCATGGAATTCCTCGGTCGCATGGTCAAAATATTGCAGGCCATTAAAAAAACCGAAATATAAAACCCCTGCACTATCCTGGAATATAGACTTTACATAATTGTTCAGAATAGAAGTAGAATCCTGTTTATTTTGTTTGTATATAGAGAATTTTGCTCCGTCATACCTGTCTAACCCATCTTCGGTGGCAATCCAGATATAACCCTTATTATCCTGATAGATTTGGTTTATCAAACTACTGGAAAGCTCAGCATCTGTAGAAAATAGGCTTCCTACTTGACTATAGGTAACTATTGGGAATAAAAGAAGGAGAGTTAAAAATAGATAATATCTATTTAAAAGAGCTATTTCAACATTGGATTCTTTCATATAGACCGATTAGGATAGTTTGCGATATGAAATTCTTCCGTTTTCTTCAGGTAGAATTTTGGTAATTAAAAAATAGTGTAGGTTTGGAAATGCTTATGGTTTCTAAGACCACAAGTTATATAATATTTATTACATTAGCAATATGTTGCAGGTTTATAATAAAAGAAGCCTAAATTTATCTATTATATTGGAGGAAAGTATAGATTCAATATAAAGCTAAAAATCACCTAAGTGCAATGAAACAATTCTTAAAAGGATTTTTATAGAAATTTATATTTGATACCTAAACTCTATAAAAATTATTAATTTACCATAAATCAATAAAAATATGATGGTCAAAATTTTAATTGCAGTTATGCTAGTCCTTACTATTAGCGTAAATGGACAGGTCACTAAAATAACATTAGAGGTCTCTAAAGATGCTCCCAAAATCAGCAAACATATCTATGGTCATTTCGCTGAACATCTGGGAAGGTCTATTTATGATGGTTTTTATGTGGGAGACACTAGTGCCATTCCTAATAAAGATGGCGTTAGAATAGATATAATTGAAGCCTTAAAAGAAATAAAGATACCAAATCTAAGATGGCCTGGCGGCTGTTTTGCCGATACTTACCAATGGAAAGATGGAATAGGCCCGCAAAAAGAAAGGCCTGCCATGGTAAATGCATGGTGGGGTGGGGTAACCGAAGATAATAGCTTCGGAACCCATAACTTTTTAAATCTTTGTGAGGAACTGGGCGCCGAGCCTTTTGTTTCGGGAAATGTGGGTAGCGGAGCGGTAAAAGATTTTACCGATTGGATACAGTATACCAACCACGCAGAAGGAAGTCCTATGGCTAAATTGAGGGCTGAAAATGGACGGGAAAAACCCTGGAATGTAAAATATTGGGGAATTGGAAATGAAATGTGGGGTTGCGGCGGTAATATGACTGCGGAATATTATGCCAATATTTACAAACAGTATTCAACCTTTATGAGCAGTTGGGAAAATGAAAATGATCTTTACAGAATTGCTGCCGGTGCTTCGGGGGGCGACTATCACTGGACTGAAGTCTTAATGCGCGATGTTCCAAAATCTTTAATTGAAGCGGTGGGACTGCATCATTATGCTGTAATTGACTGGGAAAATAAGGGTTCTGCTACAGGATATGACGAGGAAATTTATTTCAGAAGTATGGAAGAAGCCCTTAAAATGGAAGAGTTTGTGGTTAAACATTCCGAGGTAATGGATAAATATGATCCTAATAATGAGATAGACCTTGTTGTTGATGAATGGGGCGGATGGTATGATGTTGAAAAGGGTAGCAACCCCGGATTTTTATACCAGCAGAATACCATGAGGGATGCTATGATTGCCGGGACTACGCTGAATATTTTTAATAATCATAGCGAAAGGGTGAAGATGGCCAATTTGGCCCAAACCGTAAATGTTTTACAGGCAGTGTTACTAACAGAGGGTGAAAAAATGATCCTTACGCCAACTTATTATGTTTTTAAGATGTATACTGTCCACCACGATGCACAGTTGTTACCGGTTGATTTTAATTCGCCGCAGTATTCTTTTGAAGGAGAATCTTTGCCGGCAATTTCTGTTTCAGCTTCTAAAGATGAAGCCGGGAATACTCATATTTCTTTGGTGAATATAGATGCTAAAACTGAATACAAAATTGAAATTGATTTGGAAGGCCTCAACACAAATAATATAGAAGGAGAAATACTGAAATCAGAAAAAATGCAGGATCATAATTCTTTTGACGATCCGGATAAAATTAACATCACTGAATTTAAAGATTTTAAGCTGAGAAATGGTAAGTTGGAGGTTAGTTTGCAACCATTCTCTGTAGTTGTGTTATCTTCTAAATAATAAAATATGAAATTGTTCTTTGCTGGTATTAAATAATTTCTAATCTATTGGTTTGCCTTGCTGCTACTGTAATGGTTTGTCAGCAGGCCAAATTGCAGGCTTTAAAGCTTGAAGATGTCGGGGTTCTCCAGGAGATGTTAGCCGATTTAAATTATTCCTTAGAATTAAAACCGGATAAACTTTTAGTCCCGTTCTTGCGCGAATCTGGCTTAGATCCAAAAGAAGAAAGTCAGATTCCCTGCTCGAATATGGTTTAAATGAATTGCCAATGGCGGCTATATTGGGGGGATCCCCGGAAGTAAAGAATTGTGGAATGAAATTGCCAAAATTACACCTTGATCAAATGGGTAGATTGCCTTTGTATTAGGGAAGTTTTTAAAATGAGATGTATTGGTTTAGAAGGAATTTTTTTGTCCAGTCTATTGATTAGGGTGCTGGCTGCAATGGTTCCTTGTTCTTTAGCTTGTTGGTCCACTACGGTAAGGGAGGGTACATAATTTTCAGCCAAAATCCCGTTGGTAAAGCCAATAACTGAGATGTCTTCAGGGGCTTTATAAGAATTTTTAAGGGCATATTTAATTGTTGTAATTGCAGATAATTCATCCGCAGCCAAGATTCCGTCTACCTTAATTTTTTGCAATTGCTCCAGCAACAATTTTTCGAAGGAATTGTAATTTTCAATATTCAGAATACAGCTTTTTATCCCTGTATTTTTAATGCCGTCTAAATATCCCATTTTCCTTTTCTCTCCCACGCTAGTGCCGTAAATTGTAGAAAGGAAAATGATATTTTGGCATCCTGTTTTTCTCAAATGTTCAGTAGCTTCTTTTGCAGCCAGTTGGTCATTTATGCTAATTTTATCGCAAATCATCTTCTCAAAAGTGCGGTCAAACAGAACTATTGGAAAATCGTATTTAAGAGCCTCTTCAAAGTGCCCGTAATCCCCCGTGATTTGCGCTTCTTTAGATAGAGAAATAATCAGTCCATCTACACTCCCGTTTATCAAGGTCTTAATACTCTCAGATTCCTTTTCCCTGGAATCGTTAGATAAACAAATAATTATTTTGTAACCTTTTGAGTTCGCTTCAGTTTCAATCCCATGAATAGCCATAGCAAAAAAATGAGAAAGCAAGTCGGGAACAATAACTCCTATTGTTTTGGTCCTTTTTGACTTTAAGTTTTGAGCAGATTTATTGGGGGTATAATTATATAAAAGGGCCATATTTTGCACTTTGGCCCTGGTTGATTCGCTTATTTCCGGACTGTTGTTTATTGCCTTGGAAACTGTGGAAACCGCAAGATCCAATAATTTGGCAAGATCCTTTAAGGTGCATTTTTTTTTCATAATTATTGATTTGCAAAATGAATAACTGACCGGAGTATAATGGTTTCAGCAGTTTCTTTAAGGTTTCAATTTTCACGGATAATTATCTGTTACAAACATTTTATATTTCTTATGAAACACTATAAAACATGGCGAAAAATAACTCCAACTCCTGAAGGAATTTAGATGCCTTTTTAGAAAACAAGCTATTCTAATGGGTGATTTTGAATTTTGCTTAAAATTCTTTTAAATAAAAAATATTCTGGCATCTTAAAATTCAAAACTAAAACCATTTTTGGTCAGTTTTTTATAGATCTCGTGGTCAAATTTATAAAGTTTAGCTGCTCGGTGTGATACATCCTGTTGCTTTTCTTCCAGACCTTTAAGTAATTTCATTTTCAGGAACTTTCGGCGAAAATTGGGCTTGTCCATCTCAACGCCTAAAATTTCTTCATACAATTGCATAAGTTGCAATAAGGTGAATTTTTCGGGGAGCAGGTTAAAGCCGATAGGAGCCTGCCGCACTTTTTTTCTAAGGTGTTCTAAACTGTAATTAAGTATATCGGTGTGGTCATAAATAAGATCTGGGATATCTTTGATCTTATACCATTTCACGTTGGAAGCTGTTAAACCAGCTTTTAGTTTGTATATTTCTTTCTTGATCAGTGCATAATAGCCAATGGTAATAACCCTGCCCAAAGGAAATCTGTCCGGGGCTCCAAATGCTTTTAGCTGTTCAAGATAAATATTTTTTAGGTTGGTCAGTTCATACAGGAGTCTTTGTGCCGCCGCATCTATATCTTCCTCCTTTAAGATCCATCCGCCGGGTAATCCCCATTCGCCTTTTCTTATTCCGTGAGCGTGTTCTGCTAGGAGAACCTCAAGACTTCCATTTTCGAAGCTGAAGATGACACAATCTATCGTAATTGATTTCATCACATCGGCTTCAGTCAATTCACCTGTTTCATGATAAATCTGTTGTTTTTTCATAGTATTGTTTCGCAAATAAAAGTTATTCATTTAAAATTATATTATTTTTTTTACTTCTTGATAATTATATTTTAAATAAAAGGCATTAATTAATTGCTAATATAAAAATAATTATTTATACTTGTAGTCAATTTAACAATAAGAATTTTCTTAATGAAAACATTCAACAAAAAATACATTGTTTTAATTACGGTAGTTGCCAGTTTAGGCGGATTACTCTTTGGTTATGATACCGCGGTAATTTCAGGAGCAGTTGGTGCTCTTGAGAATTATTTTATAACAAATCTTGAAAATGATCCCGTTCTGGCTGTTGCAGCGATTCTTCAGTTTAAAATAATTATAAGTCTGTGTATAATCGCAATAGGTTTGTTGTTTGGCTCCTTTATTTTAAAATTCTTCAAAAAAAGTACTGCTTATTTGGTTATCGCAATTATTTTATTGTTGGGTGGAGCACTGTTTTATTTCCAGTTTTTAACCCTACCGGGTGAATTAACCGAAAATTTAAAAAATTCAATTTTAGGTTTTATGATAAGTAGTGCCTTGGTAGGTTGTATAATAGGGGCATCCTTGGGTGATAGAACGGCTAATTCAATTGGGAGGAGGAACGGATTGATTTTGGCAGCATTGTTATTCATGCTTTCAGCAATTGGCTCTGCGTATCCGGAGATGATGAATATTTTTCTTGGGGACTCTTTATCCTCCTTTATTGTTTATAGAATTATAGGGGGAATGGGAGTTGGACTGGCAAGTATGCTGGCGCCATTATACATTGCGGAAATGGCTCCTGCCAATATAAGGGGAAAACTGGTTTCTTTTTATCAACTGGCCATTGTATCCGGTATGATGATAGTATATTTCGTCAATTATTTCATAGTACAGGGTCAAACCCAGGTTTGGGTAAACCAAACCGGATGGCGCCAAATGTTTCTTTCAGAAAGCATTCCGGCTTTTGTGTTTTTTATCTTCTTGTTATTTGTTCCTAAAACCCCGCGTTACTTGGTGATGAAAGGAAAAGATGCCGAGGCAATGAGTGTTCTTAATAAACTTAATCCGCCGGAAAATGCCGTTCAGATTTTAAAGGACATAAAGGCTTCCTTCTCGGTTAAAAAAGCACACTGGCTATTTTTTGGTTGGGGGGTTATCATTATAGGATTATTGCTCTCAGTTTTTCAACAATTTGTAGGAATTAATGTTGTGCTGTATTATGCTCCTGAAATCTTTAGGGGAATGGGAATGAAAACGGATGCTTCCCTTTTGCAAACAATTATTGTGGGAGCTATTAATATGATCTTTACAGTTGTCGCAATTTTCACTGTGGATAAGTTTGGACGTAAAAAGTTGATGATGATAGGTAGTGGATTTATGGCAGTTAGTATGATTGGGCTCGGGTTTGCATTGTTTTCAGGAAGCACAGGTATGCTTGCCCTTCTTCTTATGCTGGTTTATATCGCAGCTTTTGCGATGTCCTGGGGGCCTGTTACCTGGGTGCTGCTCTCTGAAATTTTCCCTAATTCCATTAAGGGAGTTATGGCCGTGGCGGTGGCAATTCAATGGTTGGCAAATTTAATGGTATCCTGGACCTTCCCAATGATGAATAATAATACAGGTTTGGTAGAAATGTTCAATCACGGATTCCCATATTGGATCTATGGAGGAATGGCGGTTCTTTCGGGACTGTTCATCTGGAGGTTTGTTCCTGAGACAAAAGGAAAAACCCTTGAGGATATGGAAAATTTATGGAAACCCACAAAGAAAATTAAAGTAAAAATTTAATGATATGTATTTTTTAGGAATAGATTTAGGTAGTTCTTCTATAAAACTTTCGGTTCTAGATGCTGAGAAGGGCTTAAGCATATGTTCTGTCAAAGTGCCGGAAAATGAAATGGAAATTGTTGCCCCGAAATTTGGATGGGCAGAACAGGACCCGGATATGTGGTGGGAGTATGTGAAACAAGGAATTCATCTTTTAAAGAAAAAAAATCAGATTGATTTAAAAAAAATCAAGGGCATTGGGATTGCTTATCAAATGCATGGCCTGGTACTCACCGATGATCAATTAAATCCGGTTCGACCCTCAATTATCTGGTGTGACAGCAGGGCAGTAGAAATAGGAGAAGAAGCCTATCAAGGGATTGGACCTGAAATCTGTCAAGATCAAATTTTAGGAAGCCCGGGTAATTTTACTGTTTCTAAATTAAAATGGGTTAAGGATAATGAACCTGAAATTTTTAAGAAAGCTTCTTTTATGATGGTTCCTGGAGATTTTATTGCTGCAAAGCTTTCGGGAATTGCACAAATAAGTACCTCAGGATTATCTGAAGCCGCATTGTGGGATTTTTCTAAAGGAACCTTGGCAACCCAGGTTTTGGATCAAATGGGTCTTTCAAAAAATCTTATTCCTGAAATTGTTCCAAATTTTGGAGATCAGGCTACGGTGACACCAGAAGTAGCACTGGAGTTGGGACTAGCTCCTGGAGTTAAAATTACGTACCGTTCCGGGGATCAACCAAACAATGCTTTTTCCTTAAATGTTTTAAAACCAGGGGAAATTGCAACTACGGCAGGTACCTCGGCTGTAATGTATGCTGTTAGCGATCAAAACACAAACGATGCACAAAACAGGATAAATACTTTTTTACATGTCAATAATACTGAAGTAGAGAAAAGTAATGGCGTTATGCTCTGCATAAATGGTTCAGGAATAACATACCAATGGCTGCGTAAAATTATTTCCCTGGGCCGTACAGATCTCATTTCTTATGAGAAGCTGAATGCTGAAGCGGCAAAAGTGGCTCCCGGTTCTGAAGATCTCAGGTTTTATCCGTTTGGAAATGGTGTTGAACGAATCTTCAACAATAAAAAAGTGAATTCCGGAATAGAAAATATCAACTTCAATATTCACAAGCCAGCACATCTTATTCGATCTGCCTGTGAAGGGATTGTATTTGCCATGAATTACGGATTTGAGGTTATGAAGTCTGTTGGCGCCTCGGGAGAGGTAGTCAGAGCAGGAAAGGATAACCTTTTTTTAAGCCCTGTTTTTAGGGAAATTTTTACAAATACGACACAAACCACCTTAGAGCTTTACAATACTTCGGGATCTGAAGGTGCCGCAAGAGGAGCAGCATATGGATATGGATTCTATTCCCAATTTGAAGAAGCCTTTGAAAGCCTGAAATGTTTGGAAAGAATTGAACCGGATAATTCCCTCTCTTCTCAATATCAGGAAATTTATGGAAAATGGAAAGAAAATATTAAAATAGAAGAGTGATTAATAGAAGAGTGATTAATAGAAGAGTGATTAATAGAACATACTGAGGCATTGCTCCTGGAATAGGGAAGATTTATGCGAATTACATTTAAAAATTTAAAATTTAAAAATTTCATTTATGGAAACTAAAACATTTTTTAAAAACATCGGTACGATAAAATTTGAAGGAAAAGAGAGTAAAAATCCTTTAGCTTACAAGTGGTATGATGAAAGTAAGGTTGTGGCCGGGAAAACCCTTAAAGAGCATTTGCGTTTTGCGATGGCTTATTGGCATACCATGAATAATAAGGGTGGAGATCCATTTGGAGCTCCTACCGAAACCTTTGAATGGGATAAAAAAGGCGATGCAATTAGCCGGGCAAAAGATAAAATGGATGCCGCTTTTGAGTTTATGGAGAAGTTGGGATTGCCTTATTATTGCTTCCACGATGTAGATGTTGTGGATGATACTCCCTCACTTTCAGAATTTGAGGGACGGATTGAAACTATGGTAGATTATGCCAAACAAAAACAGGCAGATTCCGGCATCAAACTTTTATGGGGAACTTCCAATTTATTCAGCGATCCCCGTTATATGAACGGAGCTTCCACCAATCCAAATTTTGATGTAGTGGCTCGTGCTAGTGCACAGGCCAAAATTGCCATAGATGCAACCATCGCTTTAGGTGGAGAAAATTATGTGTTCTGGGGAGGTCGTGAAGGCTACATGAGTTTGT
>Ga0314774_1001864_pt1 | contig 12712 bp, 9 predicted proteins | sample MetaGCBIA2018_FD_204515 | JGI IMG/M metagenome (GOLD analysis project Ga0314774, IMG submission 204515) | Cryopeg brine microbial communities from Beaufort Sea near Barrow, Alaska, United States - CBIA 2018 | ecosystem: Environmental > Aquatic > Marine > Coastal | place: USA: Alaska | collected... | reverse complement strand
CGCTCACCGTCGGCGTGGTGACGCGACCCTTCAGCTTCGAGGGACGGCGCCGGTTCGACCAGGCGGAAGCCGGCATTGAGAACTTGCGCGATGAGGTCGACACGCTCATCGTGATTCCCAACGATCGTCTTCTGGACATCCAGGACGCAAACCTCTCCGTGCTCGGTGCCTTCGCGGCGGCCGACCAGGTTCTCCAAGGCGGCGTCCAGGGCATTACGGACCTCATCACCACCCCCGGGCTCATCAATGTCGACTTCAACGATGTGAAGTCCGTCATGAAGGGCGCAGGCACCGCACTCATGGGCGTCTCCAGCGCCCGCGGCGAGAACCGCGCGCTCGTGGCCGCGGAAGGCGCAATCGCATCCCCGCTGCTCGAGGCGTCGATCGAGGGTGCGCATGGCGTGCTGCTGAGCATCGCGGGCGGCTCCAACCTCGGAATCAAGGAAGTCGAGACCGCAGCCAAGCTGGTGCGCGAGGCCGCGCACCCCGAGGCGAACATCATCTTCGGTACGGTCATCGACGATGCCCTTGGCGACGAACTGCGCATCACGGTCATCGCGGCAGGATTCGACGGGGGAGCCCCGCCGGTCCGCCGCAACCAGGGCGCGTTGGGCACCGTTGCGGGCGCCGCGCCCGCACCCTCGGCCGAGGAGTTGGAGCCGGTTGACGCGCCCGTCGAGGTGGATGTCCTCCCGACGTCGCTCACCGACTCTGGGCCGATGGCTCGTCTTGAGCCCTCGCCGCGCACGGATGCGATCCACGTGCATCCCTCGTGGTCGGACGATGACGCCTTGGACGTCCCGGAGTTCCTCAAGTAGGAATGGACGCCCGGCTACCCGTCAGGGCATTCTTCACCGATCGCCACGACGGCGTGAGCGTGAGGCCATACGAGAGCCTCAACCTGGCCACGCACGTCGGCGACGACCCCGCCGCCGTTGACACCAACCGTGGCGTCGTGGAAGAACTCGTGGGCGTGCCCGTGATCTTCATGCGCCCCGACCACGGGATCGCGGTCGCAAGGCTCGACGAGTCCTACCTCGATGGCCGCGAGCCCCCCGTGGCGGATGTGCTCATCACCACCGTCAAGGGGCTCGGGCTCGCGACCCTCGCAGCCGACTGCATCCCACTCCTGGTGCACGATGCGTCCTCGGGTGCGGTGGCGGCCGCGCACATCGGCAGGGAGGGGCTGAGGAAGGGCGTCGTCGATGCCGCCGTCGCCGCGATCATCGACTCGCACCACCATGGGGAGCACCCGGAGTCCGTGACCTTCAGCATCGGGCCGTGCATTTGCGGCAAGTGCTACGAAGTCTCGGGCCAGGTGAGGTCCGCGGTGTCGCGGCGCCACCCCTTGGCGGCGTCGACCACGAGCTGGGGCACGCCGTCGCTGGATCTTCCGCGTGCCGTGGCGGGACGGTTGGCGGAACTCGGCTTCACCCGCGTCCTCCGTCACGAACACTGCACGTTCGAGGAGTTGGAACTCTTCTCGTATCGGCGAGAGGGGACCACCGGGAGGCAAGCGGGGGTCATTGTGTGCGAGGGGCCGCAGTCGTGACCACGTGGACTGCCCGGCGTGTCGATGCGGGGCGGCAAGCCCCGGACAACCTACCGTTAAGGATGCAGGACCCAGCAAGCAAGAGCGGAGCGAAACCATGAGCGCTATGCGCAAGGCGATGCAGTACTTCGGTTTCGAAGTCGCGGACCGTGACGACTACGACTACGACTATGCCGATGAGGAGCTCGCACCCGTGACGAATCTGCATGATGTCTCTCACGTGCGGGAGCAGCACGATTCTCGCCCGCGGACGTCGGCCGTACGCCAACAGGGCCCCCAGTCGGCCGAACACGGTGACTTGCGACGCATCCAGACCATCAAGCCGCGGGCATACAGCGACGCGCGCCTGATCGGCGAGGCGTTCCGTCAGGGCGTTCCGGTCATTATGAACCTCACGGAAATGACCGATGCCGAGGCGAAGCGACTCGTGGACTTCTCTGCGGGCCTGTCCTTTGGACTGCACGGCAACATCGAACGGGTCACGACGGCCGTGTTCCTGCTGTCTCCCGCGCACGTCGAAATCGCCGTTGACTCCGCGCCCCCCGCTGCCGACTCAGGATTCTTCTCGAACTAGCATCGAGCACTGCCCGATCGGACCGTGGCGCTCGGTTACCCTTGACCCGTGATCTTCGCCATAAACCTCGCGCTCTTTGCGCTGCTCATCCTCATGCTCATGTTGCTCGCGCGTATCGCGTTGTCGTGGGTCTTCACTTTCGCGAGGGACTGGCAGCCCCGCGGGGTTTCCGCGCTCGTGGTGGAATCGGTGTACGTCGTCACCGATCCCCTCATCAAGCCGCTGCGCCGCGTCTTGCCCCCGCTCACCATCGGAATGGTGCGAATTGACGTAGCATTCTTACTTGTCTTCTTCGCCGTGATCATCTTGCGTTCGGTGCTCACGCAGATGCTCTTCAACCTCGGGGGATAGCAGCAAGGAACTCAAGTGCTTTCCGATACGTAGGGGGAGTACGTGAATATTGACAAACCGGCGGACGCACGGCTCCGCCCTAACGTGTGAGGAGGGACGACGCATGGCACTGCTCACCGCCGAAGAGGTCCTGAACAAAGCCTTCTCGAAGACGAAGTACCGCGAGGGTTTCGACCAGGACGAGGTTGACGATTTCCTTGATGAGGTGGCCAACACCATTGCCGCCCTCACCGCTGAGCGTGACGAACTCCAGAAGCGCCTGGTGCAGGCCCCAGCGGACGGCGCAGTGGCGCCGGCATCGGCGGCAATGCCTGGTGCTGAGACCGCGCAGTCGCCGTCCCAGTCCTTGCTGCAAGCCGCTACCGACCCGAACCCGCCGTCGGCCACGACCATGCTCGCCATGGCTCAGAAGCTGCACGACGAGTACGTTCAGGCTGGCGAGGAAGCTCGCGATCGCCTGACCGAAGAGGGCAAGGTCAAGGCCGAGACCATCGTCGAGCAAGCAGAGAAGGACGCGCGGGGACGTTTGCAGGGCCTCGAAACCGAGCGCGCCGACCTCGAACGCCGGATCGACGACTTGCGCCGTTTCGAGCGCGACTATCGAGGTCACTTGCGCAACTACCTCGAGAATCTGCTGGGAGACCTGGAGCACGACGCGTCGAAGGCGAGCGCGGGCCCCGTGGGTTCGCCTGCGGTCGAGCCGGCGCCGACGCCCGCGCCCGAACCGGCGAGTGCGCCTGAGGCTGTGCTGGCGTTCGGTGCACCAGAGGCCGTACCGGCGTTCGGTGCGCCAGAGGCCGCACCAGAGGCCGCACCAGAGGCCGCACCAGAGGCGGCACCAGAGGCCGCACCAGAGGCGGCACCAGAGGCCGCACCAGAGGCGGCACCAGAGGCGGCACCAGAGGCGGCACCAGAGGCGGCACCAGAGGCGGCACCAGAGGCGGCACCAGAGGCCGCACCAGAGGCGGCACCAGAGGCCGCACCAGAGGCCGCACCAGAGGTTCCTTGGTCGCCGTTGACCGCCTTCCCCGAGCCGTCGTTCCCCGAGCGGATCTCTCCCTTTGCCGACGCGCAGCCCCAAAGCGAAGCAGGGACGTTCGGTACTGCCGACCCGACGGCGCCGGAAGCCAAGCCTTTCCCGATTGCAGGCGACGGAGGTTTCGTCCAGGCCCCCACGAATGACGACGAGTCGGGCGAAAATCAGGACGACGCTCCACGCTGGAACTTCTAGCACCACCACGCTTCAACGCCGCGTCGGCCCACAAGGTCCGGCGCGGCGCTTTGCCTTCCCCGCGCAGTGAGACTACTCTCACTGCGTTACCCAAGTGAGGACCTCATGACAAGCACCGAAGTTCCCATCGTCAAGGTGGACCCCGCGGATCTCAAGGCCGCCGACGCGAAGGCGCTTGCCGTGCGCGAGGGCGAGGAGCCTTGGAAGGTCGGCGAATTGCGCACCATCGTGGTCACCCTGAACGCCGACGTGGATCGCCTTGTCGAGGAGTTCCGCGTCAGCGAGCACGACCTCGATGACCTCCTGCACACGTCCGAAGGTTCGGGTGACGATCAGGCCGACGCCGGGTCTACCGCTCTGGAGCGCGAGCAGGAAATGTCGATCGTCAACAACACCCGCGAGATGCTTGAGGAGTCGGTTGACGCATTGCGCCGCATCCAGAAGCACACGTTCGGTATATGCCTGTCGTGCGGCCAGGGCATCGGCAAGGCGAGACTGCAGGCCTTTCCCCGCGCCAAGTACTGCGTGACGTGCAAGCAGCGCGAGGAGCGCCGTTGAGGGTTCGCCCGGCCGTCTGGTTGGCTGCGACCCTCGTGGTCGCGATTGATGTGTTCACCAAGCAGTGGGCGCTTTCCGCGCTAGAGCCCGGCGTGCGTCATTCCGTACTAGGCGACGCGCTGTCGTTGCAACTGGTCTTCAACTCGGGCGCCGCGTTCTCGCTGGGCGAGAACTATACGTGGGTGCTGTCCGTCGTTGCCGCCGTGGTCACCGTCGGGATCGTGTACTACGCGAGGCGCGCCAGAACCCCCTTGGCCGTTGCGCTCTTGGGTGTCGCACTGGGCGGCGCGCTCGGAAACCTGATCGATCGCCTGTTTCGTGAGCCTGGCTTTGGGCGCGGCCACGTGGTCGACATGATCAACTACAACAATGTCTTTGTGGGAAATGTGGCCGACATTGCGATCGTCGGCGCAGCCTTGGTCTTCGTGGCCTTGAGCCTGTTTGGCAGGCGCCTCCTGGAGCCTGCGGCGAGTGACTCGGAACCCGCAGATAGCACCACGCCGTGAGTGACACCCGGTATTTGCCCGTGCCCGACGCGCTCCTCGGCGAACGCGCCGACGTGGCGCTAGCTCGGATGCTCGGGATGAGCCGCACCAAGGCGGCGGAGTTGCTTGACGCGGGCGGGGTCTCTCTCGACGGCGCGCCCATGGGCAGATCGGAAACCATGCGCGACGGCATCCTTGCCGTCGATATCCCGCAGCCCAACGCCGCGATGCCCGAGCCAACCATCCCCGGCGGCCTCAAGATCGTCTACGAGGACTCCGACATCGCCGTGATCGACAAGCCGGTGGGCGTCGCCGCGCATCCCTCGCCCGGTTGGGAGGGGCCGACCGTCACCGGCGCGCTTGCCGACGCGGGAGTCACGTTGGCCGCCGAGGGACCTGCCGAGCGGCAGGGCATCGTGCATCGGCTCGACGTCGGAACGTCCGGACTGATGGTGGTGGCCAAGACCGGGCCCGCATACTCGGCGCTCAAGCGGGCGTTCAAGGAACGCACGATCGACAAGGTCTATCACGCGGTGGCTCAGGGCCATCTGGAGCCCACGCGAGGCACGATCGATGCTCCGATTGGCCGTCACCCCAGCTCTGACTACAAGTTCGCTGTGGTCGAGGGCGGGAGGCCGTCCATCACGCACTACGAGGTGCTCGAGATGTTCCCCTCCGCTTCGCTCGTGGAGGTTCACCTTGAGACCGGGCGCACCCACCAGATTCGCGTGCACATGACCGCGATGAGACATCCCCTCGTGGGCGACCTCACGTATGGCGCGGATCCCGTGCAGGCCAAGAAGCTGAACCTCACGCGACAGTGGCTGCACGCCAAGGAACTCGCGTTTGCGCACCCCACACGCGGGGACGAACTGCGTGTGGTGTCGGAGTATCCCGACGACCTTGCGGCTGCGCTTGCGAAACTGCGAGGGTAGGCCCATGCAAATCGTCCCTGTCACCACCCCCGAGCAACTCGAGATAGCACTCGCGATCCGTTTCGAGGTCTTCGTCGATGAGCAGGGCGTGGACCCGGCTGCGGAGCGGGACGCGCTCGACCCCGATCCCAGGACCTTCCACTCCTTGGTGGCCGACGACGAGGGCATCCCGCTGGCGACCGGCCGCTTGCTTGCGCCTCACACCGACGTCTTTCACGGCGAGGGTTCCTTCGGGGCCATGGATCCGGCGTTGCCGCACATCGGTCGCGTGGCCGTGCGCAAGGTGGCGCGCGGTACCGGCGCGGGGAGGGCGCTCATGCTCGAATTGGAGGCGCAGGCCCTTGCGAGACATGGTGCCGGTGGCAGCGTGCGCGTCGAGTTGAGCGCCCAGGACCAGGCAATGCCGTTCTACGAGAAGTTGGGGTACACGCCCTACGGCCCCGCGTACTTGGACGAGGGCATTTCGCACCACGACGCATTCAAGGTCGTCACGGGCGCGTAATCCGGGCTAGGTGGGCGGCGCGGCGAGCACGCCGCGGATCCGCTTCTCGCTGACGGGTCCGTCGGTGCCCAACTGCTGGGCAAAGAGCGACACCCTGAACTCCTCGATCATCCACCGCGCCGTGTCGATCCGAGCGGCGCGCGCCGCATCCGGGCTGCTCCCAGCGGCTGCTTCGCGTTCGCGATCGAGTTCATCCGCGATCTCCCGCACGCGCCAGGCCAACTCCGCGTCCCGCGCCGAATGTGACTGCGCTTTTTCGATGCGGTGGCGCGCCGCCTTGAGATAGCGCGGCCCGTGTCGCAGCCGATCGGGCGGGGTGCGCGATAGGAATCCGTCGCCCGCGAGGTCCGACGCGAGGGCGCGCACGTCCGCCAAGGTCGACAGCAGCGCCATGGAGGTGGTGGCGCGGATGTCTCCGTCGAGCGCGCGGGAGGCCTCCACAATCGGGACGACGAGCTCCACGATGCGATAGATCTCGTCCTCGAGCAGGTCGCGCACATGATCGCGAGCCGCCGCGTAGGCGTCGGCCGAACGCACCGCATCGGCATCCACGGCGTCGCCGCCAGGTGTGGTCAGTGCGCGGATGGCCGTGAGCTGCAGGTCGGCGACCAGCGCATCGGTGGTCCGGTAGCCGGACGCCGCGAGCGTCAACGACTGCGCACTCGTCCAGCGCGAGGTGACCCGTTTGGTGGCCAATCCGCACTCGGTCAGCAGGAGCCGCCGCACGCCGTCCGCATGTACCGCGTCACGCTCGGGCGCGTCGGCGAGGATTCGCAGCGCCGCGCCACCCTTCTCGTTCACGATGCCCGGGTAGCCGCGTATGATCACGCCGCCGCCCACGTCGGACTCGATCACGTCGGGAAGGGCGCCACTAGGCAGGCCCGCTGGCCATGTGCCCAGTTCACCCTTCTCGACGACCGGCCCGCCAGCGAAGGTCGCCGGAGACGGCTTTGCCGGGGTGGAAGCGGAGACCTTTCCGTTGCGGCCAGCAGCGGGGGCCGCTCCCACGGCCCGCCTCACCGCATCGGCGGTCTGAGGGGCGAGCGAGCGCTTGAGTGCGAGCAGATGCGTCGACTCGTCCACGACGCTCTCGCGGCCGTTCTTGTGTTCCACGATCCGGAAGATCATCTTCAGGTGGGACGCGAGGCGGTCGTCGACCTCGTCCCACGCATCGGGCGGGGTCACCGCGTTCCTCAGTTCGCGCGTGGCCCGCGAGAAGGCGTCGCGATAGGACTCCGCCTGGTCGCCGGCGCGGGCAAGATCCTCCCAAGCGGGGGTGTTGCTCGCCATCCACGCGACGATGTTCCGCGCAGCGTCGGGCGCGGGCACCAGCAGGCGTCGCACGGGCTTGGGCAGCGCCCTGATGGTCGCGGTGGTCAGCTCCGGCAGCATTCCCGGGACGAGCCAATCGAAGCCGTCTGGCGTGACGCGGGGGAGCACGGCGAGGGGGATGTGGACGGTGACCCCGTCGGCGTCGGCTCCCGGCTCGAATTGGTAGGTGAGCGGCAAGGTGAGCTCGCCTTGGGGCCAGGTGTCGGGGAACAGCGATGGGTCCACGTCGACCGCTTCTGGCATGAGCAGTTCGGTCGTGTACGTGAGCAGGTCGGGGTGCTCGCGCCGGGCGCCCTTCCACCAGCGGTCAAAGTGGGAGGCGGAGACGATGTGGTCGGGGATGCGCTCGTCGTAGAAGTCGAACAGCTCCTCTTCGCCCGCCACGAGCCCGAAGGTGCGGGTGCGTGCCTCCACGTCGGCGGCGTCGGCAAGCGCGGACTGATTGGCCTTCCAGAACTCGTGGTGGGTGGTCCACTCGCCCTGGACGAGAGCGTTCCGGATGAAGAGCTCGCGGGCCTCGGCAGGATTGACCTTGCCCCACAACACGCGGCGCTCGGCGATGATGGGCACGCCGTAGAGCAGCACCTTCTCGTGGGCCATGGCCGCGCCCTGCTTGGTGGACCAGTGCGGCTCGGAGTAGGTGTGCTTGGCCAGGTCGCCAGCGAGTTCCTCAGCCCACGCGGGGTCGATGCGGGCCACGTCCCGCGCCCACAGCCGGTTGGTCTCGACCAGTTGCGCGGCCATCACGAACGCCGGCGGCTTCTTGGACAGGGGAGAGTTGGGCTGGATCGCGAAGCGGGCGCCGCGCGTTCCCAGGTACTCGTTGGTGGCGCGTTTGCGTGCGCGCTTCATGGCGATGGCCTTCGCCTCGCCACGCAGGTGCGAGTAGCTCGACGCGGTCACCTTGCTCTCGTCCTGCATGCCGATCTGCGTGAGCAGGCCCGCGAGCACCGAGCGGTGGATCGCGTCCTCGTCCCACGTGTGCAGGAACGCCACTCCGTTGCCACCTCCGCCGTCGTCGGACGCGACGGGCTTGGCGGCGTGCGCCTTGATGTGAATTCCTACCGGTTTGGCAGCCTGGCGCAGTTGCTGGACCAGGTCTTGCCACTCGCGCACGCGCAAGTAGTTGAGAAACTCGGACCGGCACATGCGCCGGAAGGCGCTCCCCGACAGCTCGTGCTGGCGGTCCCTGAGGTACGCCCACAGGTTGAGGTAGCCCAACAGGTCCGACGTGGGGGTGGAGAAGCGCCGATGCTGAAGGTCGGCTTCGGCGCGCTTGTCGCTGGGGCGCTCACGCGGGTCCTGGATCGACAGCGCCGCCGAGATCACCGCGGCCTCGTAGGCGACCCCGTGGCGCTCGCCCTCGACGATCATCCGGGCCTGGCGCGGGTCGATCGGCAAGCGGGCGAGTTTGCGGCCCACGTCCGTCAGCCGCGTCTTGCCGCCGCGATTCGTGGTGACCGCCCCGAGGTCGGACAGCAACTGGATGCCGTCCTTGATGGAGCGGGTGTCGGGAGGCTCGACAAAAGGGAACGACGCGACGTCGTCGGGCGTCGAGACCACGCCCACCGAGATCATCTGCAGCAGCACGGAGGCTAGCGACGTGCGCAGGATCTCGGGCTCGGTGAAGTCGGGCCGCGACTCGAAGTCGTCTTGCGCGTACAGGCGGATGGCGATGCCGTCCGCGAGGCGCCCAGCGCGGCCGGCGCGCTGGTTGGCGCTCGCTTGGGAGATCGGCTCGATGGGCAGCCGCTGCACCTTCGTCGCCTTGGAATAGCGCGAGATGCGGGCGGTGCCCGGGTCCACCACATAGTGAATGCCGGGCACCGTGAGCGACGTCTCGGCCACGTTGGTGGCCAGCACGATGCGGCGGCGAGAGTGCTGGGCGAAGACCCGGTGCTGTTCGGCGGAGGACAGCCGGGCGTACAGCGGCAGGATCTCCACGGCTTGCGGGTGCTTGGGGTCGCGCACGCGCGGGCCCAGGTGGCCCTCGAGGGTGTCGACCGCGTCGCGAATCTCTCGCTCGCCGGAGAGGAACACCAGGATGTCGCCGTGGCCCTCCCGCATGAGCTCGTCGCAAGCATCGGTGATGCCCGTCATGAGGTCGCGTTCTTCGCCGCGCGTCTCGCCCGTGAGCGGCCGGTAGCGCATCTCCACCGGGTACGTGCGTCCCGTGACCTGGATGACGGTTGCGGGCTGCCGGGCGTCGGCATCGTCGTTCCCCGCATCGGCCCCCGCCCCAGCGTCGCCCCCCGCCCCGTTGGTTGCGGCATCGTCCGTGATGGGGCCGCCGGGGGCAAAGTGGCGAGCGAAGCGCTCCGAGTCGATCGTGGCGGACGTGATGATGATCTTGAGGTCGGGGCGGCGGGGCAACAGGTTGGTGAGGTAGCCAAGCAGCACGTCGATGTTGAGGCTGCGTTCGTGAGCCTCGTCGATGATGAGGGTGTCGTAGGTCAGGAGGTCCGGGTCGCGCTGGATTTGCGCCAGCAGGATGCCGTCCGTCATGACCTTGACGAGGGTTCGCTCCGACGACGTGTCGGTGAATCGTACCTGGTAACCGACCACGTCTCCGAGAGTCGTGCCCAGTTCCTCGGCGATCCTGTCGGCCACGGAACGTGCGGCAATGCGGCGCGGCTGGGTGTGCCCGATCTGTCCCGCGCGGCCGCGGCCCAGGTCGAGAGCGATCTTCGGGATCTGCGTGGTCTTGCCCGAACCGGTCTCTCCCGCGACGATCACGACCTGGTTGTCACGGATAGCAGCGGCGATGTCCTCGCGCCTGGCGCTCACCGGCAACTCTGCCGGGAAGGTGATGGCGGGGACCTCCACGGCGGCGCGCGCGGCCGCAGCCTGGGCGCGTGCGGGCGCGCGCTTGTCCGCGCGGTGAGAAGAGGTCATATACCCATTGTCGCGGTCACAGCGAGTGCGCGTCGACGGCTCCCGCTGTCTGCCACCGCGCCTAGAATCGTCACCATGCCTTCGCGCGACTTCGTCCACCTCCATGTGCACACGGAGTACTCGATGTTGGACGGCGCGGCCCGCATCACGGACCTCATGAAGCGGGCCAACGAGCTCGGCCAGAAGGCCATGGCGACCACCGACCACGGCTACCTCTTTGGAGCCTACGAGTTCTGGTCCAAGGCCACAGAGGCAGGCGTCAAGCCGATCATCGGGCTGGAGGCCTACCTCACGCCCGGCACGGCACGCTCCGACCGCACGCGCGTGAAGTGGGGCCAAGAGGGCCAAGCGGGGGACGACGTCAGTTCCGGAGGCGCGTACACGCACGCGACCATGTGGGCCAAGGACACGGCGGGCATGCACAACCTGTTCCGACTCGCGTCGTACGCATCCCTCGAGGGGCAGTTCTACAAGGCCCGCATGGACCGCGACCTGTTGCAGCGCTACTCGAAAGGCGTGATCGCCACCACGGGATGCCCGTCGGGCGAGGTTCAGACGCGGCTTCGGTTGGGCCAGTACGACGAGGCGCTCAAGGCCGCGGCGGAGTTCCAGGACATCTTTGGGCGCGAGAACTACTTCGTGGAACTGATGGACCACGACCTCCAGATCGAGAAGCGGGTGTTCGAGGACCTGCTGCGCATCTCCAAGGACCTTGGCGCCCCGCTGGTCGCCACCAACGACCTCCACTACTCGGCCAAGAGCGACGCGAAGACCCACGAGGCGTTGCTGTGCATCCAGTCCGGCTCAACCCTCGACGAGCCCACGTACGACCAAGGCGGCAAGCGGTTCGCGTTCAACGGTGACGGCTACTACGTGAAGACGGCCGAAGAGATGTGGGACCTGTGGGGCGACTACCCCGAGGCTCTGACCAACACCCTCGCGATCGCCGAACGGTGCGAGGTCGGCTTCAACACCACCGCCGACTACATGCCCCGCTACGCATGCCCGCCGGGGGAAGACGAACACTCGTGGTTCGTCAAGGAGGTCCAGCGCGGCCTCCACGATCGCTTCGGCGAGCGGATCCCGGCGCACGTGCAGGATCGCGCGAACTTCGAGATCGAGGTCATCGCCGACAAGGGGTACCCCGGATACTTCCTGGTCGTCGCCGACTTCGTGAAGTGGGCCAAGGACAACAAGATCCGCGTGGGCCCGGGCCGCGGCTCCGGTGCCGGGTCGATGGCGGCCTACGCGATGCGCATTACCGACCTCGACCCGATCCAGCATCAGCTCTACTTTGAGCGGTTCCTTAACCCGGAACGCGAGTCCAAGCCCGACTTCGACATCGACTTTGATGAGCGTCGTCGCGGTGAGGTGATCCGCTACGTGACCGACAAGTACGGCGAGGACAAGGTCGCCCAGATCGTCACGTACGGCACCATCAAGGCCAAGCAGGCGCTCAAGGACTCGGCGCGCGTGCTGGGCAAGCCGTACGCCTTGGGCGAGCTGCTCACCAAGGCGTACCCGGACCCGCAGCAGGGCCGCGACCTGTCGCTCGCCGCCGTGTTCGACGAGAAGAGCGAGCGCTACAACGAGGGCGGCGACTTCCGCGCGACCGTCGAGGCCGATCCCGAGGCCCGCGAAGTGGTGGACATGGCGCTCGGGCTTGAGGGTCTGAAGCGCCAATGGGGTGTGCACGCGGCGGGCGTCATCATGTCGTCCGAACCGCTCATCGACATCATCCCCATCATGCGCCGCGAGCAAGACGGCGCCATCATCACCCAATTCGACTACCCCACGTGCGAGGCCCTCGGGCTGATCAAGATGGACTTCCTGGGGTTGCGCAACCTGACGATCCTCGACGATGCCCTGGAAAACATCGTCGACAACGGCAAGGACTCGCTGGTTCTGGAGGACCTCGAGTTGGCGGATCAGGACGCTTTCGACCTGCTGGGCCGCGGCGACACGCTGGGCGTCTTCCAGCTCGACGGCGTGGCGATGCGGTCGCTGCTGCGGCAGATGAAGCCCGACACGTTCGAGGACATCTCGGCTGTGTTGGCGCTCTACCGGCCGGGCCCCATGGGCGCCAACTCGCACATCAACTACGCCGAGCGCAAGAACGGCCGCCAGAAGGTGGACTACATCCACCCCGAGCTCGAGGAGCCGCTACGCGAGGTCCTCGAGGTGACGTACGGGCTGATCGTCTACCAGGAGCAAGTGCAGCGCATCGCGCAGATCGTGGCCGGCTACACGCTGGGCGCGGCAGACCTGCTGCGCCGTGCCATGGGCAAGAAGAAGCC
>Ga0314774_1001863_pt1 | contig 12715 bp, 7 predicted proteins | sample MetaGCBIA2018_FD_204515 | JGI IMG/M metagenome (GOLD analysis project Ga0314774, IMG submission 204515) | Cryopeg brine microbial communities from Beaufort Sea near Barrow, Alaska, United States - CBIA 2018 | ecosystem: Environmental > Aquatic > Marine > Coastal | place: USA: Alaska | collected... | reverse complement strand
ATAAAACCCATGCTGGCCACCGCCACCAAAAAGATCTTTAACGACCCCAAATGGATCTACGAAATCAAATGGGACGGCTACAGGATGATCGCAAATATTAAAGATGGGAAAGCAGCTCTTTATTCCCGCAACGGAAACTCCTTCAATTCGAAATTTTCAAGATTGAAACGGGATCTGGAACAAATTTCGCATAATGTGATCCTGGACGGGGAGGTAGTAATCGTGGATAAAAAAGGAGTACCCGATTTTCAGAAACTGCAGAATTATGATGAACATACCCTGGGAGAATTGCGATTTTACGTATTTGATATGTTATATCTTAATGGCCTGAGTATGCTGGATCTACCGCTGGTTGAGCGAAAATCCCTGATAGAAGAAACTATTGAAGGAACTTATCACACCTTTTACTGTGAGCATATGGAAGGCATGGGCAGTACTTTTTACAAACGGGCCATAGATGCGGGAATGGAAGGGGTGATCGCCAAAAAAGCCGATTCAGCCTACAGTCCCGGATACCGAAGTGAGAACTGGCTAAAAATTAAGGCAGTGCAAAGCACAGAGGCAATTATATGCGGGTACACCGATTCTGAAAGCGGGGGTTCTATTTATGGTTCCCTTATCCTTGGAATGTACCAGGAGGAAAAGCTTAGCTATATCGGGAATTGTGGTTCCGGGTTTTCAGAAGCAGAACAAAAAAAGCTGCTGGTAAAATTCCGAAAGCTGGAATCGGAAGAAAGTCCGTTTAATAAGAAAATCAATTTAATAGGCAGAAAACCGCACTGGTTGAAACCTAAACTTATTTGTGAAGTTCATTTTACCGAATGGACCAAAACCGGAAGGTTGAGGCATCCCGTTTTCAAAGGCCTTCGGGATGATAAAAGCTTGACTGAAATTACAGGAGAAAAGGTGGTGGAGAATCCTGATAGTGTCAGCGAATTAGCCACTGCCAAAGCTTCAGCGAAGGCAGGTCATTTGGATATTGGCGGCATTGAAGTTCCCTTCACCAATCTTGATAAGATTTACTGGCCGGAATCGGGTTTCAGAAAATATGACCTTATAGATTATTATATCAAGGTTTCTGATGTTATTTTGCCCTATTTGATTGACCGCCCCGAGAATTTACACCGGCATCCAAATGGGATTGATCAACCGGGATTCTATCAAAAAGATAATGAAGGCATACTGCCGGAATGGATAGAGACTTTCCGGGTACACTCAAAATCCTCCAACAAGGATGTCGAATATCTTTTGTGCCAGAATGAAGCAACGCTGCTTTATATGGCAAATCTGGGTTGCATCGAGATCAACCCCTGGAGTTCACGCATTCAGCAGCCTGATAAACCCGATTTTACGGTGATAGATATAGATCCTTCAGAAAAAAACAGTTTTGAGGAGGTGATAGAAGTAGCCCTGGCTGCAAAAGAAGTTTTGGATAAGGCTAAGATCAGGGGTTATTGTAAAACCTCTGGCTCCAGCGGCTTGCATATTTATATTCCCCTGGAAGGAAAATATTCCTATGATGAAGGCCGGGATTTCACCAAATTGCTGTGCTATTTTATCCACGAAATGCTTCCGGAGACCACCAGCATGGAACGGAATATCAAGAAAAGGGGAAAAAAAATCTACCTGGATTATCTTCAGAACCGAAAAGCACAAACCCTTGCTGCGCCTTATTGTGTGAGGCCGAAACCGGGTGCTACGGTTTCAGCGCCTTTAAATTGGAAAGAAGTTAAACCAGGTTTAAAGATGGAAGATTATACCATAAAAACAATGCCTGGCCGAATTGATAAAATCGGCGATATTTTTAAGGAGGTGCTGGGAATGGGCATTGATATGGAAACGGCACTGCAAAATCTCAATGAGGATTAAAGTTCAAGGTTCAAGGTTTGTAGTTTATGGTTTCAATTTTGGGGTTTTCCGTTCCATGTTATCGAAAATTGATCGTAATTCAATCCACTAGAATCCCTAAACTTTTACCTGCTCTACCACAAAAAAACCGTCATTTCCCTGTGACTGGTAAAGGGGCATAAAAATATGCGCATCCCATTCGCTTCGAATTTCCATGCCATTTTGGTGGGCGAGGAGCTGTCCTTTTGAAATTTTCTGAAAATTCTCAAAGCCAGGTTCCATTTTGAATTCATCTGAATTCTCCAGGCCGTGACGGTGAATAATCTCAAAGGTCTTTTGGCCGGGGGCATTTTCCTTAACGAATTTATCTACACAATCAGGGAAACACGAGATTTGGTTAAGGTCTAGATTGCAAGCCTCTTTTAAAGCCAGCCAGATCAAACCTTCATGATTTTCAACAGAGCGGGCATCTTTATGGTTCCCGGCTTCAAATACAAATCCGGTGAGCCCGGTGCGACTTAAATAATGATCAATGCAGCCATATACGATATCACTGAATCCCCTAATAATGTATGTGGGGAATTTATGCGCCCAGGCGTCATTGTCGTTTACTTCCTGCACAGAGATAAACGGAACTGTGGCGGCAGAGGTAGTATGGCAATCCAGGAAATAGCGTTTGGTGAAATTGGACTCAGGATATTTTTCCAGGACTTTAATGATCTCAAACATCTCCTTTTTTTCCTGGGTATTTTTTTTTCCCTTTTCAACATTTTCTATAGTCCAGGCGCGGTTGAGATCTTCATCGATAAAACGCTGGTCAAGGGTGAGCGCCTTTTTATTTCCAATAACTCCCACAATAGTTCCCTCAATCACGGGTCTTGTTTTTTCCAGTTCCTGAAAAACCTTTTGAAGAGCTTTTACTCCGCTGGGTTCATTTCCGTGAATCCCACCGGTAACAAATAAAAGCGGACCTTTTTTATTGCTGGTATAGGTTCCAATAATTCTGGAATATTCTTTATTTTTCCCTTTAAACATTGTTTAATTTTTAATCCATGGTTGCAAGCTCGCGGTTGAAGATTTTGTTCCCATAATTCTTTTTGTATTCCAGTTTTTTTTCAATTGCTTTCACCACCACATCAGAAAAATCGGGTAAACCAACATCCGGGAAACTGTCCATTCCTCCGGGACTTAAAACATTGATTTCGATTAATTTGTCCTTTACTATATCAAGTCCAACAAAGAAAAGTCCGTCCCTAATAAGTTTTGGGGCGACAATATCAACGATCTTTCTCATATCATCTGTATACTCGCTAACATCTGTAGTGGCACCCTGAGAGATATTGCTCCTGAATTCGCCTTCGCTGCTAATTCTTCTTATCACCCCATATTTCCCGTCCTTTTCCATCACCTTTCCATTCATGAGCAAGACCCTTACATCACCATCTTTCACTGCAGGCAGGAATTCCTGTGCAATGATATAGCCTTGTGCTGCCAGGTTTTCAATGATCTGGTTCAGGTTCTTTTCATTTTTGTCGATAAGGTAAACGCCCCGGCCCCCGGAACCTTCCAGCGGTTTTAAAACCATTCTTTTTTTATGTTTCTCATAGAATTCCAGTATGTCCTCCTTGTTTCGGGTAATAAGAGATGCAGGTTTAATGCTGCTTGGCAGTTCTTCAAAATACAGCTTGTCAATAAAAGCATCAGACAAGCCGTAGGCATCGTTTAAAACAAGGACGCCTTCCTTTTGTACCATTCTTCCAAATGCAACTCCAGAGTGTTCCGCCCAGTTTCTGCCTTCAGCTTCTTCCGTAGGATTATTTCTTATAAAAAGAACATCGAGATCCCCGGCAAGGATCTTTTCCTTTTTAGCTTTCTCACTATGCAGAATTTCTATAAAATCTGGTGCAGTTTTGGGAGCTGCATTTTTTGGCAAACTAGTTACAATTACCGAGAGTTCATGCTCATTGGTAAAACTGAAATCGCCTACGCCCATGGCGTAAACATCGTGGCCTCTTTTTCGGGCTTCATGCATAATGATGGCCGTGGTACCGCTTTTTTCGGTCTCAACACTGTTAACTACAAAACATATTTTCATGTTGTTATCATTTGTGAAAGGGGCAAGCCCTTCCGTATTAAATTTATTTTTTCGGGTACGTTTTCTGTCAATAAATAGCTTGGCCGCAAAACTCCGGGTTTGAGGATGCGACGTTCCGTTAGTTCTTTTATAATTTGGGTATGTTTTATTCCGAATTTTCCTGAAAGAAGGGGTTCATAATCTCCTCCTTCCATTAAATATTTCCTGAGGTCCACAAGGCCTTTCAGGTAAATAATATCCTTTAGGAAACCTCCACCCTGCATGATCCGCGATGTGATATTAAAAGAACGGATGGGTGAAAAACCATAGTCTTTTACCAAAAGATGGAAAATCTCCTTAAAACCGGCTCCTTCCATAAGGGCATTTCCTGCAACCACCCGGCCGGCAAGGGTCCTCAAACGGTTGGGGGTTAAGCCATCTACAAGGTATTCTGCCATCACGGCAAGGCCTTCCTGCAGCGGATCATAATCGGCAAAACCTGTTTTCATTTGCTGCAATGGCTGACGGCTTCCGTTGTGATATGTAAGCACATGGGTTCCCACCTCGTGCTGAATCAATGCCAGGGACTCCTTGCGGTTCATTTTATAATCCTGCGGGATGTAAAGTTCTCCCTGGGAGACCATCATTATATTCACATCATTCCGTATATGTACCCGGCTTTTAAAATTTTCATCCTGTTCCCGGAAATAATCAAATTCTTTCCGTGCAAGGGCACTGAAGGCTTTGGAGTCTATGATGTCCATTGGCCCTGTATTTCTCACCTCGTCAACCTTATTTAAAAGGTCACGGGCCTCCTCACATAAATTCCTTTCAACTCCCTTATAAAGACGAATGCTGTTATAGAAGAAATTTTTGGTGCCGCGTTCATTGAGCATGGTGATTTGCTGATCCAGTTCTTCCCTTTTTTCCCTGAAGAGGTAAGACATCGCGGGATCATCAACCTCCTCGATCTTTAAATTAAAAAGTTCCCTTTTTAGAACATCTGGATCTATTGGCAGCAGCCGGTAATGATAATCGAGCAGTTTTTCATAGTTGCTGTCAAAAAACGTTTGTTTGATCTCCTTAATATTCGCGGGAGAAACCAGCCATAAAAACTGGTAGCTGCTTTCTATTTCAGCGAGTTTCCGGTCTATTTCAAAAACCTTTTCTTTCAAATATTTTGTGCCAAGTGCATTGTAGCTCGGGATCTCAAAGGAAGATTGCACCCTTATAAAATCATACACGAATTTATGGATGGCAGGAATTAAATAATCCCTGAAACCACGGAAAAACACCGGGTATAAAGCCCCGTTCTCATTTCTGAAAACCGGTGGTATTTCCAGACTTACCATCACACCACCCGAAAGTTTTGCACTTTCAACATCCATTATTGGCAATTCCCCTTCAGGATTCCTGTGCGGGGTATTTTTTATTTTGGCCTGCAGGTAAAGTCCGGAATAAACTTCATTGATATTTACCAACTCCTTTTTTAAAAGATTAAGGGAAGAGGATAATTTATCTTCGGGCCCTTTGATCAAAAAAGTATTGCTGCCCGGTTCCCCGGAATATAACTCCAGGATCATATACGTATTAAAACGGGCAGAAAGTATATTCGTCACTTCAAAAAGAAGATGTTTATAAAGGTCAAATTCTTCATTGCCAATAATCAGGTAGGAGGCTTCGCTTCTGGCAAGTCTTGAAATCCCGGCATCCTGCTCTTTTTTTCGGTACACCACCAGGTAGGGGATATCCTTTTCAATATGCAGCATTCCGCCACCAGGAAGTACCGCAGTGACTTCATGATTATCCTTTAATTCTGTTAACAATTGCTTAATTGATTTATCAGAAAAACTAGATATATCCGGCATGGAGTTATTTTTTTTAAATTTTTGACTATAAAACCCTTCGGTAATGCCTCGTTTTGCTGGATTCTAAAGATTTTGCGCAATTAGGCTGAAAGTAAATTTAGAAATATTAATGGATCTGAAAGAGCAAAGTTTCCACTTTAGGTAATTTTTATGAAACCCTTAGAATTGACATAACCGGAACATGAAGTCACGGTCATTTGAACTGTGCCAAAAAATTTTTTTTCCAACTTTGGGATAGAAGGAGCTGTCTATAGAATATAAATTTTAACACCCTAAAAAATAGCCTTTTAAATTGCGTCAACCTAAATGTTCAGGATGGAAAATTATTCAGGCTGTTTAAATTTTATCCAGGTGTCTAACAGGTAGAATTTTATTCTGTCTGGATTTTTACTGTCAATGACCTGCTGAGCGCTTTCTTCCTCTCCCGCAAAGCTGATGATTCTTCGCGCTTCTTTTTTGGTTAGGTTCATTTCCTCTTGTAAATAAGAGGTATAGCCCTCTAAAACAGCAATATTTTTCAATTTATTTTCAATTAAAATATTTCGTTTTAATTGTTTAGTTCTACCGTTTATCGCGTTAAGAATAGGATCGATCTGAAGGCTTCCGCCAAGGATCCCAAGTAAATGTATCCATTTAAAATCGCCGGCCGTTTGCAGTCGCCTTTCATTTGTAGTTAAAATTTTAATTTCTTTAGGTATGATTCCCTGGGAAACCGCATTAATTTCAGGCATGTTTTGGATATTTATTTCCTGTAGTTCATTTATAAGCTCTTTCATTTTTATTTCCAACAGCTTCGTTCCCACATCTGCTTTGTTCAGTTTCTTAATTAAATCGGCAGAACCTATTCGGGAAAATAAAAGAGTATCACCAACAGATGCTTTTAAAGAAAAAGTTCCCTTAGAATCGGAAATTGTGGTACTTTTTGTAGTGACATTTCTCAGAACTACATTTTCGAGCAGGTTATCATTTTGAGTCACCCGACCACGAATTTCCCCCCGTTCCTGGCAAAAAGCGCTAAGACTGAACATTCCTAAAATAAAAATGAACCAAAATTTCATCTGTTTATAATATTGTTTTAGCGGACATAATTTGTCCCGTTAATTTGGGATGTAACATCCCTCTTAATCATCCACCTGTATCGACTTCGTTATGGATGTTTAATCTGTCTTTTACTATTTCTGAATAAAAACCCTATCCGATATAATACAAATTGTGGGCTTATATACCTTCATCAGGGCTTTAAATCTAGTAAAATTCGCTGGTATATTAACTTCAGAAAATAAAAAAATTTAAAATAAGACATTGTTAGTTGAAAGTAGGGGTTAAAACGTCATCGCTTTTAATCCTGAAAAATTATGAATGATCTCCCTAAATTACTCCCAAATAATCTGTATTTTCAAAATATCCGGTTCACATTATTCAAATGTGATTCCTTGATCGACATGCGTTCTTCCTCAGGCATATCGGTGTATTAACTTTTCTAGATTTCCTCTTCAATACCTTCTTTGATTAAATCGAATTTGAGATTTTCCATTTGTGACATTGAGTTAAGTATTCTATTTAACCCCGAAATTTGAAGAATTATTTAAGCTTTGCCAATACATTCTACTGCCGTTTAACCCGAAATGTTCCTGGAACTCCTATTTTTGCAATAATCTTAAACTTAGCGTAAAAATGCATATTTTAGTCCAAACCTGTTAGTTGAATTTAGGTTTCGCCATACCGCCTCTCAGTTTTTAAAAATAAACCTATGAAAAGCTCGTCCAACAATCTATAATACGTTGTTTACCATTTAAAACAAACATCAAAAAGTGAAATTAAAACGAAAAAGAAAATTAGTAACATATTTAAACATTTTAGACCGGCCAGTTAGATTCAACCCCTTCGTTTTTAGCCGGAATTTTTTGTTGTGGGCCTTTCTCGGATTAATAGGCGGAATAATAGCCGGTATTTATTGGATTGGTCTTGAATTTTTAATCCACACATTAGCATACTTTGATGGTTGGGCAGTGATTCCTGTAATGGCAATTTGCGGACTTTTGGCAGGATTGATAATTCACTTCATTGGCGAACCTGGCGAAATGCAACTCATCGTAAATAACATACGATTTAATAAAGGAAAGCTTGATCCAAAAAATAATCCTTCAATGATCCTTTCCTCTTTATTATGTGTGGCATCAGGTGGCAGTCTTGGACCAGAAGCACCATTGGTGCAAGTTACGGGTTCTACGGGAACCTGGCTCGGACAGCTGTTCAGGCTTAAAGGAGAAGAGTTAAGGTCAATGAGTATAGCAGGAATGGCATCGGGATTTACGGCACTATTCGGTGCTCCTTTGGGCGGAAGTTTATTTTCATTAGAAATTCTTCATCACAAACACGCCGTTGAATATTACAAAGCAATTATTCCTGCTTTGGTAGCAAGCAGTTTTAGTTACCTGGTGTTTGCGTTAATTATTCATTTAGGACTTGGTCCATTATGGAACTTATCTGCCTATGAATATTCAGGAATTTTCGATTTCGGATTTGCTGTTTTATTTGCAATTATTGGGACAGCCTTTGGATGGGGATTTATTCTTTGCACAAAAATGTTTAAGTCCATTTTTGAACACCGACCAATTCCAATTTACATCAAGACATTAATAGGCGGAATTTTACTCGGAATAATTTCATTCTATTTTCCATTAACCCGTTATTTTGGACATCACGAAATAAATGAGCTTTTAGAGGGGAGCTTTTCATTGAAGCTGTTATTTGCCATTTTGATTTTCAAAATCATTGCCATTTCCATAACCGTGACATCCGGTTGGAGAGGCGGATTTATTATTCCCCTGTTTTTTGTTGGGGCAACATTAGGTTTAATAATTCATCAAATATTCCCTACCGTTAATTTGTCTTTAGCCATAGTTAGTTGTATGGCTGCAATAAATGCCTGCGTTACCCGGACACCGATGAGCACGACAATTTTACTTGCAACCTTGACAGGATTCGGACATTTTATTCCTATTTTATTTGCAAGTTTGACAGGGTACTTTTTAGCTCCAAGAATACCATTTATTAGTTCACAAATGGATAAATAATGGAAATAATGGTTGCATAAAAACGGTTAGACAGACTGCCATTGGACGCAGTTCGAAAATAGTTTTCTAATGGAAAATAAGGGATAGTACCTCAAGTAGATAAATTTATTTTTTCTTTATTTTATGAAGAAGATAATACGGTAATTTCTCCATTCTATTCTTAAAAATTATTTAAATCCTAAATCTTTAAAATGTAAATATGATTGTTCTAAAAAGAATTTACGAAAAGCATGAAGAAAAAGACGGATACAGAATCCTGGTTGACAGATTATGGCCAAGAGGTGTATCCAAAGAAGAAGCAAATATAAATTTATGGCTTAAAGAAGTCGCTCCAAGCAACGAATTAAGAAAATGGTTTTCCCACGACGAAAAAAAATGGGATGATTTTAAGTCAAAGTATAAAAAGGAATTGGAAGAGAACTTAGAAATTGTACAAAAGATTAAGCAAATAGAAAAAGAAGAACAAATTGTTACCCTTCTCTATTCAGCAAAAGATGAAAAACACAATAATGCCCTTGTCTTAAAAGAATACCTATAAAAGTAGCTTTCATACTAAAGATGGTTATTACGAGAATGGAAAATAAAAGATCAAACCCTGGCTCATTTATAACTTTTTAAAGTCGGGAGAAATCCGGGAGTAATCGTTATTCAAAAGTTCTCCGCTGCTAAAAGTCTTTTGACTTTGAGCAGCGGAGAATACTGAAGTGAATTTTGGAAGAAATCAATTATAATTACTTCGCATCCTTCAAAAATTGTCTCAGAATATACTGCAGGATCCCTCCGTTTGTATAATAAGCAATTTCTATTTCAGAATCCAGACGGGATTTGGCCTCAAATTCTATTTTTTCTCCATTGGCTTTTTCTGCTAAAACCTTTATTATTTTACCGGGGTGAAGCCCTTCGGAAATTCCCGTAAAAGTAAATTTTTCATCGCCTTTAATTCCCAGGGTTTCAGAAGTTTCTCCGTTCATAAATTCTAGGGGCAGCACTCCCATTTGCATTAAATTACTGCGGTGTATGCGTTCAAAACTTTCTACCAGTACCACTTTTATTCCGAGCAAATTTGTGCCCTTTGCGGCCCAGTCACGGGAAGAACCGCTTCCATATTCTTTACCGGCTATGACAATAAGCGGGGTTTGGTTCTCAACATACTTCATAGCTGCATCATAAACCGTCATGGTTTCATCAGTTGGAAAATAAGTGGAATAACCTCCTTCTTTGTCGGTGATCCTGTTCCTTATCCGCACATTGGCAAAAGTACCACGCATCATGACCTCGTGATTTCCACGGCGGGAACCATAAGAATTGAAGTCCTTAGGTTCCACCCCTTTACTTTTAAGGTATTTTCCTGCTGCAGAACTCTCACTGAATGCACCGGCAGGCGAAATATGATCGGTAGTCACAGAATCTCCCAACAGCAAAAGCACCCTGGCATTCCTGATATCTTCCGGGTTCTTCGGAGTTTCGGGTAGATCTTTAAAGAAAGGGACTTCTTTTATGTAGCTGGAATTTTCTTCCCATATATATTGATTTCCTTCCGCAGTAGCTAAATTTTTCCATTGTTCTTCTCCTTCAAAGATCACATCATACACCTGCTTAAAGTCTTCAACCTTCATGCATTCCTTTATGGTCTGGTTGATTTCCTCCTGAGTAGGCCAAATGTCTTTCAGGTAAACCGGCAGCCCGTTGGGATCAAATCCCAGCGGATCATTGATGAGGTCAACATCAATCCTCCCCACCAGGGCGAAAGCTACCACCAGCATAGGCGACATTAGGAAGTTCATTTTCACCTGCGAATGTACCCTGGCTTCAAAATTCCGGTTTCCGGATAATACCGATGCTACTACGAGTTCGTTCTCATCTATAGCATCTGCTATATACTTTGGAAGCGGGCCGCTGTTCCCAATGCAGGAAGTACAGCCATAACCAACGGTATGGAAACGAAGGGCATCGAGATCTTCAGATAAACCTGAACGGTCAAGATAGGTGGTAACAACTTTTGATCCCGGTGCCAGGCTCGTTTTTATCCATGATTTGGTGCGCAATCCCCTTGACAAGGCTTTTCTTGCCACCAGACCTGCACCCACCATCACGGTAGGATTTGAGGTGTTGGTGCAACTTGTTATTGCTGCAATAACGATATTCCCGTCACTTAAATCATATTCGGCATTCTTAAATTTAATCTTTACTGAGCGCAGTTCTTTCTCTAATTCAACAACTTCATCCGTTGCACCGTGATCTCCATTATCTGTAAATTGGGTTTGTGAACCTCCTTCACCCAGCCAGAGATGCTCCTGCCGGTCTTGAACAGAAATATATTTCCGGGAGAATTCCGCTTTCAGCAATTCCTGAAATTTAGTGGCCAGATCTTCAACAAAGATCTTATCCTGTGGCCGCTTTGGGCCGGAAACTGTAGGCCTGAGAGTGCCTAGATCAAGCTCGGCTATTTCTGAATATTCTATGTTTTCCTTCCCAGTGCGCCATAAAAGATTGTCCCCGCAATAGTTTCTTACCAGCTCGATATGTTCTTTAGATCGATTCGTTTTACGCATATATTCCAGGGTTTGGTCATCTATTGGAAAGTAAGTGACCGTACAACCAAATTCAGGGGACATATTGGAAATTGTAGCCCTGTCAGTAACCGTGAGGTGATCCAGGCTATCCCCGAAGACTTCCACGAATTTGCCGACTACTCCAACATTCCTCAAAAGCCTGGTAATGGTAAGTACCATATCTGTAGCTGTACAGCCTTCGGGAATTTTGCCGGTGAGTTTTAATCCCACAACCTGGGGGCAGGTGAAATATACCGGTTGCCCAAGCAAGGCAGCTTCGGCTTCTATCCCGCCAACACCCCATCCCAAAACGCCAATTCCGTTCACCATGGGAGTATGGGAATCCAGGCCAACGAGGCTGTCCGGGAAAGCCCAACCGTCACGTTCTATAACTCCCTGGGCGAGGTATTCAAGGTTTACCTGATGGCAAATTCCCATTCCGGGAGGAACCACGGTAAAGTTGTCCATTCCGTTTTGTCCCCACTTCAGCAGTTTATAACGCTCACTGTTCCGCTCATATTCGCGTTCTACATTTTTATCTTCAGAGTAATCTGTTCCGAAGAAATCTACCTGTACCGAATGATCAATAACAAGATCAACCGGGATCAACGGATTTATTTTTGTGCCGTCACCACCTTTTCTGATCACTTCAGATCTTAAGGAAGCAATATCTACCACTGCAGGAACACCGGTAAAATCCTGCATGAGCACCCTAGCCGGTTTAAATGGGATTTCCTTATCTGTCCCTGCAGCGTCCCAGTGGGAAAGGGTGTTGAGATGTTCATCTGTGATGGCAAAACCATCGTGATTGCGAAGCGCATTTTCAAGTAAGATGCGAATAGAAAAAGGCAGCCGGCCTACATTCACACCTTGATCTTCCAGTTTTCTGAGGGAGGCAATTTTATGATCCATAATTTTCTTAATTTATAGGGGTTTATTCGATATTTTTTCTACTTCTGAAACCACCGACTCAACTGGTTTTTTTTAGGACTTTAAGCATTTTGGTCATCAACTTTTGGATATCCTAAGATATTGAAAGGAGATGCTATTTGCAAATATAAATTCAAAAAAGACAAACCTGTCCTTTATTAAACTTAAATTTGTAAGTTGAGCTAAGATTTTAAATAGTATAATATGATAAGTAAAAGTTGTAAATATGCTATAAGAGCTGATATTTATATGGCCTCCCAGCCGTGAAAGATATGAAACCTGGAAAAGAAATTGCTGAAGAAATAGAAGCTCCGCCGGCTTTTACTGCTAAGGTCCTGCAAAACCTCAGTAAATACAAGATCATTA